>Ga0075118_10002889_pt1 | contig 10398 bp, 9 predicted proteins | sample AntAceMetag02UKE_FD_69794 | JGI IMG/M metagenome (GOLD analysis project Ga0075118, IMG submission 69794) | Saline lake microbial communities from Ace Lake, Antarctica - Antarctic Ace Lake Metagenome 02UKE | ecosystem: Environmental > Aquatic > Non-marine Saline and Alkaline > Saline | place... | reverse complement strand
TTATAAAAAGAAGTAGTGATTAAAGATATACTTATAAAATATCCTATTGCTCCACTGGTTACAATTACAAAATCTAATATTATTTTATTCAACTTTTTTCGAAATTAATTATGTTCAGATTACTGCCAACGGCTGGCTAAACTGCGTTTTAATGCCGTTTATACATTGTTAGCCACTGGCTTTCTTCTTTTACAATTGTATTCGGATTGTACTAAGATATACCCAAATAATAAAAAGTACTTGTAAAGGGATTCTAAACCATAAATATATCAAACCGTTACCATCAAATGTTCCTTTTTGAAGATTTACATTATTCACAGAAGCATATATATTAGCAGGTAACATTAACAGCAGAAAAATAATAAGTACCCATCCAGATACGGTTTTAAGTTTAGAAATTAATAAACCTATTGCTAATAGTATTTCAAATATTCCAGTTAGGTAAACAAAACTTTCTTTAAAAGGAATAAATTTAGGTATCATCATTGACATTCCTTTTGTAAAGGCAAAATGTCCAATAGCCGTAAATAAAAGCATTATTGACATTGCTATTCTTGCTGATAGGGCAACATCAAATTCCTTTTTGATGATCTTAATAACGAAAATAGAGATAGTAAAACTTAATAAAAGTACAATTAATGGTTTCATATTTTTCTGAATTATTGAAATACAAAGTTCAGAAAACACTTGAGTAAAAACAATGAACCCAAGTTAAGTAATGCGCCTTCTTATTCTGCTTAATGCTTGGGGAGTAACACCAATATATGAAGCAATATATTTCAAAGGGATTTGTTGTAATAATTTTGGACGGTCAGAGAATAAATCCAAATATCGTTCTTCTGCTGTTTTACTTAATAGGGAAAGTTCTCTCTTTGATTTTATTAAAAACATATTTTCAGCCATTTTGCGTCCAATAATATTTCCGCTACCGGTTCTTTCATAGACTTCTTGCAAGTCTTTATAAGAAATTTTCCATAAAATGGTTTCTGTCAACGTTTCAATTTGGTATTCAGAAGGGGTTTGCGTTAAAAATGAATCATAACCTGTTACAAATTCATTTGCGAATAAAAAACCAAAAGTTAAATCGGACTCTTCCTTAGGAACATATAATCGGACTATTCCTTTTGTTATAAATGACAAATGGTTCTCAATCTTTCCAATTTTTAATAAAATAGAATGTTTTTTGAGCTTTACCTGCTCTAATTTTGAAGAGAATAATTGCCAATCAGAATCATTCATTGGAGTGATATTTTCAATAAACTTTCTGGTTTCGATCATTTGCGCAGTGTTTTTTTTGCTTGTGCACAACGGTTTAGCTAAACTGCGTTTCATTGCAGTTTAGGTTATGTTATGCACATTAGTCTGTTTTGATAAGTTTAACCGACTTATTGCCAACTCTAAGAATGTAAACATTTGGAGGTAGAGCTGAAATATCAATAACTTCAAATTGCTCAATTAACTTTCCAAATATAACTTTCTCTCCTAGGAGACTATTAATACTGAATTCATAGTCTCCAAGAATTTTACTTTCTACAGTAAGGTGATTGACGACGGGATTTGGATAGATTACAAAATTGGATTCAGCATTAGGCAGATCATCTATAGCACTAACTTGATAGTCTTTCTTAAATACCCAAGCCATGTTTGTAGAAGAATTACTATTAGGGTCGAAACCACCAAAATAAAGAGCGCTTTCATCTGGAAAAGGAGATGATACGTAGCATCTGTTAGCAACCAAAGCAGTATCATTGGTGCGGATGGATCCATTTATTTCTTCTATTGAATACTGACCCCGTAAATCTCGCTTAGCAAATAACCCACCTCTATAGTAGCCGTTCCATGTTGGATGACCGCCTCCAGCTATATCTGCTTCGAACCCTACAAGGTGCATAGTATCGTTACTTATAGGATCGATATATTCGTAAAATTCATTGTATGCTCCAAGAACATAATTTGCCTTGGAACCGGTTAAAAAGCTCTCAATCAATTGGGACAATTTAGTTTCATAAACACGATTAAAACCGCCCCTGCCATCTGGCTCGAGCCTGTAAATAGTTCCCTGTGATTGACCATTTGGACACCACATCAACAGTAGAGCTTCATCTGTTCCACTTGGGTCATCGATAGTTGTTAACCCTCTAATTCCGCCCACAGCAGAGTTGATTTTAGCTCCAAGGTCACTAAAATCATGGTCTATTACATAGCTTGGTGAAACCCCGTCAATGCGTCTAAAGAGTTTACTTCCAGATGAAAAGTAGAGAGCCCCATTTGCTACTTCAATTCCTAAAGATCTAATGCTTAATGGACCAAATTCCGCTGTTGAAATCCAATCGATTTTTCCCGGATTTGAAGGATTATATTTCCCTTTATATATTCCTTGAGTTCCAACAGTAGCAAACACATATTCTAATCCCGTTTGTTGGTCAACATATATTTCAATATCTCTTATGGAATAGTTTTCCCCCGCAGGGAAATTTCCCTGAACTATTTGACTTTCTCCCCAGGTGCCATTCAAATCATTTCTCGCGAAACTTTTTACAGTTACATTTCTTGTTATATAATTAGGGGAGTAGCCAGCTGAAATTAAAACAGTGTCAGGAGATGTTAACGGACCACCAAATTGATCTTTTGTGAATATGATCTGTTTAAGAATTTCAGGTCGAAGAATACTTGCTCCCATGAATAAATCTTCTTCCCAATTTGCGGAAGAATTATCCAATCGATTTATTTGGCCCCAACCAATGGTGTTATTAGAACCACCATACCAAATGTTATTGGCATCTTGCCAATATCCGAGCGAAGCAAAGAGCTTTTTTTTATGACTAACAAGCTGTAAGACTTCTGAGCCACCTAGTAATTTTTTGTTTGAATCGTAACCTCCGGCTGTGAATGACTTGGTCCAGTCTTGAGCATTCAGTGAGAAGCACGAGCATATGAGCAACATCTTGATGAAGTACCGACTCATACGTGTATATTTCTGATGTATTTTCAAACTTAATCGGGCTTGGCACTTACTTCTTCAGACAAAGGATTTCCATTTTTTGATAATGCCATCACTTTATAGTAATAAGTTAAATTTTTATCTAAGCCTGTATGAAGATAAGGAGATTGCACTGGATTATTTTTATCGTCTGAAATTGAATTTTCGCTTGAGTTCTTGTCACCAGTTATTCCGGGTTCATTTTTCCAAAGAATGACGTATCCATCAGCACCATCGTAGTTGTCCCAGGTAATGGTTATTTCTCCTACCCCAGAGATAGTATTTACATTTTTCCAGCCATCACTGCCACTAGTGTCAGTTGTATCTACAAATGTTAATATATAAGATGAGAATGCCACAGCTCTGAAATTCCCAATTGTACCTGAACCAAAACTTGAAGTTGGGTTATATGGGGTTTGATCACCGGCACTTGCTATTCCTCCATTAATCTTTTCATACATATTAAAATAATCATAAGTGGATTTATCAATTTCAGCCACCCGAAAAACATTCGTTACATTATCACAGACATCTCGGATTGGATTAAACAAAGACAATCCCTCATTGGCATTTACAACTCGATTATCATCTATAGCCCAGTCAAACTGCGAACTATGTGTCCCATTTTCCCACAATTCAAATAAGTATCTGTTACGTGTTGCTGATGGATCATTGACTACCCAATTTTCATTATAACAGGTATAGTTTGAGCCTCCTTTACCACTACTTGAGCCTCCTTTACCAGTTGAAGTAGCTCCTTCATTCGGATAAGGTGTTAAAGTTATATCTCTCAGAGTGGCTGGAGGGAACATTGTGGAGGTTGCGGAATAAGCCACCCCATTTATATCCAAGGTGAGGGTGTAGTTAATGCCCACTTGCCCTAAGATTGATTTTCCAATATATATTCCTTTGTCAGAGTAAGTCAATTGTTCTGTTGCATTACCATCACTAATATGGATAATAGCGTTTGTTTCATAATTCGGACTTGAAGTAAATGCGGCATTTATATCTTCAGAATAGGATACTTGTACCCAAGCAGTGCCCTCCATTTCAATTTTTGCATTAATGACTGTGATTGTGCCAATGTCATTTACATTCAAATCCATAGGAATGAACTCTTCTTGCAGTCCCTTTTTGCATGAACTAATTACTGATATAATTGCGATTGCTATTAATACTCTTTTCATGGCTTAAAACTTTAGATTAAATTGAAAACTTGGAACAAAACCGAAGGTACTCCTACCATTTGTGGAGAACACAGTTGATGGGTTTGTTCCTGTTTCACCGCCTGTTTCACCGCCTCCTTTTCCACTTCCAGAATTTACGATATCAATTGTATGAATATTCCTTCGGTTGTAAATATTGTATAGGGATATATTTACACTAGGCTGTATTTTCCGATTATTTTTAGTTTTAATAGAAAGATATTCAGGTTCGTATTTAACACCAATGTCCATTCTGTGATAATCAGGTAATCGATATTGATTTCTGCCTTCCCAATAAGGCATGGCAGTGGAGCCTATGTAATAATAGTTTTCTGGGAGAGTTACAGGTCGACCAGTGTAGTATACAAAGTTTAGTGAGAATGTAAAATCTTTAAGAACCCTAACCTTAGAGGGATTGTAGCTAAATTGTGAATTCAAACTGTGCGTAATGTCAAACATATTATTGTAAGGGCGACCTTGATTGATGACCTCAATAGTTGTAAGCGCCTCGCCCAAATTGTAGCTTATTCTACCCGTAAAATCACCTTTGGCTTTTTCAATAGAAAATTCAATTCCATAGGCTTTGCCGGTTCCTTGTGCGACATAGGCTTCAAGATTATTTATCAAATAATTATGTAAACCATCTTCAAAATCCGACACGCCATCTTGATGTTTATAATAGGCTTCTGTAGAAAATTCAAATTTGTTGTTGAAGAAATTTCTAAAATATCCAACCGCAACTTGGTCGGTCAACATTGGAGTAATGTTTTCTGTAGAAGGCATCCAGATGTCGTACCAGGTAATATCTGAGCCAAGTGTCATCAACCTCAAGTATTGAGCATTTCTGTTATAGGATGCTTTGATAGAATTTTTTTTATTTAGAATATATGTGATAGATGCTCTTGGTTCAGGATTTACATAGGTCGCCATTACATCGCTATGACCTAAAAATTCTGTCTGACTTATTTCCTCATTGGATTCTTCATCGTAAACTGTTGTGTGCCCAGGCCCTAAACGATTATACACCGAAAGCCTCAGGCCTAAGTGAACCGCAAATTTTTTTTTGAAAGTCTTTTCATACTCCGTATATAGAGCACTTTCAAGCCCTTGCATAGGTGGCATATATTTGCCTGCATCATCTTGTGTTTGATCTACTAACGAACCGTGATTAAAATCCTGATATTCGCTTTGTAAACCAAATCTCCAGGCAGAACCCTTGGTTGAGAAATAGGAAAATTCTTGTCTGAAACTATACGTGCCTATTTCCGAATTGAATTGGTAAATTCCACCATCACCAAACGTGTTGTACCGACTTGCGATTAAAGAGGTATTTGATAAAAGTTTGTCATTGAATGTATGTTTCCATTTTAAATGCCCTGCCTGATTTCCCCAATTGGTAAGTCCCGCTTCGGTATAGGCGAAGTCTTTTCCATAGTATCCTGAAAAGGTTATGCTATTTTTAGGGTTTACTTTCCAAATTATTTTGGTATTAAAATCGTACCACCTTTCTTCAGGTTGAAAGAAAGTTGGATTATCATTTGAAACATTTGGGCCTGCTCCTTTGCCACCAGTAGCCTCGCCCGTTGAATTTCTGGTTATTTCGTCAGACAAATACCCAAAACCCCAGCGAGTTCCTCGGCCTGCTACAAAAACTGAAAGTTTATCCTTTATTATAGGAGCACCCAGAGAAAATTTTGAAGTGATAAGCCCCAAACTTATTTCACCGGTATATTTTTCAAAATTACCATTGGTCATGCGAACATCCAATACAGCCGAACTTCTACCACCAAAACGAGCAGGAACACCTCCTTTGTATACCGTCATTTCGCTAATTGCGGCAGAATTAAACACCGAGTATAACCCTCTTTGATGAGAAGTATAATACAAAGGCATTCCATCCATCAGAATTAAGTTTTGGTCAAGACCTCCACCTCGAACAATGAAACCTGCCCTGCCTTCAGCAACACTGTTAATACCGGGAAGCATTTGAATGGTTTTGAAAATGTCGGTTTCTCCCATGACTATTGGGATTTTTTCAATTTGTTCAATAGTTAGTTTTTCTACACTTACTTCTGTGGACGTCACGTTTTCATTTGGTTTTGTACCCGATACAACAACTTCTGATAATTTAGAACTGGACGGTTTCATTGAAATAGATACTGAGGTATTTTTAGAAGTAGTAATCACCGTGTCTTTAAAGCCGAGATATGAAATTTTTACGTTTAAAGGAGATGTGCCATTCAAACTAAACTTACCTTCTATATCAGATGTTACGCCTGTTTTGGTATTAACATTATAAATTGTTGCACCAATTATTGGCTCTTTTGTTTTTGAATCTAGCAGCTTGCCAGATATCGTAACTGTTTTCGATGATTTATTACTATTAGCTTTAGGGTAAAAAGTAATGGATTTACCATCGGTTTTGAAATCCAATGAAGTTTGACGTTTTATCTCAAAAAGTAAATCTTTCGAACTCAATTCCTTCTTTGGAAGTTGAATGTTTTGATCTTTATCAAAACCGTTTCCGTACGATAAACTGTATCCAGTTTTTTCTAATTGATTAAATGCTTCCTTTAGCGTAATTTTTTGAGAGCTAAAATTCAGCATGTTTTGTCCATAAGTAAGTGTTGCAAACAAAACAATTAGTATCAGTAATGAATTTTTTTTCATAAAACGCTTATTTCTTTTGGAGAATAAATCCTTGAGCTGTTTTTTGAGAGCTCAATTGATGAATTAAACATATTTGGTCCAATGCCTGCTCAATTTTTATATTATCGAAGGTGGCTGTCAGCATATAATCTGAAAGATTTTCTTCAGTAGAAATAGGAACATCATAATAATCTTGCAGCGTTTTAATGACTTTAGAGATAGGTTCGTCTCCAAATTTCAAAATACCTGTCCTCCAAGCGTATCTATTTACATCTGGCTGAATAATGCTGATTAATCCTTTTTTATCAGATTGAGCTGACATTTCTTTTTTTAGAATCAGGTTTTTGTTGCTACCAATAAAGGACACTTTACCATGTTCAACTTGAATAGTTGTGGATTGTACCGAGGTTTTGATGTTAAAGGCTGTTCCAAGAACTTTAGTTGTTGAGTTACTTGTTAAAACTACAAATGGCAAATCCGGATTTTTAGCCACTTCAAAAAAGGCTTCACCAGTCAGTTCAACTGTTCTGGATTTTTTTCCAAAATCATTGTGAATTTCTAAATTGGAATTTGAATTAAGAATCACTTCAGTCCCATCTTCCAGTGTGACTGTTTTTTGTTTTTGTCCAGTTGAATATTCAGTTAATGCTACCGTCGAAGTATTTTCCTTTGAGGTTGAATAATAAAAGGTTGAGGAAATACCAAAAATTAAAGCTACTGAAGCGGCTATTGCCCATCGGCTCCAATTTAGTTTTCTATTTGAGAGCATCTTATCTTTTACACGTATCCAGTCTTTTTCAGTATCAATATTTATTAAATGCTCAATATTACTGGTCTGATTCCAAGCAGCTCTGACTTTTTCATATTCTGTTTTGTGAGTATTTTTTTCTTCGACCCATGCATTCAGCTTAATTCTATCTGCTTCAGAAATGGAGCATTTCAGTTCGGCAATAATTAGTTGTACAATATCCTCATTCATGATTATATAGTTTTTTCGAAGCTTTAACTAGCTTGTCTTATTATAATGACAAATGAAGAACTCAAAACACGTATCGTGCAGAGATATTTTTTTCGATTAAAAGAGTAGGGTAATGAATATTAGTAGTTTATTCCTTAAATATTTTAGTGCTTTTGATATTTGTGTCTCAACTGTTCGTTTTGAAATATCCAGTTTGAGTGCAATTTCTGCATTCGAAATATCTTCAAATCTACTCATTAGAAAAATTCGTTTGCACTGGTTTGGTAGCTCATTTATTGTTTCCCAAATTTTGGATTCAGATTCAGCTTCTTCAATCAAATCTCGAAATTCAGTAGAGTTAGTAGGATTAAAATCACTTTGACCTATGCTAATAATTTTTGATTTTTTGTTTTTCAAGTTTATAGAAGTATTAACCACTGAGCGATTTAGATAGGCTTTTAAGTTTGTCTTAATTTCTAGTGTTTCCCTGTTTTCATATATTTTCACAAAAACTGATTGTACGCTTTCTCTAGCATCGTCAATGTCACCTACGATTTTATAGGATACGTTTACAAGTCGCACATAATGTTCATCAAAAAGCTGTCTGTAGGAATTTTCATTTCCTGCTTTTATTTGCCTAATAATTATTTCGTCTTTTAATACTTTCATGCAAGGTGGTTATAGTTTTTGTCTTTTGGGCTTGTGCCTAACGTTTAGTATATGAAATCGTTTGGCATTTCGAAATACTTTAGTGGCAAACAGCTACAAGTTTCACTAAATGCAATGGCCTTAGATCTAGGCTTATCTGCCAAATGTTTTATATACATTGTTGTACAGCGTTTTTACTGGTTAAACATTTATTTGTAAGTTCAAAGAGAGTTTTATAACTAATCTGAATCGGCCATATCTTCGATTCTTGCTTCCTCAATTTTCCCGTTCTTCTTGAATTTTACCATACAAGTGTTTTGGTAAGAACTATAATAACACCCTACAATATTGCCCCATCTTTTTTTCAAACGGTCGAGCATCTCTTGACATTGCATTTCCTTTTCAAATTGAGTATTTGATTCTAATTCATTTTTTAGTTCACTCATTTCTTCTTCTAGGGTTTCAACTCGGTATTTCAGAGATTTAACTTCATCATTATTGCAACTAATGAATAAAAAGGGCAATAAAATAATGTACAATAAATTTTGTCTTTTTTTCATAATGTTATTTTTAATATTGGCTTGGTAGTTAGTATTAAATATTTCTCTCTTGGTTCTATTTCTCTAATTTTTAATGCTGTACAACGGTTAGTATATGAGTAGTAAGGGAATAAATTTACAATAATTTTCGGTTTAGCATTTAGCCGAATTTGCAATTTTACTGTTACCTTTTTTTATTTAACCGTCAAATTGCAAATTTGGCGGACTTCATTAATTTGCACCAACTTTGGGTTTGGCACTTAACCCTTATTACTTATACACATTGTTACCTGCTGGCTTTATTTCATTAGTTTTAATAGTTTTCCTAATTCATAACAGTCTTTTAATGCTTGTTTGTCTCCAGAAGTCAATGTTGCATCATTATAAAATTCACGTCCGTTAAATCTAACTTTTATTTTTTTGTCAATATTTTCTGCAATTTCTCTTAAAATATCAGTATTGTCATATGTAACCACTTCCCAAATACGCCCACCATCATTATCCGTTTTATTATTCTTACTATAAGTTTCAACTGTTGGACTTGTTAGTTTTCTATCTCCAATCAGAACGTGAATTGAAGTGTGGAATAACCAATCATCATCACTATAATTACTATTTAACCAAACGTATCCTGTTGAGTTCACACCAGAAGTTAAAGTTTTTCTATTTGGCCAATATTTTCCCCATCTTTTATGTGTATAAAAGCCAACATCTTGGAATTCATCTTTTTTGTAGGTAAATTTTCGTTTTAATTTTTCAATTTTACCTTTTGATTCTGCTAATTCTTTCTCTTTCTCTAATTTCCTTTTTTCTTTTAATTCAGTTGATTTTAACTGATAAGTGCTATCAAATTTTTTGAGATATATTAATCCTAATTCTGCACTATCTTTATGAATTTTCTGCCATTCGGATTGAACGCTATCCATATTTGTTTTCCAAACGATATTATTATTGATATCCGCTAAATTAATTTCAGTTTTAATTTTAGCAAGAATTTCAATTGAATTATCTTTTATTTTTTCAATTTCAATTTGTCTCTCTGTTTTTGTTTCACAACTTTGTAATACGGAAATTAAAATCAGTAGTTTAAAAATTTTGTTTTTCATTTTCTTAGTTTTTTTTGCTTGCAGGTAACAATTCGATATATCCACCGGTAGATATATCCGCCTTATGGCCAACACAAATATATTTAATCTAAAAGGCTCGTAATTGTTCTTCTATTTTACCCTAATTCACCAAACCGTAATTTTCACAAAAAACAAAACAGCCTATTAACCAACATTTTAAAAGTTTTTAAACGCTTACAAACACTTCTTTACGACTACAAATACTTAACGCTAACCTTACCCTTTTTACTCGCCACACATTTGTCCTGTCAATTTGAAATCGCGATTACTCAATAGGCATTATTAGTTAAAC
>Ga0075118_10002886_pt1 | contig 10402 bp, 10 predicted proteins | sample AntAceMetag02UKE_FD_69794 | JGI IMG/M metagenome (GOLD analysis project Ga0075118, IMG submission 69794) | Saline lake microbial communities from Ace Lake, Antarctica - Antarctic Ace Lake Metagenome 02UKE | ecosystem: Environmental > Aquatic > Non-marine Saline and Alkaline > Saline | place... | reverse complement strand
AACGGCAAAGAAAATCAGCGCAGTGTTGTTGTCTCGGCGATCGCGCATCATTGAACCCCACATCGCACTACGTACCATGAACCCCGCCAGGATGGCCGTGAAGGAGGCGATCGTCATCACGAGCACATCTCGATGAGCCACGTGTGATAACTCATGCGCGAGAACGCCTTCGAGCTCTTCCTGATCGAGTCGACGCAGGAGTCCGGTGGTGACCACCACAACCGACCTCTTGGTCGTTCGGCCGGTGGCAAAAGCGTTTGGGACATCAGAGTCAGCGATCGCGATCCGTGGTTTTTCCATGTCTGCCAGCGCGCACAGCCGATCCACCATTGCGTGCAGTTGGGGAGCCTGCTCCAAAGTCACCTCATGAGCACGCATGCTCGACAGCGCAAGGCTGTCAGAGAACCACCACTGGGCGAAAAACAATCCGCCTATCAGGCCGAGGACGAGGAACCCATTGAATCCCAGTGCTAGCAGCAGCCCACCGAGAATCACGTACATCAAGCCCAGGCCAAACAACGTTCCCACCATTCGGGCAGTGAGGCCTCGATCCGTGCCAAACCGGGTGCGCGCCATCAGTATTAACTCAACCTCCGCTAGTTATCCGACTCGATAGCGGGCCGCTTGGGCGCTTCGGTGATTTCCGCGCGTAAAGCAGCAAGCTCATCATCGACCTGCGAAGCGCTTGCCATGCGCTCCAACTCCACCGTCAGGTTGTCCTTGCCGGTGCCGGACATGTCATCTAAGGCGCCCGATGCGACGAGCTCATCAATCGCACCAGCGCGAGCCTGCATCTGTGCGGTTTTGTCCTCTGCTCGTTGAACGGCTAGCCCGACATCGCCGAGTTCATCAGAAATCCCCGTCACCGCCTCGGTGATCTTTGTTTGCGCCTCAGCCGCAGAGTAGGTCGCCTTAATGGTTTCCTTCCGCGTCCGGAAGGCATCTACCCGCGCTTGGAGTTGCTGGGAGGCCAGGATCAGCTTTTCCTCCTGCTCTTGCAACTGCGCCAACTGAACCTGAAGGTCACCCACCTGCTGTTGCAGACCGCTGCGGCGCGTAAGCGCCTCACGAGCGAGATCCTCTCGGCCACCACCTAGTGCCGCTTTGGCCTGCTCCTGCAGCTTCGACGCCTGGCGGTCAAGGTTGGTCATCTGCAATTCAATGCGCTTGCGGCTCGTGGCCACGTCTGCAACACCGCGGCGTACCTTCTGAAGCAGTTCCAACTGCTTCTCATAGGAGTAGTCCAGCGTCTCGCGAGGGTCCTCCGCCTTGTCTAATGCCCTACTCGCTTTTGCCTTAAAGATCATGCTGAAGCGCTGCCATAAACCCATGGTGGTCCTCCCGGTGCATTGGATACTCATTACAGACTAGGTGCTAGACGTGTGCATGCGCTCCCCGGCGGTAAAGATTCAAGTCGCGATACCCTGAAATCATCATGTTTAACCGAAGCCGCCGATCAGACGCCACCACCGCTGAGTCAACGAATGATTCCGCATCCGATCTGCCTGCGGGCAAAGGTCGGCCCACGCCCACACGCAAAGAGGCCGAACTCATGCGCAAGCAGGCCCTGCGGGAGCAGGGAGACCCTCGGTCAGCCCGCAAAGCATCTCGCGCGCGCGAACGATCAGCCCGAGCGGCGAACCGGGCGGCCATGATGTCCGGCGATGCGCGGGCACTGCCCGCCCGCGATCAGGGCCCTATACGGGCCTATATCCGCGACTTCGTCGACTCTCGCTTCACCATCGCTGAATACTTCATCTTTATCGCCCTCGCGGTGCTGATCTTGGGGTTCGTCCCCAACCAGGCCGTCCAATCGGTGATCTCTTTGGGCTGGTTCCTCCTCATTGGCATCATCCTGGTCGATTCCATGCTCATCATGTGGCGACTGAAGCGTGAACTTAAGTCACGGTTCCCGGAGAAAACTGATCGCCGCGGGGCCACCTTTTACGCGATCATGCGCACATTGCAATTGCGCCGCCTCCGGTTGCCACCACCGAAAGTACGTCGTGGTGGCGCGCCGGTGCAGCCTAAATCATCGAAGAGGAAAGGCCGATAACCCATGGAGCATCGTCGGTTGGGCAGTAGCGGGCTTAAAATTAGCGAGATCATTCTGGGGAACTGGATTACCCACGGATCTCAGATTGATGACGACACGGCAATCTCGTGCGTGCACGCCGCACTCGATGCGGGGATCACCACGTTCGACACCGCTGATGTCTACGCCGCAACCGCCGCTGAGTCGGTGCTGGGCAAAGCACTGCGCAACCAGCGTCGCGAGGGCGTCGAAATCGCAACGAAGGTGTACTGGCCCACCGGGCCCGGACCCAACGATCGTGGCCTGTCACGAAAGCACATTCGAGAATCCATTCATGGTTCCCTGCGCAGGTTAAACACCGACTATGTCGACCTCTACCAAGCCCACCGGTTCGACCACGAAACTCCGCTGGCGGAAACCTTGCATGCCCTCCACGATCTCGTGGTGGAAGGCAAGGTCAACTACCTCGGCTTCTCCGAATGGCGAGCCGAGGAGATCTCCGACGCCCTAGAGATCATCCAGCGCGACCATCTCACCTCATTCGTGTCCAGCCAGCCTCAGTACTCCATGCTGTGGCGCGTGATTGAAGCAGAGGTGCTGCCGCTGTGCCAGGCCAACGGCATCGGACAAATCGTGTGGTCACCTATCGCCCAGGGCGTGCTCACGGGCAAATACCTACCCGGCCAACCGGTCCCAGCCGGATCACGAGCCAGCGGCGGGGAGGGCGCTGGGTTTATCAGTCGATTCATGACCGACGAAGTACTCAATGCCGTTCAGCAGCTGAAACCAATTGCAGCACAGGCCAACATCACACTCGCTCAACTGGCGATAGCGTGGACCCTCAACCGGCCCGGCATCAGCGCCGCCATCATCGGTGCATCGCGCCCAGAGCAGGTGTCAGAAAACGTCGTTGCCGCAGGCGTGACGCTGGCACCTGAAATCATGGACGCTATTGACGCAGCACTGGGCAGCATCGTGGTCACCGACCCGGCTCTTACCGCCTCGCCCAATCCGCGTCCGTGATCTGACCCAACTAGGCCGGTGGGTGCAGGCTCATCGGGCCGTAAACCATCTCGTCGCGATTCTTCAACGAGACAGCATCAATCCCGGCGTCCAGTAGTTCTCGCCATACGTCCCCCAGCCACGACTCAGCATCGACCTGGCTACTAAAACCGGTGTCCACGGCCGGGGCAGGGGGTGTCAGCATCTGCGCTCCATCGCTACCGAGGTATTGCCAGGTCCAGTTCTCATCTACGGCCATGGGGCTAGCCTGCCATGAGGTAAGGTGGGATCGCACGTGATGAACTGCTAGCCCCATGAAAACTAAATAGCTCATCTGCATTCGATGTCCAGGGAAAGCTGGTGAAAACCCAGCACTGACCCGCAACCGTGAGCGACCGACACCGGGCCTTCATCGAGAGGCTGGCCTGGTTTGCGTCGACAAGTCGGAGCACCTGGCGAATGCGAGCGACTTTTTTCCGTCGAGGTCTGCGGACGAAGTTCAGGTGGCAGCGGAGTGCTTTTTGCCTTCGGATACCACCGGCATCGTTGCGTAGGTCGCTCATCTGAAGGGACCACCCGATGCGTCATCGCATTTCTTCTCCCCGCCACTACATTGGCGCCAGTTTTACGTCCGGCGTTCTAGTGCTTGCCGCGGTGTTCACCGGCGGTTCCCTCGCCGTCGCCGCGCCACAAGCGGCAACATCAACCAACGATGCCGGCCTCTTCGGCTCTCAAGACCCCAGTTTCGACGGGGTCTTTCGCCAGTCCATGGCCATCCTCGGACTTATCGCCACCGAGGCATCTGTACCCACCTCAGCCCTAGATTGGCTTCTGGATCAGCAGTGTCCGGATGGATCATTCGTGAGCTATCGGGCTGAACCTGCCCAACCGTGCCCGGCTGCAGACCCGAGCACGTTCACCGGCCCGGATACCAACTCCACCGCCGTCGCGGCCCTAGCGCTGGCGGCAAGTGGTAAAACCAGCGCGTCCAAAACAGCGATCCGATGGCTGGCTGATACCCAAAATGAAGACGGGGGCTGGCCGTATCTGGCCGGTACCGCATCAGATTCGTCATCAACCGGACTGGCCCTGGCCGCCATGCGGGGTGCTGACATTCCTCGGGCACGCGCCACCAAAGAGGCTGCCTTCGCCTTTCTCCATACCCTGGTGGCAACCTGTGATGCACCCATCGGCGATCGGTTCGGTTTGTCGTATCAGGCCGGTGCCAATGTTGATGCCTTTTCTTCCACCCAGGGACTTCTCGGGCTCAGTGGCACTCTGCCAGCGCCCGCCAAGGAACAAAGACGCGGTGGACCCATGGCCAAGTGCGCCCCCGACGGTGAGGTCCTCAATGATCGAATCGCCGTTGCCCGATGGTCGATGCATCAAATCAACGCCAACGACGGAGGAATCCCATCTAGTTTTTCGCCGGGAGAAACTGACTGGAACTCAACAGCGATCGCTGTTCTTGGCTTGGTGAACACCGGCTTCGGAGGTAACGCCACCGATCTGGCTGTTGGCGCCTTGCAAGCCAATGTGACGGAGTACATCAGCGGCGATGGGGACCGCGCTGCCGCTCTTGGCACTACCTTGCTGGTCACGGCCGCGACGGGGGAGAATCCGCGCAGTTTCGGCGGCATCAACCTCGTCAAGCGCCTCAAAGACACGCTGCAGCGATAGTTCCTGACATGGGGCGTCTTTTTTCACTCGGTGCGGCGATTCTCGCGATGGCCCTACTCGCCGGCATCAGCCTTGTGTCGCCACCGCTCTCGCAGGCGGCGTCCTATCGATACTGGACGTATTGGCTCGGCAGTGAAGCTGGCTGGTCATTTTCCAGCCTCGGTCCGGCGTTTCGGACCCCGGCCGATGGCTCCGTCGAAGGCTGGAGATTCGGGGTCACCGCTGTGGTTGGGGATACGCCACCACGAGCGGCGGCCTCCTTTGCTGCCGTGTGTGGCGATACACCGACTGAAGTGGGACGCAAGCGCGTTGCGCTCATCGTTGATCCCGGGTTTGCTCAGGATGCACCAGCGGGTGAGTCTGGTGGCTCCGCGTGGGCGCGGTGTGTTGTAGCGGATATCGATGCGACGGGCTTTGACATTGTGACCAGCCAGGTTTCGGTGCGTACCCAGCGTGGACTCATTTGCAGCCTCAATGGTTTTCCGGCCAGTGAATGTGCCGTCACGCTGCGCGACCCCGATCCACAACCAACCCCCACCACACCCGCACCGGTGCCTCAGCTCACCGCGTCGCCATCACCGGTACCTGAACCAACAGCCGTCGCTCCGACCGACTCGGCGCCATCGGTTAGCCCGAATACACCGGAGGTGGCGATAGCAACAAACCTCCCGAAGACCACTCCCCCCAACGCGCCCCCCAACCTGACCCCCGCGCCGAATACCACCGAATCGCCGGTCATCGAGACCGCAGATGACACGATCGTCCTTGCCGCCGGCCCAAGTCCTGCACCGGGTGAAGAGCTACCCGCATCGGGCTGGACCGCAGCCATGGTCATCATGGCTACCGCACTCCTCGGTGGTGGCGCAGTGGTGCTGGCTCGACGTCGGCGGCTGCGTCGCTGGAATGATCATCCGTGACGCCACGACTACACGCGGCCGCGTGGTGGCTGTGGGCTCTTGCCCTTGCTGTCACTGCTTCACGCACGACAAACCCGCTGCTACTGCTACTTATCGTCTGTGTTGCTGCCTGCGTTGTAGCCGCCCGCAGATCCGCCGCGCCCTGGGGTAGGGCATTTGGTTACTTCGTGAAACTCGGAGTGGTCATCATCGTGATTCGAACGCTTTTTGCGGTGATCTTCGCCGGTTCCAGCGGTGGGGATGTGCTGTGGGTGCTCCCCGTGGTGCCGCTACCCGGATGGCTCTCGGGCATCACCCTCGGTGGATCAGTGTCCGCCCAACTCGTCATCGGTGCTTTTTCCGCTGGGTTACAGCTGGCCACCATTCTCATCTGTGTCGGTGCGGCGAACTCACTTGCTTCCCCCTCCCGACTCCTTAAGTCCGTACCGGCGGCGCTGTATGAACTAGGCGTCGCCGTGGTGGTTGCTATTACCTTTGCACCGCAATTGATTTCTGACCTCCTCCGACTTCGAGCAGTGCGCAAACTACGTGGGCGTCCCACTCGAGGATTGCGGGGGTTGGTCGCGGTCACGCTTCCCGTCATCGAAGGTGCGCTTAGTCGATCAATCACACTGGCTGCCGCAATGGATGCGCGCGGGTACGGTCGCTTAGGTGACCGATCGTCACAACTGCGCTATCTCACCGCTGGCTTGCTACTGCTCAGCCTGACCATGAGCGTCATTGGCATTTACGGGTTCCTTGATGCCTCCGCACCATTGCTGTTAGGGCTGCCCCTGCTTGTGCTCGGGCTCGCTGCTGGACTGAGCGCGGTTGCCCTGGGTAGCCGGGGCACCCCCCGCACCAGGTACCGACCAGACAACTGGGGATGGCGTGAATGGGCGACAGTGCTCTCGGCGATGGTCCCGGCTGTCATCGTGAGTCTGTACTCCGCCTGGCAGCCACTGTTGATGTCCCCCACCTGGCAACCCCTGTCCTGGACGGTGCCACCCCTGGTGACTCTCGCTGCTGTCCTTGTCGCGGTACTGCCGGCCTGGGTTTCCCCAGACGAATCAACCAACACCGCCAAGCAACTTCCCCATCCTGCGCTGGTCCAGGCATGATCAACTTCGACAACGTGTCCATCACGTACGCAGATGCCACCACCTCGGTACTTCAGCGCACGAATCTGACTGTGCCCGAGGGTGATCTGTGCCTAGTTATCGGCGCCACCGGTAGTGGGAAGTCCACCCTGTTGAAAGCGATCAATGGTCTGGTGCCCCACTTCACCGGAGGTACCTTGCAGGGCCGCATCACCGTCGACGGACGCGATACGGCAACCCACCGGCCCCGCGATCTAGCCGATGTCGTGGGTTACGTTGCGCAGGATCCACTTTCTGGTTTCGTCACCGACAGCGTAGAAGAAGAACTGGCCTACACCATGGAATCCCTCGGAATTCCACCTTCGGTGATGCGCCAACGGGTGGAGGAAGTGCTCGACCTGCTCGCGCTCAGCCACCTGCGCAATCGAGCACCACGAACACTGTCCGGCGGTGAACGTCAACGGGTTGCCATCGGCTCAGTCCTCACCGCTCACCCGCGCGTGATCGTGCTCGACGAGCCGACCAGTGCCTTAGACCCCGGTGCAGCCGAAGAGGTGCTCGCGGCGCTGCAACGTCTGGTGCACGATCTGGGACTGACCATTGTGTTGGCTGAGCACCGGCTAGAACGGGTGCTGGAATTTGCTGACTCCATGATCTATCTGCCCGGATCTGGCGGTCCTGCTCGTATCGGTTCGCCCGCAGAGATCATGGACTCCTCGCCCATTGCACCGGCGGTCGTCCGTCTAGCCCGACTTGCCGGCTGGTCACCGCTACCGCTGTCGGTTCGTGACGCGCGACGTCATGCGCAATCCCTCCGCGAGGAAATAGCCCTCGCGCCCTCATCTGCCGTCGCCGGCCTGCCGCTGCAGCAGGAAAGGTCCATTGATGTTGTCGACGTGGAAGTGCGCTACGGCGATACCCCGGCCATCGCCCACGTCAACCTTTCGGCGTCTCCGAGTGAAGTGGTGGCGATCATGGGCCGAAACGGTGCGGGAAAATCCTCACTGCTGGGCGCCCTTGCCGGTGCCCGACACCTATCCCGGGGAAGTGTGCACATCGACGGCGTAGCACCACAATCACTGCGCGGACAGCAGCTAGTCCGCAGCGTGGGCATGGTGCCCCAGGAGCCCATGGATCTCCTCACCTACACGTCAGTGGAGCGGGAGTGCGTCCAAGCCGATAACGACGCAGGTGTGACTAAGGGTCACACCGCACAACTGCTGAAGGCGCTCGCACCCGAGGTGTCCGCCCATGAACATCCGCGGGACCTCTCCGAAGGTCAACGTCTTGCCCTCGCTCTTGCTATCGTCCTGGCCGGAAAACCGCGGGTCATCGTCTTAGACGAACCCACCCGAGGACTCGACTACGCAATGAAAGCGCGCCTGGCCAGTCACCTACGGGTTCTGGCCGCCGCGGGCCACACCGTGGTGCTAGCGACCCATGACGTGGAGTTGGTGGCTGACGTTGCCACGCGGGTGGTGGTCTTAGCCGAAGGACTCGTTGTGGCAGATGGTGGCGTTGCCGAAATTGTGTTGGCATCGCCCGTCTTTGCTCCCCAGGTTGCCAAGGTGTTGGCCCACGGTGGCCTGGCCGAGAAAGGCACCCCACTCACGCCGGAGTCCGTGGCAGACATTTTGGTGGCGCGATGACCTCAGCGATCTCCCTCGGATGGCGTTCCCAACTGGCGCTTGGCCTGGTGACGGTAGCCGGTTTTGCCGCCTTCTTCTGGCCCTTCGTTGCCGACCCAGGTTCTGCGGCGGTATCCCATGCCCAGGATGCACCGTGGATCTTTGCCGCTGTCATCCCGCTGCTGATCATGGTCGTGTGGGCGCAGTTGAATGAGGGCGGCATGGATGCAAAAGCCGTCGCCATGCTGGGCGTCTTGGCAGCTGTCGTGTGCGTGCTGCGCCCCCTGGGGGCAGGTGTCGCTGGCATCGAACCCATCTGGATCATCATCATCCTCGGCGGTCGCGCGCTAGGTCCTGGTTTCGGGTTCGTGTTGGGTTCAACCTCGCTGCTGGCCTCGGCTTTCCTGACCGGCGGAGTGGGTCCGTGGCTGCCGTTTCAGATGCTGGCCGCCGGATGGATCGGGTTGGGCGCCGGGCTCTTACCCGCTGTACGTGGGCGCGTCGAGATCGTGATGCTCGCCACCTACGGCGCTGGGGCAGCCATGGTCTTTGGATTGCTGCTCAATCTGTGGTTTTGGCCTTTCGCCGCCGGCATCGATGTACTCGGAGCCGACAGCGGAATCGCGTTCGTCCCCGGAGCGCCCGCGGGTGAAAATTTCACTCGTTGGCTCCTCTTCTCCGCGGCCACATCATGGGGATTTGATATTCCCCGAGCCATCATGACCGCTATCCTCATCGCGGTGCTTGGCCGACCACTCCTCATCGCTCTTCGACGCGGTGCTCGGCGAGCGGCCTTCGCCCCACACGTGGTCTGGGAGTCGCAGATCTTGGAGCCGCAGATCTTGGAGTCACAGATCTTGGAGTCACAGCGCGAACAACCGCCCACTCCGGTGGTCTCGCCATGACCGAACCCGATGCGTCTGAATCGCCACTCTCACCACTATCGCCACTGAATATCGATGCACCACACGTCGGCAATCGGGAGCACTTTCTGCAATTTTCTCGGCAGCGAGCCCAGGATGGCCCACCCAGGGTCGACCGCGGGCGACACTTCGCTTCGCTGGGTTTGACCGCCCCCGTCGTGGAATGGTGGGCCACGACACGAGGCCACTGGCAACCGCCGCACAGGATCGTCAGTTGCTTATTCGCGCCACCTCAGCCGGCGACCGATGAAACTGCCCTGATTGCAGAGAGCGCACGATTGGCCGATTACCTCAGCATCACCCAACGGGTAATTCCCACGATGCCCAGCGCATCTGACGCACACGAATGGATTCGTCAGGGTGCTGCGGTCGCCGATGAAGAAATCGATTCCGGTGCGGACCTGCTGATTGTCGGTGACATCGGCAATCGGGATGCAAACTCTGCCGCTGCGATCATTGCGCTACTCACCCAGTCGAATGCAGCCGAAGTTTTGGGTGAGCAGGTGGTTGGCCTCACCGATGACGAATGGGTGCGGGTCTGCGTTGAGATTCGTGAAGCTATGGCCCTGGGGCGTCCCTATCGCGGTAACGGCACACATTTGCTTTCCTCCATCGGCACTCCGGTGATTGGCGCACTCACCGGTTTCGTCGTTCAGTCAGCTCGTCGCAGAACCGGCGTGATCATTGATGGCAGCGCCGGAATGGCTGCTGCTTTGATCGCTCATCGTGCGGCTTTTCGCGCGCGAGATTGGTGGCTGGTCACCGACTCAGCAGAGGACGCTGGGGCAAGAAAGGCCGCTGAGCGGTTGGGTCTACCGCCGATGATTCCACTCGGCATGGGTTTCAGTGAGGCACGTGGCGCGCTCTTCACCGCGGCTCTCCTCACTGCCGTCACCTCGATGCTCAATGACCCAGCGCATCCTCACGCGAGCGCCGAAGGGACTACGGTCGGGCAATGACTGCCTCAACTGAATCTGCGCGCCGCACGCCGCTGTGGGATCGCCACCTAGCCCTCGACGCCACCATGGCTGACTTCGGTGGGTGGTCCATGCCCATGGAATACACCGGAACCGTCGCCGAACATCGAGCCGTGCGCGAGTCGGTGGGCATGTTCGACGTGTCACACATGGGCACCGTG
>Ga0075118_10002884_pt1 | contig 10408 bp, 8 predicted proteins | sample AntAceMetag02UKE_FD_69794 | JGI IMG/M metagenome (GOLD analysis project Ga0075118, IMG submission 69794) | Saline lake microbial communities from Ace Lake, Antarctica - Antarctic Ace Lake Metagenome 02UKE | ecosystem: Environmental > Aquatic > Non-marine Saline and Alkaline > Saline | place... | reverse complement strand
ACTCCGATGAGGCGGGCGGTATCTCGGCCTGCCGCGACTGGAATTTCAACGAGCGGGACATCGACATCGAGGATACGGAATGTTTTTTGAGAGATCCCAATGCGATCGACCTTATTGAGATCGGTCGCGGGTTTGAGGTCGACGACAAGATCCAGTCGTTTCTCCGGGCGGATTGCGGAAAGGCCATAAAGGTTGGCGACATTGATGATCCCGATCCCTCTCATCTCTAAATAGCCTCGAGCAAAGTCTTTGGCCGAAGCGGTCAGTTCTTTCCCGACCTGTTTGAGTATGATGGAGTCGTCCGCGACCAAGGCCGCCCCTTTTTCAAGTAAGCCGATGGCGGTTTCACTTTTACCGGCACCACTCTTTCCCATCATGAGTACGCCTATTCCCCGATAATCGACCATGCAACCATGAAGGGTGGTGCGATGGGCAAAATCCAGTTCCAGCTTGATGGTCGCGGCATTTAGGAGCGACATAGTGGGGCGTGGGGTGTGGAAGACCGCAATGTTTCTAGCGCGCGCAACCTCAAGCAGGGGAGCCCAAAGTTGATGACCTCTCGCGATGACGATGCATGGAATATCCTGCTCGCAAAGGAGGGTGAAACGGTCGACACGAAGTTGGTCGGAGAGTTTCTCCAAATAGGAATTCTCCGAGTTTCCTAGCACCTGGATGCGTTTCTTGGCGAAGTAGTCGATAAATCCAGCCAAGGCGAGCCCTGGTCTGTTGACCGCAGGTTCCTCAATGGGCCGATCTAAACCAACGACGGGATGGTCAATACTGAGCTCCAAATCGTCGCCATGACGCTCTAAGAATTCTTGAACCGTGATGCTCTTGATCACCTTTCGTTTGCCGCCTGCTACCATAGAGGAGAGTTTAAAAGGCGGCCTTTCAATTAGCGAGATGTTGTTTGTCCCGTTCGTGTCTTCTCGATCAGCTTAGGATTTCGAGGAGATCCCCGATAGTGTGTTTGTTTTCAAGAGGATGTCGAAGGCGCTTTCTCCGATTGATGGTGTAATGGTTTCGGCGTCCTTCCTTGCGGACTTTTAGGACTTTGTCTTCCACGAGTTCCGCTAGAATTCTCTGGACCGCCCTTTGGGTAATGCCGACTTCATCGGAAAGATCTCTGATCCGGGAATAGGGAGCCCTCGATAGGCTGACGATGATATGGAAGTGGTTGGTCAAAAAGGTCCACTGAGGGGCTCTTGTTTCCGTGTGCTGGGAACTCATTGTCGGTTGGTTGTTGGTAATAGGTTTCATGCTTTAAAATTCGTGGGAGTTCAAGTCTCGTTCATGAAAAAATGAGCTTTCATCTTTTTCGAAGAGACTTTGGAGGCGGTATTTGGTGGTTCGTTGACCTGAGTGACCTTGCCAATTTTAAGTGAATACACGCCACTGATGATCTCGATTTCCCTAGCTTTTTCGAGCGTGGAAAGGATAGGGCTTCGCTTGCGAATATTAGCAAAAGTGGTGAAGATACTTGCGTAATGACCTGAGTTTCCCCCCCCCTGATGGTAGCGGAAAATTTCATGGAGCCCAGTTCTGCGGTCGTATCGAGGTCGTTAAGTTAGGCGGGGAGGCCCGAAGGATCGGTAATGTAAGAGAGGGAAGCGTATCTCAGGATGGCTCCGACCCCGCCCTGCTCGTCCAGGAGTTCAGAGTTTCGCACGGTTTCGATAGGAACACTGTGCTGGCTTGCAAGACGAACCAGAAGCTCACGGTCAGTATGGCCAAGAGTGCTTGAGATGATGAGTTCCTCGACCTGCCCGATTTGCAGAGCCGAGGCCGTTGACGCGATTCCAAAGATGCCAAGATGGCTTGTCCGATGAGCCCGGAAGAGACGCTTGACCGCTGTTTCCGACTCGTCGTTTTCGACCTTGAGGTAGCTTTCGATCGCGTCTTCAAGAACACCCTGAACCCGCTGGTCACTAAAGCCGGTTCGGATTTGGTCCACCACTTTATCGGCGAGATGCTTTGGGAGAGCCGACTTGAGTCGATTAATATACTGCGCCTCGCCGACCATGATGAGGGCATTGTGCCCCCGTTTGCTCATGAGACGCTCGATGATTTCGACCTTCTCTGAGACGAATCGTGTGTTCCGCTCGCGGGTGTTGCTGTTGTAGTGTTCACGGGTCCATTCCCGGCCATCTCGTTCAGTGGCTTCAGGCCGCTGGGCGAGGAGTTCAAGTGAGGTTTCTCCGAGATTCAGCTCAATGATTCGTGCTGAGTCGCGATTGGTCATCACCACCACAAATCGGCTGAAACGGTCACGCAATTCCACGAGAGGAAAGATCGCGGGGAAGGCATCAGCATGGAAGGAATTCTCGAGCGGCACTTGGAAAGTGAGCGGGAGAAAGAATTCGGGCGAACCGGAGCGGCAGAAGATTGCGGCACTGCGTCCGTCTTCCAGGTGGTTCAGAAGCCACGCCTGGATGCGCTCGGCAGCTTTGATGAAATGGGCCTGTGGACTCTCGTAATAAGCCTGACGGGCGACCTTAACCCAGCTCGTGAACTCCTCGACCAGAAGCTCGATCGGTTGCTCAAGATTGAGATAAGCGCTGATGATGGGTTCTTCACAACGGGGCAGGTTTGCGAGGGCTATAATTTGTTTGCGCAGATTGACGTAGCTCATTCGGTTATTTTTTTATTTGTTACGATTGAGGGTAGAACGTATTTAAAAACACGCAAACTATTTCATGTATTAAATGTGCCCTTTCCAAAATGGCTGAAGGTTTGAATCATTTGTTCTCAGGGGAATCCCGGGCGGCTACTTTTTTCTGAAATATTCGTTGATCCACTTTGCGATATCTTTGACCACCTTATCGCTTTGGTGATCGTGGAAGAGAAGGTGGAAGCTTTCCGGGTAAAATCTGCGTGTTCCCTTGTTTTTTTCAGGGAGCCCGGCGACGAACTTTTCGACGTCGTCCGGGTTTGAGAAAATGTCTTTGCCGCCGTGTAATACGAGAAGGGGGATATCGATTTTTTGGGAAGCCTTGCGGGAAGTTTGCATCATGTTCCCCAAGGTTGTCAGGAGGCGAAGGGTGTGTCTTTTGATATGGTAGGAATTGGTGTCGGCCTGTTCCTGGTGAATGGTGTCTTTGGTGACGCGAACTTCGCCTTCTCCCGAGATGCTCTCAAGCGAGACCCGTGCCTTGGGGAAAAGGAAGGCGACGATCTTTACGGCGGCGAACTTCCACTGGGGGAAATCGTTACGAATCGCGGTGATGGGTGAGGCCAGAATCATCGCGTCGCAAAGATTTTTGCGGTCGCTGACATTGGCATAGGTGTGCAGGACGATCAGGGCGCCCATGCTTTCGCCACACCAGATGATCTTAGCCTTGGGGTGTTTTTTTCGGATCAGGGCGGTGAATGAGGTGAGATCCTGAAACCATTCTTCGCGATTATGAATGTGTCCTCGGCGTTCCTTGACGGGATCTTTTCCCTGGCCCCTAGTTTCTGCGCCATAGAGGGCAACCTTGGGAAGGTTGGCCAGGACGTGCTTGGCAAGAGGATGAAAGTCTGACATCGCTCCGCTGATGCCGTGGACGCCGATGATGACCACCTCTGGTTCCTGTTTGGATATCCATTTGCTGTAGGGAAGGGTGTCCCCGTCAAAGGTATGGAAGTTGGTGCCGTCGAGACGAATTTGGGGGGCTTGGGGCACGGCGTTTTGGGCGGAGCAAGAGGTGATCGAGATAAAAAGAAAAATCCCGATCCCCACGAGCATGCCTCGAAGAATCGGGATCAACATGGTGAGGATGTTCTGTGAATTAGTATTGCACGATAGGCTTTTCTGACTTCGCGTCAATGATGGCGAAGCGCTCGCGGTGGAGATTGGCATCACTACGGAAAATGAGGCGTCCACTGTGGGAGCGCTCAAGTTCCATGAGGATCTTGGAATCCTCTGATTTGAAACGGTTGAGAACGTCTGTGTTGACCATTACGACGAGGTCTCCGTCCTCGTTGTTTTCTTTTTGCCTTTGAATGACGGTATTGAGACGACGCTGAATCTCGATACTCATGGACATCGTGGTCTTGATTCGGGCGCGTCCCTGACAGTAAGGGCAGGGCTCGAGGGTGGAGTCGAGCAAACTTTCATTGAGGCGTTGGCGGGTCATTTCCATGAGGCCAACCGATGAGATTTGCAGGACTTGGGTCTTGGCCTTGTCCCGTTTGAGGCGTTCCTTCATGGCGCGGTAGACCGTCTGTTGGTCACGGCGATGGCGCATGTCAATGAAGTCGACCACGACGAGGCCGCCGATGTTTCTGAGGCGAAGTTGACGGGCCACTTCCTCGGCTGCTTCGACGTTGGTTTGGAGGAGCATTTTATCAACATCCTTGGAGCCACGGTTGCGGCCGGTGTTGACGTCAATTGAGATGAGGGCCTCGGTTTCATCAATGACAATGTAGCCTCCACAGGGAAGCCAGACCTGTCGCATGAAAGCTTCATCGATCTGTTTCTGAATCCCGAAGCGTTCGAAAATCGTTTGTTTCGAGTAGAGATAGTGGATTTTACGCTTTGCGCGGCGCGAGACCTTGGAGGCAATTTCGCGGATATGCTCGGTCGTTCTTTCATCGTCGCAGATGACCTTATCCACTTCGTCGGTGAGGAAGTTAGCGGCTGTTCCTTCGATGAGATTTGGTTCGCGGAAGCAGCAAACCGGTGCGTTCTTTTCGTTGCGAGCGCTTTCGACGTCATCCCATTGCTCGAGAAGCATCGCGAGGTCACGGACGAAGTGCCGGGCGCGGGTCCCGATGGCAACGGTCCGCATAATGATCCCCATGCCCTCCGGGACACTCATGCGCTGCATGATCTTGCGGAGGCGTTGGCGCTCCTTGGGATCATCGATGCGGCGAGAGATCCCGAACTGCTCCGAGTAGGGCATGAGGACGAGGTAACGTCCAGCGAGTGAGATATTGGTGGTGACACGCGGACCCTTGTTTCCGATGGCTCCTTTGGAGACTTGGATCATGATTTCCGAGCCAACGGGATAGATGCTGGGAATATCCTTGGAGGTGATTTTTTTTTGCTTCTTTTGGGGGCGTCCTTCTCTTCGGATTTCTTCCAGCCCCCCATCGAGGGCCGCTGGAATGGCGTCCCAAAAGTGGAGGAAGGCGTTTTTATCGAGGCCAATATCGACGAACATCGCCTTGAGTCCCTGTTCGATGTTTTTGACGCGTCCTTTGAAGATTCCGCCGACGATGTTGTCGTCGCCGTCGCGTTCCACGTTATATTCTTCAAGGACGCCGTCTTCCATGAGGGCGGTCCGACGTTCGAGAGTTTCAGCATTGACGATGATCGTGCGGCCCTCACGGGGGTCGACACTGGTCAGGCCAAGCGCGTTTTTGATTCTTTGGATCATATGATTGAGTTTCTGTTAAGTTTGAAAATTATTCTGGGTTCTGCTCGGTGGTCGGTTTGTCCGGCATGGGGGCGATGGAAGGGAGGGGGGCCTTATTCGGGATCACCTGAATGGGATGATCCTCAGGAATGAGAGCGTCATCGATTTCATCACCCGTCTCCCCTTCATCGCTGTTGTTGATTGAGAATATTTCGCCTTCCGGGAACTCGATAGACTCGTAGGGGTCAAAGTTGCCGGGGTAGGCCTCCATTTTAGAGATGCGCGTGTTGAGTCCGGCTTCCATGTTGAAGATCTCCCGGTAGATACGTTGGGAAAGAACTCCCGCGATCGATCCTCCGCTCTTTCCATTGACGACCATGACGCAGAGAGCGTAGCGAGGTTTGTCAAAGGGGGCAAAGGAGGTGGTCCAAGCGTTATGGGTGTGCTCCACGTCGGTTTTTCTTACTTGCGCGGTGCCCGTTTTGGCGGCGATGAAGACGTCCTCAAGGGCGACTTTATTGGCGGTGCCTCCTTGTTCGTTGACGGCCTTCCACATGCCATTGCGAATGACATCCATCTGCGCTTTTGTCATCCCTTGGTCGAGGAGGTTTGCTTTCACGATCGGGATGTTTTCTTTGAGAACCTCGGTTTCTCCGGCGAGGCTTTTGCCGAGGATTCGGCGAACGATGCGTGGCTGATAGTATTTTCCGCCGTTCGCGATCGTTGCGGCAACCGAGCAAATTTGGAGCGGAGTGGCGAGGGATTGGCTTTGGCCGATCGCAAATTGGGCGAGGGTGGCACGGGTGACCGAGGCTCTGGGGTATTCCCGCTTCCAGGCATCGCTTCCGGGCAGGAATCCTGGATCTTCGGCAGGAAGAAGAATGCCTGATTTTTTCCCGAATCCCACCAGCTCGAAAGTATCGACCATTGCTCTTGAGCGAAGGTCGCCAGCGAGGGACATGAAAAAGGGATTGCAGGAACGTTGAATGGCTTCACTCATTCCGAGGAACCCATGGCCGTAGGTTTTCCAGCAGCGTATTTTCAATTTACCGTATTGGCTGTAGCCGATGCAGTTGTGGCCGTGTCCGATCCGCTGGTGCATCGCGGCGGCGATCGCGGTGGGGAGTTTAAAGGTGGATCCGGGAATAAAGCGGCGAATGGCGCGATTGATCAGGGGGTGGGCCCGGTTGTTATTGTAGGTCGCGAATCTCTCTTGGGTAATCGCAGGAATAAAATCATTAGGGTCAAAGTTAGGGACCGAGGCCATCGCCAGAACCTCTCCGGTGTTGGGATCAATGACGACGGCAGCTCCCCGACCGATGCGGCGGAGGACGTTTTCGACGATAAACTGAATTCGGCTGTCGATGGTGAGTTGGACTTCGGCCCCTTCGCGGGCGGGTTGGTAGTCGTCAGTTGCAATGACCTTGTTTCTCTCATTGCGGACTAGGACACGTTTTCCGCCTTCTCCTTTGAGGTATTGATCCGTTGTGTATTCCACTCCGGCAACACCCTTGACGTCGCCTTGGTAGTGCTTGTTCTTGCCTTTTCTTCCGCTGTATTCTTCTGGAATATCACCGGTGGCCCATTGTTTGACGTAGCCGAGGAGGTGTCCGGCAAGAGCGCCATAGGGATAGACTCGGCGGGGCATGACGCGGACTTCGACGCCGGGAATCTCATGGCTGCGCACCGCGATTTGGGCGAATTGTTGGGGAGTCAGGTCACGACGGTAGGTGTAGGGGACGAGTCCGCCATGAGTGAGATAGTGGGATTTGATGTTATCGGTGTAGCGCTCGCCGGTGAGGCCGATCGACTCCAGCTTTGGAACGACCCATTCGCGCACGATTTTGACGATTTCATCTTTGTCCGGCTTGTCGGATTCCGGTTCTTCGGATTCCAGCTCGTCAGATTCTTTTGGGCCCTCCGCATCTTTTTCGATTTTTTTGGCGAGCCCCTCCTTCTGGGCTTCGGCCTTTTTAAATTCCCGATATCCGTGGTAGATGTCCTCGAGATTGAAAATAATTTCGTAGCTGCGGCGATTTCGGGCGAGGACGACTCCGTTGCGGTCGACGATTTGCCCCCGGACACTGGGTTCTCTGATTTCAACGGTGTGGGTGGTCGGGATGTTGGCCACAAATTGCGCGCGCCGATCGATTTGGAATTCGTAGAGACGCGAAAGGAGAGCTCCGCATCCAGTCAGGATGAGGGCGGTGAGGAGATAAAGCCGGAAGCGATACTTGGGTTCCATGGGGGAATTGGGGTTAGTGCTGGTAGCGAATGGTGTGGCCGCAGAGGTCTGCCACTCTGAAGAGCATCCAGAAAATTAAGGGTGAGAGGATCATGGTGATAATTGAGGTGGCACCAATTTGTTCCATCATCCCGTTATCGAGGCTGAATTCTCCGATAATGAAGCCGCGGATGAGGTATTCAACGAAGAGGTAGAGGAAAATAGCGACGCCGGTGAGGGCTGCCGAAAGATACCATTTGCCTTCGCGGAAAAGGGGGCGGACGCCCTGCATGAGGAATCCCATAAGAGTGTAGAGTATAATGGAGTAGCCGAATTTCAGGGAATCGGGCGAGCTATGATAGACCATTTCATCTCCTTGGGAGATGAGAAGAACCTGCTGTGCATCCCAGAGAAAGCCTCCGAGGAAGGCGAGAATGAGCATGATGCCGGTGGAGACCGTGACCGAGCCACAAAGGACCAAGAGAGGTAAGATCAAGAGGCGGGCGTCATACCAACCAGAGAGCGGAGGGAGGAACTGCTGCACGATGCAGCTGAGGAGAAGCAGTCCAATCAGGCTGATGGAGTAAAGAAACATGTCTTGGTCTTAAGCACCGGTTGCATCGGTAATGACGAAGACGTTTTTGAGGTTGGTGAAGTCAACGGCGGGGGTAATTTCAGCCTCGCCGTAAACGGGCCCTACTTCAAAGTCTTCGATGGTTCCGATAGGAATATTTGCGGGGAAGAGTTTTCCCCGCCCGTCGGTATAAACTTTCATCCCCTTGCGGAGGATGGCGGTTTTTGAGAGGTAGCGCAGACGCAGTCGGGGCGTCTGGCCATAAGTGGTTTGTCGGCCGACAACGATGCCGACTTCACTGGTGCCTTCTATCCGTGCCGAGACCATGGAGATCTCGTCGGTGATGAGAAGGACGGATGAGATATTTTCGCCGGAGAGTTGGAGGCGTCCGACCAGTCCGCCATTCGAAGCGAGGACGCAGAGATCAAATTCGGGGTCAGCGTCGAAACCGTCGTCGGTGCCCCGGTCAATCTCGATGGTTTTGCCCCACATTTTGGGTTGTTTCCGAACGACCCTGGCGGCGATGACGTCAAACTGTGGCTTTTTTTTGAAGTCGAGGGCGTTCCGAAGCTCGTTGTTTTCCGCTTCAAGCTCGCGGACGCGAGCGGCAATGAGTTTGAAGCGATCGCGCTCGTTTCGGGCTTGTTCAAGGCGCTTTTCGAGATCTTCGGAGTGTTCGACTTCTTCGAGGAATTCGTTGGCGAAGGCTTCGGTTTCACCCCCCTTTGAGATGATGGGGGAGATCGCCGAATAGTAAGCTCGTTGAATTTGGCGCACTGATTTTTCGCTGAGGGTGAAGACCCACACGAGTCCTGCCGCAAAAAGCAGAATAGCGAAAAAATTGAATGGCTTCATTCCCGGAGTCCGGACGAGTGTTTCTAGTGATCGGAATTGGTGACGCGTTTCAGGAAGCTGATTTCCTGAAGCACTTTCCCCGTTCCCTCGGCAACGGCGCTGAGGGGGTCCTCAGCAACGTGAACGGGGAGTCCGGTTTCCTCACGCAGGCACTTATCGAGTCCGCGAAGGAGTGCTCCACCACCGGCGAGAACCAAACCACGGTCAACGAGGTCAGCGGCCAATTCAGGTGGGCAGCGCTCGAGGGTGGTGCGGACGGCATCCACGATGGTGGTGAGGGGGTCAGCCATGGCATCACGGACTTCCTCGGAAGTAATAGTGATCGTTTTCGGAAGGCCGGAAACGAGATCCCGCCCTTTTACTTCCATTGTCGTTTCCTTGGGAAGGACATGGGCGGAGCCGATTCGAATCTTGATATCCTCGGCGGTGCGCTCGCCAATCATGAGATTGTAGCCCCGCTTCATGTGCGAAATGATGGCTTCATCGAGTTCATCTCCGGCGGTGCGGACGCTACGGGCGTAGACGATGCCGGAAAGGGAGATAAGCGCGACTTCGGTGGTGCCTCCTCCGATGTCGACGATCATGTTTCCTGAGGGGTCCTGGACAGGGAGCCCGACGCCGATGGCGGCTGCCATGGGCTCTTCGATGAGGTAAACCTCCCGGGCTCCGGCCTGCTCGGCGGATTCCTTGACGGCTCGGCGCTCGACTTCGGTAATGCCAGAGGGAATGGCGATGACTACACGAGGATGTGAGCGGCGTTTGCCACTCACCTTCTTCATGAAATACCGCAGCATCGCCTCGGTGACCTCAAAGTCAGCGATGACGCCGTCTCTGAGAGGGCGGATTGCAACGATATTTCCAGGGGTGCGGCCCAGCATGCGCTTGGCATCATCCCCTACGGCGAGGACTTCATTTGTTCCGGCCTTGACGGCAACCACGGATGGCTCACGGAGGACAATGCCGTGATCCTTTACATAGACGAGGGTGTTGGCAGTGCCGAGATCGATTCCGATATCGTTCGACAGAAGGCCAAAGAGTCGTGCAAACACTTTTTGTATTAGGGAGTTAGATTGGATTGAAAAAGGAACTAGAGCAGCGGCGCCGTCTATTTTGGAGAACGCTGTCCTGTGAAGCGGGGACGATGGAGAGCTTGTCTGGGATGGTCAAGCCACATCCGTGTTCCTCGCTTATTTTGACAATGTCCCATGCCATGCCTTTTTGCCTATGATCTGCGTTTGAGGAATTCCTCGGCAAATTGCTCGTAGGCAATGGCACCCGCTCCTCCCCGGTCGTGTTCGAAGATCGTCAAGCCGTAGCTTGGAGCCTCTCCAATCCTGATCGTCCGAGGGATGATTGTCTGATAGAGCTGCTCGGGGAAGTAGTTTTGAACTTCTTCGACAACCTGCTTCGAGA
>Ga0075118_10002882_pt1 | contig 10414 bp, 9 predicted proteins | sample AntAceMetag02UKE_FD_69794 | JGI IMG/M metagenome (GOLD analysis project Ga0075118, IMG submission 69794) | Saline lake microbial communities from Ace Lake, Antarctica - Antarctic Ace Lake Metagenome 02UKE | ecosystem: Environmental > Aquatic > Non-marine Saline and Alkaline > Saline | place... | reverse complement strand
AAGACCATAGGCCATTCGAATGCTGACGATAGTAACAAGGGGAAGATGTAGGCTCATAATAAAAATCACCGAACTGAAGCAAATAAACCCAAAGAAAAGTATCACCATTAACAACTACACTCTTAAATTCTTTAGGTAAGGAAAAATTGGGCGGTTTCCTAAAAACCACTGATGCTGAGGGTATTTCAGGCATGGTCGCAACCAAACCATCAAAATCCCAATTTCTTTTTTCTTTTTCTTGAATGGAATTTGAAAGAATATCCCCTTTTTGGTCACATTTGTAACGATTGTGGAAAGAGCCAATAAATTCCAGATGATTTTCCAAAAAATCGATTTGCTTTTGAAGTTTTAAAGGATCAGTCCAAAAATCATCTCCATCACAAACTGCAATATAATCGCCCTGGCAATGTTCCAAAACCCAAAGATAATTCAATGTAGAACCCAAGTTCTTTTCTTGTCTCTTATATTTTATTCTATGACCGTTAACGTGTTTTTGGATATAATTTTGTGCCACTTCTTCGGTTTTATCCAGAGAATTATCATTGGAAATTATCAACTCAATTTCAAAATCAGTGATTTGTTTCAAAACGCCTTCGATCGCCTCACCAATGTAGTTTTCAACATTATAGGCAATCATACAAACACTTAACTTAGGTCTTTTCTCCACTTTCCCTAATTTTGAAATTGGTAGAATTCCAACATTAATTTAAAAAAAGCCTTTTTCCCGCATTGCCTGATGGCCGATTCCCTTATCAATTCAGGATGATAACTCGAATAGTTATTTTTTACATTTATAATAGCCGTTGCCATTTCCTTAGGTTGTTTAATAGGTACAATCAATCCTGTATTTTTATTGATGCTATCTTCTACACCTCCGTTTGCAGTACTAACTATAGGCAAGCCGCACATCATTGCTTCTCTTACTGCAATCCCATGTGGCTCCTGAATACTAGGGGATACAAACACATGGGCAGTATTCAAAATATCAGAAATATGATCTCTTTCTACGAAGGGGATAAAATTACCATAATCGTAAATACCCAATTCTTTGCTTTTTTTGACAAAAATGTTGGAACCTAGATCATTTGATTTTTCATCTGCCCCCTTACCAATCATAATAAATTTAAAATCCTGGGTTACTTTCACTATTTCAGAAATTGCCTCCAAAAAAGTATCAAAGCCTTTTATAGGCAATGAATTCAGGATGGTAACAATAGTGAAAACTTTGTTTCTTTTCTCTAAGCGAATTTGGTATTTCGTCTCATCTACAAAATTCCAGATGACCCCAGGACTACAATTAGACTGATTCATCAATACCTGTCGGCGTTCATCCTCACTCACTGCAGCCGTTTTATTTGCTGCCTCAAACGCTTGAAGTACCAATCTAGCCCTAAACCTCGAGTAATAATGGAAAACAAAAACCTGATGTTCTAAAATAACAAAGGGAATATCATACTTTTTAGACAAATGATAGGCATAAATCCCTGCATCCATCCCACTTTGAGCATGAATAAGATCAGGTACCCAACTTCTACTAGTCAAGTTTTTGTAGGCTTTTAGATATAACCGTTGTTCAATAATGATTTGAAGCCTATCAGGAATTCTCCTATTTGCTGGTAAATCAAATCCAAAAGCTTTTGGCACTTGCTGGACTTTATCTACGGAAATAGGCCAAATCGGCTTCAACCAAGATTGTATGAAGACCCAAATCCATCGCAAAAAGGAATAAGATTTTTTTTCACCGTACAAAACCTGAAAATCCAGCCCTTCTTTCCCTTGAAGGAATTTTGCCTGTTCCTGAAAAAAGGAACCTCTCAACGGCTGGCGAGGAGTAGGATACCAAGATGGGATAATTAGAATTTTTAAATTCGACATTTAATTTTCAAATTCTTCCTTATGCATACCAAATCCAATTCATCTTTATATAAAAAGTAATTGTCTCTAAAAATTGAAATTGCTTTGTTTTGTTCGTGAATGGGTAGATTTTTAAATTCAAACTTAATCATTTTAGCACTAAATTTTTGAAAATCAATTGATTTAAGAATCTGGAAATCATATCCCTCAGTATCTATTTGCAAATAGTCTACATTCAAAAAATTTGGATATGAATCTAACAAATCGTCGAAGGTTATTCCCTCAACTTTGATTTTTGCTATCTCTTCCAATTTTACATTTAAGCTGGTAAGATGGTGCATGTCCACTGAGCCTATTCCAGCAGCCCAAGCAGGGTGGTTTTTCAACCCCATTTCATTTAATTCAAAAAGTTCTAAAAACCCTCTTTTCTCGAAAATCGCATAGGGAAGTAGTTTAATGGATTTGAAATTTTTATAGTTTGATTTTAGTTGATCGAAATATCTCGGTGATGGCTCCAAAATCAATCCGCTTGCCTCCCTGGCTGTGACCTTTGGATAAAGAGTATCAAAACTAACACCGTCATTTCCTCCTATTTGGATAAATTTAAATCCCTGAGTTTTGGGGAAATTCGAATCAAAGGTTCTGTCAAAGTCAAAAACAATATCCTTGTTAATAAATTTATTTCCGATTATTTTTTTTGTAAACGGTGAATAAAAATTCATCCCTTCTAATATTCGATTGTATATAAAAATATTTACTTTATGTTTTAACTTCATTTGAAATAAAAGACTTGGGAATTAATTCAATGTTAGATTATAAACTAATCTAGAAAGGACTTGCCAAATGTTGGTGAAGGTTGTTTTAATATCAATCATTTATGGATCAGGTAAGCATTTGAGGGATTCTCATACCAGCAGAACATACTGACAAAAGGAAAACCTGCAAAGATTTTATCGTTCTCTATTACTGATTCTTGATAGGTAGCAAGATCATATTTTTCTTTCTTGTATCGGTTTTCAATTTTACGCTGAATCCTATAAACGTAAACCCAAAAATTCCAGGCCATTCCAAATGGTATTGTACCATCATAAATACCGATTTTGGGAAAATAATATTCTTTCAATACATAATTGAAAACGGGCATATCATAATTTAGGTCATCTCCCAAAACCTCGAATACCTGAGTCATTCTTTTAAACAGTTTAAGCATTTTTTCTTTTTTTCCTCCAATTGTGCCTGGATTGAATACCGGATAATGAAGAAAGCTGATTGGTAAAGATTGATTGAAGCTTTCACTAAATTGTTTTAGAGCGGTCAAAGTCCAAAGGCCATTTTTCCAGACCTTTCGGTTTCCTCTTCCCACAAACAACTTTTCAGGGGAGGACTGAAGAAGGACTAAGGGATTTTTATTGATCACTACATCGTTGATATCCGTATTTAGGACGTAGGAATTTTCAGGAAGATTAAGAATAAATTCTTCAAAAATAAAGAACCGTTCATCATTTAATGACATTTTGCCTAATTGGCACCTAATGAACATGATTTTATCTGTTTGGTATTCTATGATGAAATCGTCAGACAGGTTATCATGAAAAACTACTGCCAATAGGTCGTTTACTACAATTGAGTTGTACCATTTTTCTATATATGCGAAATTATCATTGTTTTGGTATCCTCCTCGGACTGGATCAGGTTTCGAAGAGAAATAAGTAGACAATACAACGAGATTATTTTCGAATATTGACTTACCAAGACAATTATAATTTTCTACTAAAATCCTATTCATTTTAAAATTAGTTTCTTTTTAAAGAAAAGATACTCCACTTTAATTTGGACATCATCCAAAAACAATACGGTTGAAAAAATAAAAGATAATCTTTAAAAGAAAATTCATACCCTTCTGATAGTAAAACCTCTTTATAGTAATTAGAAAGATTGAATCGATAATTATTTCGAACTGAATTAGAGGTGATTCTTTTGATATACCTAATCCGAATATTTTTTTCTTTACTTAAGGCGCTATGTTTTTCATAAAAAGGAATACAATCGAAATAATTTACTTTCTTTAAATTTGGCCTTGTCCAATTTACAACCACATCAAAATTTTCAAAATATACCGATGGTTGTATTAAATGTGCTCTAATAAAAAAGTCATAATCTTGATGCCTTATCATGTTTTCATCAAACCTTACACCATCCAAAATTTTCTTATTCAAGATAAGAGAAGGAGTTGGGCAGAAGACATCATTACTTAAAATAAAATCAAATATTGATTCTCCTTCCCTGATATTTCTTGATTTTAATTTAACAACTCCTTCAGGTCTTATTACTAAGGCCCCACTAAAAATTGATAGGGAATTGTGTTTCTCAATAAAATTCATCGCACGTTGTAACCTAGAAGCATACCATAAATCATCTGAATCAAGAAAAGCTACAAATTCTCCTTTTGCCAATTCAATGGCATAATTTCTAGCTGCATTACCCCCCTTCTTTCTGTCAACTGGTCTTCTGTGAATTTTGAACCTAATATCTTTTATTGCATATTCTTTCAAAATCTCCCAGGAACTGTCTGTACTGTGGTCATCGACAATGATACATTCCCAATTGGTATAGGTCTGAGCAAGCACCGAATCCAAGGTTTCTCTGAGATAAGGAGATTTGTTGTAGTTGGGGATAAGAATGGAAACAAATGAATTAGTTTCCATAAACAACATGCTGAATTAGATTATTCCAATCTAATTTATATTGTGATTGAGACAGATGTTCCTTAATATATTTACGATTATTTTTACCGAAATCCTCAGCCATCTTTCGATCCTTAAACAGTTTAACGATTGCGTTAGCCATACCTTCCACATCTCCCTCTTGAACTAAAAACCCATTTTCATTATTCTGGATAATATCTGGTATACCAGCATGGTAGGTGCTAATTACAGGAAGAGCCGATGCCATGGCTTCTAAAACTGCTACCGGAGTTCCTTCTTTATCCCCATTAACCGCTGTTTTACTATGTTGAATAAAACAAAAAGAATTGCTCATTTCCTTTATAATTTCCTCAGGTGGCAAAACTCCTTTAAACTCAATGTTATTAATCTTCATAGCGATTGCTAGATCTTTACAAACCTGAAGCAACATTCCATCTCCAACAAATTTTAATTTTAAATTTCTGCATAAAATTTGTGCCTTTTGGAAAGCCACCATAGTTAGATATGGTGCTTTTTTTTCAACGAATCTTCCAACTGCGGTAATTTGATTAGATTGGTAATTGGGATATATCTTGATAAATTCAGATGCAGGCGCACATCTAAATAGAAACACTTTACTTTCAATTGCACCTAAACTTAATAACTTGGCTTTCATTTCTGATGATACAACTATTATCGCTTTAGCTATTTCAAACATTCTCTGATATTTGCCTTTAAACTGTTCGATTACTCGATTTACACTAGCATCATATCCATGAAAATGAACAATCATTGGAATTTTTAATTCCCTTGAAATCTCACATAACTCTGCACCAGCTGGGCCATAGTTAGCTACAATTAACTGAATGTTATTTCTTTTCAGGTAAGATTCAAAATAAAATTGATCTAAAGGTTTTTTAATTATTCCTAATTTAGAAAATGCTTTTACAACTAAAGGGGCTGAAAAATGATTTTTCAATTTACCATCTTCAGACTCTATTGGAATATATCCGCCAAAACAATAAAAGATATTGCCATCAATTACTCTTTTTAGGTTTTGAATGAATGTCTCAGAATAGCCAACTTTTGAAATAGAGGTTAAACAGATATTTAATTTTTCCATGCAACTACACCAAGGCTTGTGAACATATTTTGATCATCGAAAGAAGACCTGATTTTATCTTTTTTATAAAGTTTTAAAACGAAAGGTTTTAGTATTAGAAATAAAAGTTTCTGAAACCTTTTGGGAAATCCCCTTCTTTTAATCCAAAGCGAAATCATTTGAGCCATAGAAGCATCCCACCCACCCAAACAGTTTATTTCTATTTTTGTAAACCCTGATTGTTGGAGTAGACACTTAAGTGCAAAAGGAGTATACCTATAAAAGTCAAAAGGTGATTCATGAGTCGGCCATATAAAAGGAACCGTCATTATAAATGGTGCATTGGGTTTCAATACTCTGTTTATTTCTTGTAAAGTCAAGAGTGGATTAGGACAATGTTCCAGTACTTCTGTGGCAAACCCTGAATCAAAGGATCCATTTTCAAATGGCATCTTATTTCCATCCCATAAAATATCCGGCTTGATTCCTGTTTTGTATTCGAGCGCACCTTCAATATCAAGACCTACATATTTGTTAATTTTATAATTGGCTAATATTTCATTTTTATAGGGCATTTCCCCACAACCAATATCCAATAGATCACCATTAAGAACTGTCGATTTAGCTATTATAAATTGATAAATTGACCTTTTTATATAGAATCGATCAATATTTTCAAAGGTTAGTTTTCTAGGGTTGAAATCAATCATTCTTTTCAAATACAACGAGTATATTTCTTCCGTTCACTAAAAATTTTCTGTAAAAAAATGAAATCAAACGATACACTTTTACTGGGAATAACCTCCTGAAAGCTTTTAATAAAAAAAACTTTAAGTTTCTTATAGAAAGACTATATTTTGGATATAAATCCAAAATATAGTCTAATTCCAAATGTGAGAGCGGCTCATATTGCAGTTCTTTGACAGAGAAACCAAAGCTTGATCCCACATTTTTCAGAGATTTACCAGTCCACAACCCCATGTGATGGGGAGGAAGATTTAAACAATGGTATTTATCAAAAACATACAAATATGGATTGTTATTAGGAACGCCAATGATAAGTTTTCCATTATTTTTTAATAGTTCTCTCGCATGTATAAAAAAAGTAGAAATATCTTTAATATGTTCAAGAACCTGGAATAAGGCAATGGCATCATATTCCCCTTTTTTACAGTCAAATGAAAAGAAATCACAATCACGAACTTCAAAATTTTCATTTTCAGCTCTTATTACTTCTTCACTATTTAATTCTAGGCCCAGCGCAGATACACCACCCTTTGTCAATTCCTTTAAAAAATAAGAGTTTCCTGAACCAATCTCAAGCCACCTTTCACCCTTTTTCGCTTTCGTTAATGCAATTTTATGTTCCCATCTTTTATGGTAATAATTTCCTTTTTCTTTACTTAGGTTAATATAAAAATCACCGTCGCCAATAATGGAAAATGGATAATAAAACCTATAATTGGTTATCTCACATTCATAAATTTCAATGAATTCAATCCCAAAAAAATAACTTGAAACATCAAATTGAAACTCATTGTTGTACTTCAAAATTACTTTTGAAGAAGGAATCTTATCAACCAATTTAGTTTTAAACTTTTGATTAATTGGATTGATCATGCTATTTTCCATCTCCCTTTTTCAACATATTTGGCTGCATTTGGTTGCCAATAGTAATCTCTTAGCTCCCCCATTACTTCAACTTTAAAGTGACAAATTTCATTTACTGTATCCAGTTTCGTTTTTGAAAAGTTATCAGCATAATGAACCTTCAAAAAATACTCCCCTGGATAAAGCCTTAAGTTTTCTATCTCAGAAATAATTTTTAATTGATTAGTCGATAAATCTAGATTGTGCTCTGAACCCAAGAACAATTCATGAAAAATTGAATTTTCAAACGCATCAAATACTTGATAGGAAATAGCTGGTATCAAAATATTTTGCGATAACCTTACTGTTATCTCAATAGAAAATTCCTTATTGAACCTATGAATATTATTAGGCTCTGAGGTATTCACAGCAACACTAATAACTCCTTGGCTTGATTTATTAAGAAAACCAATGGACTTCGTTTTTTGTAATCCTAGGTAAGTGTTAATTCCCTGATCGGTCTTGCCACCAAAAACCATCTGACCATTTTGTAGGATGATGGTACTTCGCGTCAAAGTAGATATTGCTTGGATATTATGACTCACAAACAATACTGTCCTTCCTTCTTTTTGACTGACATCCTCCATTTTACCTAAACACTTCTGTTGAAATTCATAATCTCCTACCGCTAAAACCTCATCGATTATTAATATTTCAGGTTCCAAATGAGCCGCTACAGAGAAACCAAGTCTAACGCGCATTCCTGAAGAGTAAAACTTTACGGGAGTATCAATGTATTTTTCTACTCCAGAAAAATCAATAATTTCATCCAACTTACTATCAATTTCCCTTTTAGTCATGCCTAAGATAGTTCCGTTCATGTAAATATTCTCTCGACCTGTCAATTCAGGATGGAATCCTGTCCCCACTTCAAGAAGGGCGGCCACCCTCCCATACATCTCTATTCTACCTGATGTAGGTTCAGTGATCTTAGAAAGTATCTTTAAAAGAGTGGATTTTCCAGCTCCGTTTTTTCCAATAATACCCAACACTTCTCCTTGCTTTACTTCAAAAGAAACATCCTTTAAAGCCCAGTGAACAGAGGCATCCCCCTTGTCGAAGCTACCTAAGCTCTTTATCCTTTTAAAGTTTTCAAAAGGAGCCTTGAAATTATTCCAAAGCTGCTGAGCGAAGGTATCAGCCTTCTTTTCCTGAAGGCCGATGCGGTAGCGTTTGGAAAGGTTTTCTACTTTTATAATTGTATCTGACATTAACCCTTAAATCCCCAGAATAGGGGTCCTTTTAAATGTTCTAATATTATTATCTTACAATATTTTGAAAAAAATTAATTCTGTACTTCTAATACAAATAGAGGAATTGCTATCTCTGGGCCTATAGTAAAAAGCCAGATAAAAAGTTAAGCGACATCCGCAAACACCTTCTCCATCCTACGGAAGTAAAACAACCCAAAAACAAAAAGTACCAATGCTAAAATTGAACCAGGCCAAATCCATTCCCATGGCATTGGACGATTAAGAAACATTGCGCGGATACCTTCGATAACGCCTACCATGGGGTTTAGGGAATATAGGAATTGATATTGTTCAGGAACTGCCGTCGTGCTATAGACTACAGGAGCGCCGTAAAGTAAAAGCTGGATAATAAATCCGAGCGCATATTTCACATCTCGGTACTGCACTGCCATGGCAGAAAGTATCATTCCTATTCCCAGCGAACACAATAAAAGTTGTATCAAGAGCAGAGGGAGGAAAATCAATTCCCACCCTGGAACCACTTGATAGTAAATCAAGAGGCCTAGTAATATCAAAAATGAAATCCCAAGATCCAGAAGTTTAGAGAAAATAGCTGCAAGTGGTAAGATTAGGCGGGGAAAATAGACCTTAGTAATCATGCCTGCATTGGCAACTAGGGAATTGGCTGATTCTGATAAGGTTCCCGAAAAGTAGCTCCAAGGCCAAAGTGCCAAATAGGAAAATAATATATAAGGCATCCCATCAGAATCTACTTTTGCCAATCCCCCGAAAACTACAGTAAAAATTAAAGTTGTAAAGAGTGGCTGAATGATAGCCCAACCAATACCTAAAACAGATTGGGCATAACGAGCTTTAATACCCCTAACGGTTAGAAAATACAACAAGTCCTTATATCGCCATAATTCTTCAAAATCTATGACTTTCCAGCCTTTGGAAGCTTCAATTACAGTTTTATTCAATTGTATATTTTTAATAAATTAATTTAAACAATTCCCTGAAGAAATCTTGAGAAGAGTACATTTTGAAATGTATTTTATATTCAAATCTTAAACACTTTAATCGCTGGTAAAATAAAGCGATTTTGAACCTTAAAGTTCTTTTGAAAACAAACCAATAAAGCAGAAATACTACCGAAAAAAATACAAGAAATTCGGAGGAGTTAAAAAGCACTAAATCACAAGTTAATTTTTTGAAAATTATTTTTTATTCTGTTTCTACCCATGGAAAACCCCTACATTAAAACCGGAATCCATAAGTAAGAGGTTCTGTTATAGGGTAGCATGGCCCTCAACGTCCTGCTTCTAATGTACTTGAAAATAGCTGAAATAGTAAAAATACCGCTTGGCAATATGCTTAAGTGAAGTCTTCAAATCATCAATAATTATGTTGTTTCCCCGTTCCAATTTGAAGATTTTCATAAACCCTTCCAAACCCTTTCAACATACTCACCACATGTTTAGCCACTAAATTAGGAGTAGAAAATTCGTCCACAAAACGGCCCAAAAAATGTGAAAGTCGATACGGTTGGTGCCGGCCTATGTCCTCGGTAATGTGTGGCAACTTGTATCGAGGAAGGATCTCTACAAACCCAGCGGCTAGTGCTGTGGGAATCAGCATATGCGAACCGTGTACCCCCACCACCAAATGACTTCGCCGATAAACCTCATTCCACTTTCGCTCTACTGACTCCTCCATTTCCTCCACCCGCTCGTCCTGACATCCATAGGGAAGTTTTCCTTGCTTACCCATTCCTGTGACATAAAAAACTGCCTCGGGGATGGCTTTCCGAATCTTGTCAAATAGCCTGCTCAATAACCTACCTTGCCTGTAGTTCATAACAAACTGTACCCAGTTCTGAAATCCATATTTTATGGAGGCTTTATGTAACAAATCAAGACCTATGCTATTTA
>Ga0075118_10002879_pt1 | contig 10422 bp, 9 predicted proteins | sample AntAceMetag02UKE_FD_69794 | JGI IMG/M metagenome (GOLD analysis project Ga0075118, IMG submission 69794) | Saline lake microbial communities from Ace Lake, Antarctica - Antarctic Ace Lake Metagenome 02UKE | ecosystem: Environmental > Aquatic > Non-marine Saline and Alkaline > Saline | place... | reverse complement strand
ATGCTTCATGTATAAGTTAACCTGTTGATCTGAGATATGTTTTCCCGACACAGCTACTCCTCCGTTTGCTGTGTCGAACCTTATCAGATCAACCGGCCAAGATAATTGTCGCTAGACCGGGCAAGTTAATTGTCGCTTAATACCCCGATAAGGCAGAATAGTTCCATTTCGTCCATATACATAATAGTCTGGACTAACAGTTAGGTAGCTCTGAGAGCAGAACTATGAGTTTGTTTGCAAATACAAAAAAGCGCGGGAAATTATTAATAAAGGATGGGTTTCTCTATATCGCTAATGATGGGAGAGGATTCAATCGGCAGGGAATTATGGCGCTCTGCATGCCTAATCTCTCAAGTAAGTCAGCTGATGACGACGAGCGACCGTATGATTATTTCCCAGAACTTCCTGACAGCCAATGGATTCAAGCCTATGGCAAAAAAACTTTAAATTATTTGTCTGAGAACATAAATGAGCTCACAGCAAAAGTAAATGGAGAAAAACAAAACACTAGAGATTACTCAGGGAGATGGTTATTTGAAATATTACAGAATATAGATGATGCGTTAGGCCCTGACGATTCAACACGATATATCGGCACAAAGGGTTTAGGGTTCTTATCAGTTTTTGAGTTAGGAGACCTTATACAAATTTATTCAGAAGACTTTAATTTCGAATTCTCATCTGACAGGACAACTGCCGCACTGATAGAAAGAAAAGTAAAGTTAGCTAGAGCGAAACAACCTCCAAAATTAGCGGTCCCTTGGCAGACTGAAGCAGACGGAACTGCCAAAAAGCTTAAAAAAGAAGGTTTTAGTACAGTAATAAGAATAGATCTCTTTAAAGAGAAAGAGGAAAGTATTGAGCAAGAGATAAATGAGTTAGAGCCTTATTTTCTTTTGCTTAGCCGGAATATTGAGACTCTTATATTTGAGTCAGAAAGCTATCAAATCTCATTCCAGAGAATACTTAAAAATAAGAATTCAGAAAATTTACTAGAAATTCAAGATATAGAGCTGATTATATCTCATGATAATAATAAAAAGATTGCCCAATGGCGGCGATGGAGCAGGGAGTGGAATACCAGTCAAGGTAAAGTATCTAGCTGCGCGATTTGCCTCCCGTTAAATAATGGGAATCCGATCCCTTTAGAAGCAGATAATTCCTTACCTATATATAATTTTTACCCTACGGATGAATCAAGTGATGTTAAAGCGCTAATTCATGCCACTTTTGAACTTTCTGCTAACCGAAAGCATTTGCAGATGCACGGAGAAGGAAAATGGGAATCTGAAGATTTAGATCCTAGAAATTCAAAGCTAATAGAAAACCTCTCGCAGTTAGTCAAGCACCTCTGTCTTGATAAAAAAATAAGCCTAGAGCATAAACTGACTATATTTGCAGATATTGGGCTTCTACAAAATACTAATAAAGATAGTGCAAGTGAAAGAATCAAATCTTCAATGGCAATGGTAATTAGTAGTACAAAATTCATCCAAACTATATTTGTAGATCATCTTATTTTAATTTCTGACATTGTTTTTTGGGATCATGATTTAGTTAGTTGTTTTAAGTCAAATCAAAAAATCGAAGCTAATGAAGAGGGTTTGCATCTGGGTTTACTACCTAAAAAAAGTAATAACTTAGCGGAGTTAACTGACCACTACGGGGGCCGACTAAATTGGGATGGTGAGGGCTTTGCGAGTCTTTTGAACAATAAACATATAGATTTCAAAAGCTCAAAGACGCGAAATTCACTTTTCCGTACGATACAGGGCTATGCTGAAGATTTAGAATTTGAACATATTAAATATCTTCCAATTTTAAAAACAATTAAAAGCAAATTTATTTCTTTTAATGATATTAATTTTGTTCTTGGAGAAAAATTGCCGCTTCCTTCGTTTGTGAAGCAAGATTTTATTCTCGATAAGGAATCTTGGCTCAATATTGAAAACCATATTTTAAATATTGAGCCTTACGTAAGTAATTTACGCAGTGAGATAAAAACGACCCTAATTTTAACGCATGAAGACTATTTAAAATACCTGGCTGAATCCGAAAATACAGTTGAATTAGTTGCTCAATCTAATTTTGATACGTATGAGTTTTTAGCTTTTTTATATTTTATTTTTTGTGAGAATCTAGATATTAAAAACGAATTAAAAGAGATAGGCAAAGATTTGCTTTTTCATAAAGCCGAGAATAGCCCTAGAATACCCATTAGAAAATATTATTTTTCTAGGTCATGGGATAAAAATCCGGGATTAAATAATTGGCTTAATGAAAATGAAAAGATGAATCTTAAATTTCCAGACAAAAAAAAGTTAACAGAGTCGCTACAAGCTTATGAGATGTGGAATGTAGATAAAAATACTAAGATAAATAAAGCTAATACCTATATTGCTTTTTTTTCTCACTTAGGTGTTTCTAAAGAACCAAAGGTGGAAATATATACTAGAGAAAGTGAAAAATCACCCGCATATAACGATTTTCCCTACGGCATGTTTCATAGCTATATTGGCAAATGTTTTAATCATAACATAAATTTTTATTATTCCTATACAGATTATGGGGTAGATAAATTAGAAACATATTTGAATAGCTCGTCACTTGAAAGATGCCTAAAATCAGTTGAAAAATTTATTGAAATTAATGACGAATACGTATGTAAGGAAGGAAGAGCCTATTATTATGGCGCAAGAGGAGGAGGCCCTTTTCGGAGCCAAGATTATGAAGAAAGCAGCTATCTAGAATATCAGCTGAAAAATATTAAATGGATTACTGTAAATAAATCTCTTATCTGTCCTAGCGGAAAATGTTCACCTGGTGAAATATTTTACCAAACAAAATACCCCAATGTTTTTCCTTCTATTAACCTTAAAGTTATTAAAAACAAAAAAAAATTCCTTACGGCGCTAAATATAAAAACGCGAAAAGATATGCCGATAAGCGATTGGCATAGTCTGATAAATAAAATACATATTAAATACCGTGATTATGCCAAATTGAATCCGGATGATCATATTGGGGCAAATGCCTCAATCGAGTTAGTTTATAAAAGCTACTTTAATGCTCTGTATAAGGACTGGAAAAAGAGACATATCTCGCTTGCAGAATATGAGGAAAGATTTGTAAAATTAAGAGCAATTCCAGTAATTAATTCTGACGGGCAGACTTCCTTTTATGATATAAAAAGCTGTTATTTTGACGATCTTGGGTTGGAGCTGCAGCAGCATTCCAAGCTATCTGGCTTGATTGAGAAAGAAAAATGCAGCATTGAGGGGCCAATCTTTAATGGATTCGAAACAATATTAACTCCGTTAAGTGATTTGCTAAATGTGAAAAATTCTTCACTAGCGTTAATCGCTCATGAGCTTTATGGTGATTTGGAGCACACATGGGAATTATTTCATGCTATAGCTGACCATGAAGAGATTGATTGTAAAAAATATTCTGACTTTGTAGAAGAAGTGTGTTTGTGCGAAGGAATAACTCTTTTACTTAGTGAATTAAAAGGGAAAGATAGTCAACATATTTCTAGCCAAAAAGTTAAAATATCTTCGCCCGATATTAGAAAATACAACTGTCCTGTTATTAATAAAATTTTTATTGATGTGCGAGATGATACCGACGAATTAGTAGAATTTTTGGGAAAATATATTACGAAGGGAAAAATTAGCGCATCGTTAATTGAGGAGATTATTTACGCAGAGAGTTCTGAAGATATAGGAAGGACTTTAAAGAAAAATGGTTATCCTAAAAATATAGTAGAGAAATTCAAATTTGTTACTAAAGAAGTAAAAATTCCAAGCCAAGATGTCCAAGGTGGGGATATAGAAAGTACTCCTCAAGTAAAAGCACCAGTAGAACAAGCTGCATCTGGTACTTCAAAAAAACCTGGGAGTCGATCTGGTGGTAGATCTAAAATAAAAAACATACCGTCTGGTAGGGGGCATATACGGGGGACACCCGAATCAGGTCACTCAACGGTAAATGCTTTCGATGATGAGTTGCCTGATAATAAAAAAACTGGCGACGAGGCAGAAGAATTTGTGAGATCGCTACTCGTAGAAGAAGGTCATGATAATGTCACCCTACTCGGTGGGAACAATAAAGGTTATGACATTGAGTACATTGAGGGTGGTGTAACTAAGTTTGTTGAAGTAAAGGGTCTTCGTGAATCTTGGGATCAGTCTGATATCATGGTTTCTAAATCACAATTCGAGAAAGCGCAGTCCGAAAAAGAAAACTTTATTTTATACATTGTTGAAAATATTGATTCTGAAGATACAGAAAAGTTTCCCTATCACACCGTGATCGTCAACCCTGCAAAGCACTTTACAAAACTTCAGTTAGATGTTGGGTGGAGGGACTTTACCGAGCTCTCGGTACACTTGACACCAAAAGCTGGACGGTACTATTCATATAATAATGATCCGGAAGTTAAGTATGAAATCACAAAAATTAAGAAAACCGGAACTTCCACGAGGATTTACTCATCTAATTCCAAAGAATTCATCTATCAGCCAGCAAATATGCTAATCCATTTAGAATCAGGCGAAAATGACTAACCAAATTTATCCGAAGTTATCGGAAAGCGGATTAAGCCAGTTGGCTTCAAGTGCAGAGGCTAAGTTTTATCGTGCCTGCAGGGATCAGCTAGGCGATGAGGTCTTGGTAATTCACTCACTCTCTCTATTTTCTCAAACGCGCGATGGCGGTCATAGTGTGGGAGAGTGTGATTTTGCTATCTTTGATCCAAATCATGGCGTGCTTGTTGTTGAGGTTAAAGGGGGTGGAATAGCCTACATGCCAGAAAACGAACAGGGCTGGTGCTCAGTAGATCGTCATGGAGTTCGACACTCAATTCAGGACCCTTTTAAGCAATCCGAGAAATACCGTTTTAAAGTTTTAGATTTGGTAAAGAATACAATATTAAATAATAAGAAAACCATGTTTCCAGCCGGACACTCTGTTGCGTTTCCAGATTTGTCGTTTTCAGATCTAAAAAACATTGTAAGCCATAACCGGCCGCGGAGTATTATTGCTTGTTCGGATGATCTTGAGAAATTTAAGGATTGGTATACAAAATCTATAAATTACTGGAACGCTGAAACAGATAGTGAATTTCGGCTCGGGAAAGCAAACGTAAAAGAAATTGCTCGTGCACTACTAAAGCCTGTTTATGCTCGGCCTACCCTCGTCTCTGACTTAGAATCGTTAGAAAATCAAAGAATTCGATTAACTGATGAACAGAGTAGGTTGCTATTTTGTCTAGGTGACCAAAAAAGGGCAAATATTATCGGTGGAGCGGGGACTGGAAAGACAGTTGTCGCACAAAGGCTAGCAGAGGACTTAGACTCTCATAATCATAAAACCGCGCTAATTTGTTATAACCGCGCTCTTGGAGACTCGCTTAGAGAAGCTACTTCATCACTCGAGAGAGTAACCGCAGGTAGTTATCACAGTTTTTTCCAGTCGTTACTTGGCACTTCGTTTCCACAATACCGTAAAATGGCCCTTAGTAATGATGAATCGCATGACGAATGGGATGTTGTGAGGCCTTTGGCTTATGCGCTTTATCTTGAAGATCATGGATCTAAATTTAATGCTCTCGTTATTGACGAAGCTCAAGATTTTAAGCCTGATTTCTGGTTGGCTATTGATTTATTGCTTAGTGGAAATGAAAGATCCCCATATTTTCTTTTTTCTGATACAAATCAACAAATATTTTCTAATTCTAATTCTATTCCTCGTTTGAGCCTAGATTTTTTACTATATTCTAACTGTAGGAATACGAATCACATTCATAGAGAAGCTTATAAAACGTACAGTGGGCCAAATATTGTGCCGTCGGATATGGCGGGTCAAGAAGTTTCTCACTTTGATAAAAAGATGCTTACACAGCAAGTAAAATATATTCTCGAGAAATTGGATTCTTTAGTTAGTGATCAAAAAGCACTTCCTGAAAGTATTTTTATACTTATAGCAAAATCTACTGATTTTCACAGCAAAATAACGGCGCTGCGAAGTGAATCTCCAAATCTAAAGTTGAATTTATCGGAGTTTCCATTAAGAGATAATGTTGGAGTTAGCACTATTCAAAAATTTAAAGGACTTGAGTCGGATATTGTTTTCATTTGGGGAATCAATGATATTCCTGATCATGAAATGTCTGAAATGCGGTACGTAGGAGCTAGTCGCGCTAAATCAATACTATTTTTGGTAGATTAATATTTATTTATTAGTAGATTTAATTAGGAAGAACTTATGTCGCTTAAAAATAGGGAAGGGTGGCTTCAATCCGCTGTGAAAGAAGTATCCTCGCTTTTTAAGCCGTTGGGTTATCAAGTCCCGTCTGTAGAGATCTCTATTGGCTTTACTGGTTGTGGAAAAAACACTAACTCAATTGGGGAGTGCTGGCCTACAGTATTGGCGGGAGATAATTCAAACCACATCTTTATTACTCCTACTCTAGAAGATTCTTTTCAGGTACTAGAAGTTATCACTCACGAGCTAGTACATGCTATTGATGACTGTAAACACAAACATGGTAAAGAGTTTAAGCGTATAGCAATTCAAATAGGTCTTGAAGGTCCGATGAGGGCAACCATAGCCGGGGACATTCTTTCTACAGAATTGCGCCGTATCGCCAAAGGGCTTGGAAAGTTTCCTCACAGAAAACTAAGCCTGCCCGTTAAAAAAATTATTACCAGAGAAAGGCCTAGTGCGGAGTGCCCTGAATGTGAATATCGTGTGCCTATGCTTAAGTTATATTGTCAGTTTGGTGCCCCGTTATGCCCAATCCATGAGGTTCAAATGCAAGAGGTTGGAGATTGGAGCTGGGAATAATACTGAAAGACATTGATTACTGGCGTTTTAGTTCGTGGCCTAGGTCGCGATTAATTGGTACACCTCCACTCTCCTATAGGGAGCCACCTACTTAAGTCAGGGTGGTTCCATTGCGCCCGTATAAATACTATTGTGAATGGACGATTCGCTAATCAGACAATAAGAAAAAACCATGCAAGATTTTGGCAACTACAGAGAACATACGGATTCAGAGGCCTCTAGAGCATACAGTGCCGCGTGGTCACCGGATATCCCCAGTCTTGTCATTGGTATTCTGCTAGGTGTTGCTGCTTGCCTTGCGGGGCTGAAGGTAGCTAAGACTAAGGCGGATCAGACAGTATTTATTGAGGCTCCAATAATGGTTGAAGAGGTAGTTGAGAAGCCCTTAGAATTTGATTTTTATGAAGCTCTTAAAAGCTATGTAGTTTTGCCTAGAACTCATAATTAGCTACTACTTGACTAGGTTACCGATGCAGTCTCGCTGGAAATATACGTTCTGAAGGGTTTTTCTGAAAAAGGTAGTGCGGAGCTAATGTTCAAGTTCATTAGATTTATTAAAGACATTGTCCTGCCAGATAAAGTGAACAAAGAGAGAAGAGAGAAAATCCTTAGTGAGGGCATCATCGAAACATGGGCAAGCGATGAGCAAGAGCGTAAAGCCAAGGAAGCTAGAGAGATAGCTAAAAAGACTTATAAGAGAATTCGATCAAGCAAGACTGATGAGCATGAAGACTAATGAAGCTGCTAATAGCAGAAATATAGAAAGTTTTATTAACCACATCGCTTAAGGCTAAGTTTTGGAGGTAGTCGAATTAGAATCGACGTAGTTGATATTGTACAGAGCGGAGCTGACATCATCGTTCTGTCTGCGAACCCGTCGCTTCTTGCTGGTAGTGGTATGTCTGGTGTTATTCATAAAACTGCTGGTAAAGAGCTAGAATTAGCAGCTAAGGCCTTAGGCCCAATAAAGGTTGGCGAGGCGGTAATTACACCCGCATTTAACCTTTCAGCTAAGTATGTGGTTCATACAGTTTGCCCGCGCTATATAGATGGACAGAGAGGCGAGAGAGAACTACTGGCAGAAGCCTATCGAAGCGCGCTGAATTTCTATGATGAAGTGCCTAATGTGAGAAGTATATCTTTTGTTTCGATGGGCACAGGCGTGTACAGATGGCCGCTAGAGCTTGCAGCTGAAATTGCTATTAAAGAGCTAGCTCAAAGTAAGTTTGAAGTGACTATGATGTGCGTCATTGATGAGGCGACAAGAACGATTTATCAGCGTGCATGCGGTAAGTTAGAAATTTAGGAGGTTGAGTAATGACGGGAAAAGAATACATCTTATACATTGACAGTTTCCTGGCAGTAATTATGCCTGTGGTTCTGGAAAAAGGGGTGCCGGGCTATTATGCCGAAGTATCAGATTTCGATGCGGACCAAGTACTATCAGAGAGTCAAGTTAATGCCGTGCTTACATACTCAGTTTATTATTGTGCGCAAAACTACCTTTTAAATGAGGGTTATGAGTACCAAGAAATTATAAATACGCTGGATAGCTCGATCGATAATGTCGAATGTTTAGAGGATGAGGAGAAAGAGCTGACACGAAAATTTATTATCGCATTCCGAAATTATAAAATACTAAGGCAAGATCATGCATTCGATGATTGGTTGTGTGAGGTTGTTTGGCCATTTTTTAGAGAAGATAAATATGTATACCCTTCAGCAATAGCTCGATTAATTAGTTACGGCCTTGACCAAAAATATATTTTTGAGATAAGTGATATTCGGATGACGGATAAACCCGAAAGTTGAGAAGATAATAAATAATATAGTAATAAAGTCAGCATATTTTGCTGCTGATTCCAAGTGGCTGAAGTTTTTTTGGCACTAACCTTTTTAAGAAATAAGACGTTGACTGTCTAAAAATCTGCATGTAGATCTTCAGAAATAGATGCCTCCTAGAGAAACTAGTTATGTCTTCTAAACACCTAGAATTTGACGATTTTTATGATGAAGCAATTAAGAATATCCCGCCCGATTACGAGCCGATAAAAATAGAAGCTCGCAATATTGAAAATGAGAAACCCCATTTGAGTTTGGGTGATTATCCCATATCAGCCATATCAGCCATATCACCCATTGACGGAGTTGACCTTGAGGATAATCCATGGGGTGATTTGAATGACGACGAGAGAAGGCTAATTGATGGTGCTGCTCGAAATATCGGAGCTGAGATAATAGCCTTTTATAAGTCGAAGCGACTTGAAAAAGAGCGCCCCTTTCCTGATAGTTGGGGTATCTATTATCTTAAAAAAGGCTTGCGCAGAGTGCAGGAGCAAATTGAAAGTGATACGCCTTATAGGGCTTCAGTCTCGGCAGAAAAGGCGTTGGATCTTGTGCGAAGACACGAATGGTTTCACTATAAATTTGATCTTTGGGCGCTAACCGTTGAGAGCGCAAAACACAAGAATTTGTACATGCCATTAAAAGAGGCGTTTCGGTACTCTCCAAACGACCAAGTAGAGGAAGCTCTTGCGAATCAGGACGCATATAACTGGGCTAGGACACAGAAGCAAGGTTTAAAAGATTTCGCTGTGGACTTTATGAGTGTCCAGCCCGGAGCTTACCGCAGGTATATTGAACGTCGCACTGACTTATTGGCTGAATTGGCAGGTAACCTTATTGATCAAAAGATTGGGGGCTCTTCGTTTAGGTATGATCAAGTCTTATGGAACGGTCAGCTTGGGCTCTATAAGCCAGGAAAACATTGGAGGCCTCCAGAGCATTTGATACGCGACGTAAAATTGACTGCTCTGATACCTTCATATTGGAGCCTACCTAAAATTTCCTATATCGTCGAGAGTTCCAAATTTCAGAAGTCGCTAAAAAAGCTAGGTCGAATAGAGGAAAAGTGGATAAATACGAAGGATAAACTTATACGGGAGCCCGGCATGAACGGATTAAATTTTAAGGAATGGCCCGACGGGAAATGCTTTTCAGTAAGAGTTGATCAAAATTTTCGTGCACACATCAATCCCAAAAACGAATATTCCGGCGCATGGGAAGCAATCGACATTGGCAATCACAAGAAGATGGGGCATGGTTAGAAAAGTATGTGATTTATTTTTGTTGTTGTTAGGCAGTGATTAAATGTTTGCGGTAATTTCTTGCAGTTTTTCTTCGTCGATCAACTTGAATTTAGGGAAGTAAAAACCGTACCTTATGGAAGAAATAGATTATGAATCAGCAAGCTAAACAGTGGATTGATTATTGGAACTCTAAATTTCCTAAATTGCTAGGGACGATAAGAGAGTCTAAGTACATGTTCTATGAGCAGCTCGATAATAAAAAGAACTATCGAAGCCTACATAACTGCTTAGTAAAAAATTGTGTGAAGGACATACTAGAATCACCAAGCGCAAAAATATTTATATTAGAGAGTGAATTCGATGAAACTCTAGGTTTAATTTCGGAGGTATTAAGTGAATCGTTTAATGCTTTAGATCCATTGCCAGACACGGGAGGCTCAGAGGATGAATCGAGATATATGTAGTGGTCAACAAAAACTGGACA
>Ga0075118_10002874_pt1 | contig 10440 bp, 9 predicted proteins | sample AntAceMetag02UKE_FD_69794 | JGI IMG/M metagenome (GOLD analysis project Ga0075118, IMG submission 69794) | Saline lake microbial communities from Ace Lake, Antarctica - Antarctic Ace Lake Metagenome 02UKE | ecosystem: Environmental > Aquatic > Non-marine Saline and Alkaline > Saline | place... | reverse complement strand
GGGCTCACCGAGCCCGGCTACAACCCAGCCCCTCGGTTGAAACTGTAGCCGGGGTCGCTGACCCCGGAATCCTGCCTCTCCGCCTCGTCCGCTTCTTGCACAAACCCCACGCCTCCGCACCGGGCTCACCGCGCCCGGCTACAACCCAGCCCCTCGGTTGAAACTGTAGCCGGGGTCGCTGACCCCGGAATCCTGCTCCACGCCTCCGCACCGGTTGAGAGCGATCAAGCCGGTGGAAGCGGGCGAGATTGGCCGGACAAAACGGCGCGCTCCCGCCTTGCCTCGGAGGCCACGGAACGAAAGTAGCATGCGGCTACAATTCAAACGGGGTTCGCAGGTGGCGGCCCGGTGCGGTGGCGGCGGTGCGAAGCGGCACAAAAAAACGCTCCCGCCAAGGATCGGAGGGAGCGATGAATTAAACCCTAACCCAAAGGAAACGGGAAAGTTACGCTGGGCTTAGAAGCGGAAGGTATTGGACCAAAAGATTTTACGTTCGTCACCCCAACGGCTGAATTCGCGGCCGGCTACACCACCAGAGTGTCTCGTCTCGGCCGTAACCGGGGGTGGCTGTTCAGCCGGTCATTCGGCCAAGCCGTTTCTTGCCGAAGCCAAATCGGGACGCCCGGCGGGTCAGCGCTTGGTGGCTTCGAACTGCCAGGTGACTTTGCGGGCTCCGGTCGTCGTCGCGGTGCCCTGCCAAACGACGTTGCCCTTTTCGTTGAGTCCCATCACGCCGCGATACTCGACGCGATGTTCTTTTTGATTCACGAACCGATAAGTCGTGATCCATAAGCGTCCCGTCGCCGTGCTATAGTAGCCCCGCTCCGGTCGAGACGTATTGGACCACTTCAGAAAGAAGTAGCCATCGGCCCAGGTGCTTTTGCCGGGGCTGACCCGGAGCACGTTAAATTTCTCCGCATTGGCCGGAAACATCAGCGCCGGGCTGCCATCATCCATGACCCAAGCTCCGGCGAGATACTCTTCAATTTCGACCGCCGAGCTCACCGTTGCCAGTCCCGCGCCCAGCAGCATCACACCGATGAATTGACGCAGCGTTCGAATACGGACGGGCATAGTCATAGTTTCAATATGTGATAAAAATCAGGGCCGTTGTCGCGGAAAATTTTCGGCGGTCGGCTGAGTTTTGGCCTACGGTCCGCTTCGGTTCATCTTCGTGCCGCGTTTAGCTTTGGGTATAGTAGGCAAAGGACGCGGATCGGCGGCAGTAACCCATCCCCTCAGGGCGTCCCTCCTCGGCCCCCCCGACGCTCGTCTGGATCGGGTAAGACCAGATCCAGCAAAGTCGTCGGACTTCGCGGCGCTCGGTTTACTACTTCGGTCCGCCTTGCGCGATAGCCCGCGCGCGGAGGCGCAGACCATTCAGGCGAATGAAGCCGGTGGCGTCGTTCTGATTATACCAGCTCTGCACGCCTTCCATCGAAGCGATGTTTTCGTCGTAGAGGGAATACTTGGACTTGGTGCCGCAAGTCGTGATGTTGCCCTTGTAGAGCTTTAGTCGGACCGTGCCGGTAACGAACTCCTGACTCCGATCAATCAGCGCTTGCAGTGCTTCGCGCTCAGGCGCGAACCAGAAGCCGTTGTAGATCAACTTAGCATACTTGGGCATGAGCTCGTCGCGCAGGTGCATGAGGTCGCGGTCCATGGTCAGCGCTTCGACCTGGCGATGCCCATGCATGAGGATCGATCCTCCCGGGGTTTCGTAAACGCCACGCGACTTCATGCCGACGAAACGATTCTCCACCATATCCACGCGGCCGATACCGTGTTTGCCGCCCAAGGCATTGAGGGTTTTGAGCACTTTGCCCGGCGTCATCTTCTTGCCGTTCACGCGGACGCAATCGCCCTGTTCGAAATCGAGCTCCAAGTATTCGGATTTATCGGGGGCGTCTTCGGGATCAACGGACAGCTTGAACATGCCCTTGTTGGCCTTGGTCGTCGGATCGAACCAAGGGTCCTCCAAAATGCCGGCTTCGTAGGAAATGTGCAGGAGATTGCGGTCCATCGAGTAGGGCTTCTTGGTTGAAGCCTCGACGGGGATCTTGTGCTTCTGGCAGTAGGCGATCATCTCGGCGCGACCCGGGAAATCCTTCCGGAAATTATCCATTTTCCATGGAGCCATGATGGTGAGGTCCGGTGCCAGCGCCATGTAAGTGAGCTCAAAACGGCACTGGTCGTTGCCTTTGCCGGTGGCTCCGTGGGAGACGGTGTCGGCGCATTCTTTGCGCGCGATTTCGACCTGAGCCTTGGCGATCAGCGGACGCGCGATCGACGTGCCCAGATAATACTGGCCTTCGTAAATCGCATTGGCCCGGATCATCGGGTAGATGTAGTCGCGGGCGAATTCCTCGACGAGGTTGAGCGTGTAGTGCTTGGAAGCGCCGGTCCTGCGGGCCTTGGCGCTCAGCCCCTTGAGTTCTTCCTCCTGCCCCACATCAGCCGCGTAGGTGATGATCTCGGCCTCGTAGGTTTCCTTGAGCCATTTGACGATGACGGAGGTATCGAGACCACCAGAGTATGCTAGGACTATTTTCATGAGTTACGGATGAGAATATTCTACGGCCCCGAGTCACTCCGAGCAAAATAAGGTCCCGGTCGGCTAAAACTCACTAAAGGTGCAGCCGATTGTCGATATGGGACTGGAGTCCGAGCTAAAAACTGCTAACGTTTTACCCAAAATAAAACCCGATGACGACTATGCTTTATTCCATTGCAAAAATCCGCCCACCCGCCCGCGGATTTACCTTGGTGGAGATTATGATCGTGGTGGTGATAATTGGGTTGCTCGCCGCCATCGCTATTCCGGCCTTCGAACGCGTGCGGAGCAGTGCTCGGGTCAGCGCCTTCGCCAATGACATCCGGATCGGGGGCGACGCCTTCGAAACCTACGCGATGGAAAACGGAAGTTGGCCCGCCGACGGTTCCACCGCCATCCCTAGTGTGATGGACGGCTATTTGAATCTGACGAAGTTCAAAGGACCCACGCCTTTGGGCGGGGTTTGGGATTGGGATGCCGGCGTATTTGGGGTCAATGCCGGACTCTCGGTGCGGAGTCCGACCGCCAATTCCGCCACGATGCTGATCGTCGATCAAAAAATCGACGACGGCAATCTGGCTACCGGGAATTTCCGCGCGCGCTCCGGCGGCTATATTCTCATCCTGGAAAATTGAGCCCCTCCCCAGCCGCGGTTCGTCTGCTTCGTTACCTCGAAAAGGCTCACCTTGGGTTTTAATGCTCATTTCGAATTCCAAAACACCGTGAATTATTTTTTGAATCTTTCGTTGGGAGCGCTCACTTTGACCACAGCAGTCTGGGCGGATGATTCGCCTCAGATTCGCCCCACCTATGTTCCAGATCAGTTGATCGTTCGATACGTGGTGGATTTGGCCCCAAGAGTCTCTTTCCCCGACACAGATCCGATTCCGGCACCGGCACCAGCAGATCTTTTTGCAGAAGCAGGCGTAACCGTAATAAGCGACCAAGCAGTGACTCCTCCCCTAGTCGTGGAGCATGTTGCGTTGGTGCAGTTGAATACCGGAACCCGATTCGGAGAGGCTTATCGCAAAATTCAATCTTTCGAAATTCCGTCAAATTCTGGATGGCGGTTGGATTTTGTGCAACCGAACCATCTCTATTGGCTGGATCGGCCTCCGGGTGGGCGACGTATTTTCAATATGTCGGCCCGAGCGGAAGTGCGCGATGGCGATGGAGTCACGATTGGTGGGCTCGTCATTCCGGGAGAGTTCGCCCGATTGGTGGTCATCAAAGTCCGAGGTCCATCATTAGCGGCGTTCGAAGTTGACGGCGTTCTAACCAATCCGGTCTTACGCCTGCATGAAGGATTAGACCTCATCTTGGAAAATGACGATTGGGAAGACCTGCGCGAATGGGAGATCAATTTGGCGCGGAACGTATGTCCGTCACCCGATGATACGGCCGAGGCGATGATTGTGACCTACCTTGATCCGGGTCCCTACACCGCAATCGTTACTGATGCCGACGGAGGCACTGGCATCGCGTTGCTTGAGATGTATGTTCTAGATGATTTTGTGGTGAACTAATTATCGCACGTAGGCGGATAGATTCCCAAAATTTCGACTACTCTGCTAGATTGGCTGCTCGGTACGATCCGGGGCTAAAAAGGGGGTCAAACGGGCTAAAATGGGGTCAAACGCAGATGTTAAAGATCCACTGGATTACTTCGTATGAACGGAAGTCCGGGGATCTCGTTTTCAGAGCCATCATGACGATTGATTGGCGGTAGAGGCTGTTACCGCTCGGCATCACGTAACGGCCAGACAGCCGAAGGCCGGAGTTACGACGTGAACCGTTTTGCTACTGGTTGGTTTATCAGGATCATCCGCACTTGTTGGCTTTTTACCAGCGGTCGGGGACGAGTGTTTAGCCCTAAGCTAACATGACTCGACCTGGTTGTTCCTGATTGCCCGGATCGCTTTACGCCCGCGCCTGTTGGGCGAGCACGGCCATGATGGCTTTTTGGGTGTGCAGGCGATTCTCAGCCTGATCGTAGATAATGCAGCGTTCGTGATCGAGCACGGCTTGGGTGACTTCTTCGCCCGCGTGGGCCGGCAGACAGTGCATGAATAACGCATCGGGTTTCGCGGCGGCGAAGAGCTCCGCGGTGACTTGATACGGCGACATCTGGACGATGCGGGCTTTGGTTTCTTCCTCTTTGCCCATGCTCACCCACACATCCGTGTAAACCACATCCGCATCGCGCACTGCTTCCATGGGATCGGTGGTAAACGAATAGGCATCGGAAAAGCCTTCCTGGGCGGCGAGCGCTTTGAACTCCGCGGTGGGCTCAAATTCCGGCGGTCCAGCCAAAGCCAATTTCATGCCGAAGAGTCCCGCGCCCAGCGCCCACGAATTGGCCATGTTGCACGCGGTGTCGCCCAGAAACGCCACCTTGCGCCCCCGCAAGGAACCGAGCAGGTCACGATCTGGTCCCACCCAACGTTCAGCCATCGAAAAGGCGTCGGTGTAGATTTGGCAGGGGTGGAGAAAATCCGTGAGCGCATTGATCACCGGGATCGATCCAGCTGCCGCCAATCGCTCCACTTCGGCGTGATCGTAGGTTCGCACGATAAGGCCGTGCACAAATCGGGAGAGCACCTTGGCGGTATCCTCGATCGTCTCGCCGCGACCCAATTGAATGTCGCTGCGATTGAGAAACAGCGGATTACCGCCCAACTCGTGGATGCCTACCTCGAACGATACCCGGGTGCGCGTGGATGATTTTGAAAAAATCATCGCCCAGGTTTGGTTGGCCAAAACCGGGGGCACGTGTCGACCACGCTTGGCTTTAAATTCTCGCGCCAAGGCAAATACCTCAGCGGCTTCGTGGAGCTGCAGGTCGGTCTCTTTAAGGAAGTGTTTCATCAGAAAAAGGGATCAGAGTAAAAAGTAACGGTCGCACGGGGCCAGCAGAAAAGGGGTAAGCCGATTCCACTAGGGGGAGCCACAAGAGCACGCGGGCGGCATTTATTCGCAACCGCATCAGGCGGATCAATGCTGCATGCAGCGCCGGCGAGGCCGCGGGCCTCGAACGGGGCGGCGATGAGGGTGTAGTGCAATACGCACTACCGCGCTTGCAGGACCTGTCGCAGAATCGCCACCGATTCCGCCAACTCTGCTGCCGTCGCGTTGAGCGGGGGTAGCAATCGCACCACGTTGCCGCCGGCCATCGGCGCCAGGAGACCGTGGTCCCGCAGGGCAGTCACCCAACCGGGCGGGTCAGCGACCACCTCAAGACCGATCATAAATCCCAGTCCTTTGAGGCGTTTCAAGTGCTGCGGAAACTCCGCAATGAGCTGCTCGAGTTGCTGGTGCCATGCCGGGCTCAGCGCGCGCACATTTTCCAGCAACTGCTCTGCGTCCAAGATATCGAGCACCGCCAAGGCCGCTGAACAGGCTAGCGGTGTGCCGCCAAAAGTGGTGCCGTGAGAGCCCGGTTGAAAAAGATCCGCCGAGGTTTCGCTGACCCAAATCGCGCCGATGGGAAATCCCCCGCCGAGGCCCTTGGCCATGCCGATCGCATCGGGTCGCACGTCCGCGTGCTCGAAGGCAAAAAACGCGCCGGTCCGCCCTACCCCACACTGCACCTCATCGAGCAACAGCAGGATGTCGTGCTCGGAACATAGTTTCCGCAATCCGCGCAGAAATTCCGGCGACGCGGGGTTAATACCACCCTCGCCTTGCACGGTCTCGATAAAGATCGCGGCCGTATCCTCATCGATGAGCTCGGCAAAGCTCGGCAGGTCGTTGAGGCGGCCAAAGGAAAACCCCGGCAACAGCGGACGAAACCCGCCTTGGATTTTCTCCTGCGGCGTCGCACTCATGCCCCCAAAGGTGCGGCCGTGAAACGCGTTTTCGGCACAGATGACCTTGTAGCATTTGCCTTCCTCGCCGATTTTACGACGACCGTGCAAACGGGCCAATTTCAAGAGGCTTTCGTTGGCCTCCGCGCCACTGTTGCAAAAGAAAACGCGGCCGGGACCCGCTCGCTGAACCAACCGCTGGGCCAACTCGCCTTGCAGGGGATTCCGAAACAAGTTGCTCGCGTGGATGAGCTCACCGGCTTGGTGCTGCACCGCCTGAACCCAACGCGGGTGGCAGTGCCCCAACGCGCTTACGGCGATCCCGGAAGTAAAATCGAGGTAAGACTCTCCTTCGTCATCCCACACCCGGCTACCGCGGCCCCGCACCATCGTGAGGGGGGCGCGGCCATAGTTATTTAGGACGTGCGCATCGTAGAGATCGGCGGTGTGCAGGCGGGTGATTTCAGAACTCATGGTGACGCCTTCAACAACGGACCATCCCGCCGCATCGTCCAATCGAATTATCATTTGATCACAAAAATCAGCCGTGCACGATTTCGGTGCCGATGCCGCGGTCGGTGAAGATTTCCAACAGCAGCGAATGCGGCAAACGACCATCGATGAAGTGAACGCGATGCACGCCATCCTGGAGGGCGCGGATGCCGCCGCCTACCTTGGGCCGCATGCCCTTGCTGATGATCCCTGCTTCGATGAGGCCTTCGACTTGGGAAATCTTGAGCGTGGAAATCAAAGAGTCCGCGGCGCTAGGATCGCGCAGCAGCCCCGGCACATCGCTCATGTAAACCAAGCGACGCGCGCGTAGCGCGCTCGCCACCCGACCCGCCGCCATGTCGGCATTTATGTTGTAAGGCTGGCCGTCCCGATCAAGCGCCACCGGCGAAATCACGGGAATCAAACCTTCCGCGATGGCCTTCTTGATGAGTTTGACCTTCACCTCGGTGACTTCGCCCACAAAGCCTAGGTCCACGGCATTGCCGCCGTCATCGGCTTCCAGTTTACGGCACAACAGCACCTCGTCGCCAGGGAGTCCCTTGGGCGTACCCTGCGCTGCCGCGATGGCGGCGCACACCTCGGGGTTGACCACGTCATTCAGGGTTTGGCTAACGATCTTAACCGTCTCGGCATCGGTCACCCGCATGCCATTGATAAATTTCGCCTCTAGCCCGGATGCCACCATGGCCTTGGTGATGGCCTTGCCGCCGCCATGCACCACCACGGTGTTGATGCCGCAGGCCGCAAAAAACGCGATGTCGTAGGCCACGCGACTGCGGACCTCGGGATCCGGATCGTCCATGAAGCTGCCGCCGTATTTGACAACAAACGTGGAGCCGCGGAACCGTTGGATGTAAGGGAGGGCTTCCAAGAGCACCTTTGCCTTGGCGGTGATTTCATCCATATTCATAAGAGATCGGTAGGGAGCCCAGAAGTGATCCAAGGTAGAGCGTAACCAATAGGGCGACTTGGGATTGTGAGCAGATTAGAAGTCATGGCAGCGCCAAAAGAGAATGCGGTTATGGGAGCTGCGGCGGGAGTTTCCACGCTAAATTGCAGTGAACCTATAATGTCCCGAGACAAATTCCGCTTCACTCCCGTCGCTGGACGTTCCAGTTGTGCTAAGTGGCGAGCACCAATCTGACTTTTGCAAACACCGCGGAGCATCGCGCTTGGTTGGGCACGCAATCAAAACTGCCGGGCGGATTCAGCGTCGGGACGACGGCATTTGCCTTCACCCCGGTGGAGGCCCCCAAGCCTTCGCGAATGACGCTGACGCTGCTCAAACTAGATGAGCCCACGTCTGATTTTGCCGCGATGTTCACCCAGAATGCCTTCCCGGGAGCGCCGGTGATCATCGGGCGCGAGCGCCTCGGTGTCCCTTCGCTCGGAGCGGTCATCATCAACAACAAGGTTTCGAATGTCTGTGCGCCTCGTGGGGTGGAGAGCGCCGAAGCCGTTTGCGCGGCACTGGGCGCCCAACTCGGGCTCGAACCCTCGCAAGTCCTGCCGAGCTCCACCGGCGTAATCGGTTGGCAAATTCCTACCGCCGCCATGATCGCGGCGCTGCCGGCGGCGGCCGCCAGCCTGCAAGCGGATACCATTTTACCCGCCGCGGAAGGTATCATGACGACGGACCTTTACCCCAAGATCCGCTCGGTCCAAATCGGGCTGGGTCGGATTGTCGGGATCGTAAAAGGCGCGGGGATGGTGGAGCCTAATCTCGCCACCATGCTGGGGTTTATCCTGACGGATATTGCGATCCCCCGAGAAGTGCTGCGCGCGCTTTTGCGGGATGCCGTGGGGACGTCGTTCAACCGCATCAGCATCGATAGTGACACCAGCACCTCGGATACCGTAGCGCTGATATCGAGCGGCAAAATTACCGGGATCGATCCGGTTGAGTTCGCGACCGGCTTACGGCAGGTTTGCCAAGATCTGGCGGAGGATGTGGTGCGTAATGGCGAAGGCGTGCGACACGTCATCCGCGTGAGCCTGAGCGGGGCCCCAGACGACGCCTTTGCCACCCGGCTGGGACGAGCCATCGTTAACGCGCCGTTATTCAAATGTGCCGTGGCCGGAAACGATCCCAATGTGGGGCGCTTGGTCCAGGCGATTGGGCGACATCTAGGCCATAACGCGCCCGCGTTTGATGTCAGTGGGACGCGCATCACGATTGGCGGTTTGCTGATCTTCAATGATGGGATTTTCAACTTGGATCCCGCCAAGGAAATCGCCCTCACCGATCATTTCCGCGCCGCCGAGCTCTATGCGAGCGCCCCAGACGCGGGCGGCGTGTTTCACGCGCCGGTAGACTACCCCCCTCACGAAAAATCAGTAGAGATCGGGATACACTTGGGCGATGGGCCCGGCGCCGCCACGGTGCTCGGCGGGGATCTCACGCACGAATACGTGACGGAGAACGCCGACTATCGGAGCTGAGGGATTGGGCCGGTGGGGCGTGTCCGAGGGAAGGCGCCGCCGCGACGCCCTCTAATCCACCGCACCGGGGTCAGCGCCCCCGCTACAACTCAATCGAGTAACCGCTGTCCGTTGTAGCCGAGGTCGCTGACCTCGGGTTCCATTTCCTCTTGGTTCCCGCTATCAACGACCGCCGGACGACCCGGAGGTCGGCCCTCCCGAGTGGGACCGGTTTTTCCCGGTCCGCCACCCAACTCGTTTTCACTCCCCAAAAAAAGCCGCCCCGGTGAGGGAGCGGCTTGAAAGTGACGAGGTTACTCGAAACGGGATTAACGCTTGGAGAATTGGAAGCGCTTACGGGCACCGGGTTGACCGGCCTTCTTGCGCTCTTTCTGACGCGGGTCGCGCTTAAGGTGGCCCGCTCGCTTGAGGGGGATACGCAGTTCAGCGTCCATCTTTTCCAGCGCCCGGGCGATGCCGTGAGCCACGGCGCCAGCTTGGCCAGCCGATCCACCGCCGCGAACATTGGCGACGACATCGATTTCTTCCCGCTTCTCGACGGTCATCAACGGCGCGCAAGCAGCCTTGGCGAAGTTCTCGTGAGGGAAATAATTACGGAGTTCGCGGTTGTTCGCGACAAACTTGCCGGTTCCGGGGGTGATGCGCACCCGGGCGGTTGCGGTCTTGCGACGGCCGGTAGCGGAAAAAATAGTGGTGGTTTCGACACTCATAGAGATTCAATCAAAGCGGGAGCTCGGTGGGGTTTTGCGCCGTGTGAGTGTGCTCAGGTCCGGCAAATACGCGCAATTTCGTGAGCATCTGACGGGCGAGACGGTTCTTCGGCAGCATGCCTTTGACGGCGTGATGGATGATAAATTGAGGATTGCGAGTGCGCTGCTCGGTCAAGGAGCGGTAGCTCTCTCCACCGACGTAGCCGGAGAAGAACATATACTTCTTCTGCTCGTCCTTTTTGCCGGTCACGACAAATTTTTCGGCGTTTACTACGATGACGTAGTCACCGGTATCGACGTGTGGCGTGTAAGTGGTTTTATGGCGACCGCGCAATACATTGGCGATCTTCACCGCCATGCGGCCAAGCACCTGACCCTCGGCATCGACAATATGCCACTTGGGTTGCACGGTTTC
>Ga0075118_10002872_pt1 | contig 10444 bp, 9 predicted proteins | sample AntAceMetag02UKE_FD_69794 | JGI IMG/M metagenome (GOLD analysis project Ga0075118, IMG submission 69794) | Saline lake microbial communities from Ace Lake, Antarctica - Antarctic Ace Lake Metagenome 02UKE | ecosystem: Environmental > Aquatic > Non-marine Saline and Alkaline > Saline | place... | reverse complement strand
TGATATTTTCCAAATGCCATGCCAACCATCCGTCTGCCCAATACGGCGCACACGACGCAGCCAAGTGTTCCTCTTTCCAATCCGTAACCGCTACGACATCCACCATTGCCATCACCCGACCATTCGGATCTTCCGTTACCCGGGAACGACTCAACCGAATATCGTTCTGCACGATGAGCAGATCACGCAGTGGCAATTCATCCGGACGCCACAGGCGCACCTCAATCGTCTTCTTTCCCGACCTAATCCTCGTGCCAGCAGGAGTCACCACAGAAAGCGCATGGTAGGTTTTCATTTCGTGTTTTTCGTGTCTTTTCGTGGTTAAAAATTCAGCTGATCAACCTCACTTCGCATCTGAGATGCCTCGGTAAAAACAAAGGCTGTCCAGCCGCACGCTTGAGCTGCTTGCACGTTACTCGGCTGATCGTCCCAAAAGACCAAAGTCGCATCCGGAAACTGTGCCTGAATAGCATGATAGAAACCATATTCAGGTTTCTTCACGCCCATCTCACAGGAAACAAAGGACCGATCGAAATACTCTCTAATTTTGAGATGATCATCCAAGTGCGCCATTCGGTGCTTATCCTGATTCGTCGCCAAGCAACACGTGATCCCGCGTTGCCTTAAATCAGCCACCATCACCGCCACGCTAAAATCAATCTCGCTTCCAGCGAAGAATGCCTCGGATAAAAACTCATCGACCGATTCAGAAACACCCCACTCCTTCAGAAATGGCGGCAAGATGTCTTTAATATCCGCACGGCCGATCAGGCTCTGAACATTTGCTTTTAGAAACGGGCCAATCTTCTCACGAGTAATCCCATACCGCTGTTCCAGATAATCCGCCGGTCGCGTCGACCGCAGAAACACTGCATCCGCATCAAAGACTGCCACATAGTTATTCATTTCATTCTATCTCTAACCGCTAATAAACGCTGATACACACTAATCAATTTCCCGTCGGAATAGCCAGATTTCAGGAATTTTGATCCGAGAGCATTCGCGTCGATTAGCGTTCATTAGCGGTTAAATCACTTCTGTCCAAACCCATCCCCATTCGCGAGAAACTCGATCCGATTACCAAACGGATCTTCGGTATAAAACCGTCGCCGGTTCGACAACGCCTCATCCCAAACCACCGAGCAACCAGCAGCAGCCAAACGCTCCGCAAGGCCATCTAGATCATCTACACAAAATGCCGGATGCGCTTTTTTCTGCGGCGCAAAATTCTTCTCTACTCCGATATGCACGATAATATCGTCACTGCGAAACCAACAGCCTCCCCGACTCGCGAGTGGTTCCGGTTTAACCTCCTCAGTCAATCCCAGCAGTCCATTCCAGAATCCCCGCGCCTGCTCTTCTTCACCGGGAGGCATCGCAAGCTGAATGTGATCGAGTCGAGTAATCATAATGTTAGTTCATTTTTCATTATCCTCCTCGTGGACCATCTCAAAATGCTCCACGGTTGGAAACGGATCGTAGTAGTGATGAAGGAGGTCTTTCCATTTCTCATACTCGGGTGACTTACGAAAGCCCACGGTATGCGATTCGAGGGTTTCCCAACGCACGAGCAGAGTGTAACGGCTCGGCTTTTCCACTCCGCGCAACAATTCATGAGAGAGATAACCCTCAGCCCCGCTGATGATCGAAGCGGCCAAATCAAAGTCGTTTTCAAACGCCGATTCCAACCCCGGTTTCACTTCCAATGTCGCTACTTCGGTAATCATGCTATCGACGATGTAAACGCTCATAGATTGAAGCAAATCACGAATAACTGATTACATCCATAAAGTGCATTACACCTAGTGAACGGGCCAACGCGCCTGAAGGAAGATTGTCTTTGCGATGGCTGTAAAATCCCACCTTCCCTTTATCTGTAATTGCGGCTGCCCACGCAGAAGCTGCAGCTTTTGCATAACCCTTCTTCCGACATGCTTCGACTGTTTCCACGGCCAATTCAGCGGAATACTGATCCTCGCGCGACGACCAAGCCCGACACACCTCTTCGGCCTCTATCAAAACGCAAAAGGCTCCATCTCTTTCCCTTATCTCAAAATCAGATATCACATTCACCAGCTTTGGGAAAACATAGGAACGTCCCTGCCAAATTTCATAATCTTCTAATCCTGCAATTTCCGCCAACGCATTGGAGGTGATTTGGGAAGGCAGCAGGCGATTGAGGTGAGCACACTGATCTTCGGGCACGTCATATCGACAGAAGCGCAACCAGTCGGACCCAACATGCGCCACGTAAAACCGTGGGATATCATCAGGCTGTGGGCTTGGCACGCGAACCAATCGATTATTTTTATCGAAACCGATTCCTTCCAACGCCAGTTGCGTCAGCATCAGCCCCTTAAGGTTCATAGAATGCGGTGCCCGAGTATAGTAGATATCCCATTCGCTTTCGTCTGTCTGCACGAACCCATGCCGCTGATAGAATCGATTCGAGGCACTCTCCTTCAAGGCACCCACCAAAATTGGCGTCCCTTTCTCGTCAGCCTCAGCCACCAGATGCTTCATCACTGATGCGCCAACGCCCTGACTCTGAAACTCCGGCAGCACATAAAGATGATCGAGATGAAATCCATCCGCCATTGCTCTGGAGGTGTAGAAACCAATCGTCTCACCTTCCTTGAGAATCAGACGTGACTCTTCAGGAGCAAACGTCTGCCGCAAACGCTCTCGCGCTCGACCAGGATCAAAACGCCCGACCCGTTCCAGACTCTCACGCATGGCCGCAATCCTGATCGAAACCAAGATTTCAAAATCCGCAGCTGTTACCTCCCGATAAGTGAGATCCATTCAGGAAGTGGTATTCTCTCCCATCGCAATTCTCAAGGTTCGCCTTCATCCGTGATTCATTAATTCCGACTTCGCGGCCATCAGCGCACATTAGTGGTTTAAACAAAACTCCTCCCTCTGCCCATCATCAAGCCTTGGCCTCTGGGCGCCACACGTTCTAGTTTAGCCACCTCCCCATGCGCCCTAATATTCTCCTGATCACTTCCGACCAGCATCGCGCCGATCATCTCGGTCTTTTGGGCACACCCGGTTTCAATACACCGAACTTCGATCGGATGGCGCGCGAAGGGGTGCACTTCAATCGCGCCTACACGCCCTGCCCGATTTGCACGCCCTGCCGCGTGTCGCTCCTCACCGGGCAATATCCCTCGCGCCACGGTGCCTACTCGATCGGCGTGAGTCTCGATCCGTTTCCGACCACCACCCTGCCCGCCGTGCTCGGCGATGCGGGCTACCACACGGCCCTTTTCGGCAAACACCATTTCGTGCGGCGCGATGATGAGCTCGAACACATCACCGGGATGAAGAATCCACCGGCAGATTTTTGGGAAAGCTGGAACGGTCCCTACGTGGGCTTTCAAGAATTTCAGGCCAACACTGGCCATACGATTAACAATCTCCCTGAAGCGCATTACCGCCAATTCCTCGAAGCCAGTGGACAGGATTACCAACAGTGGTTTCCCCAATACCGCGACGGAGAATACGACTATTTCAAAACCGGTCCCTGGGCGATCCCACCAGAACTGCACGACAGCTCTTGGGTTGCGCAGGTGACCAATGACTACCTGCACCGTCACGCCGACGATGAGCAGCCGTGGTTTTGCTGGGCGAGTTTTCAAGATCCGCATGAACCTTTCGTGTGCCCCGAGCCTTGGTATTCGCAGGTCGATCCCGATGCGCTCCAAACCTACCCCGAGCACCGCGAAGGCGAATTCGATGATCGCCACGAAATCTATCGCCGCATGCACGAGCGCGACTTCGGTAAATTCGACGATGGCAACCGCATGCCTTCCTGCTTCGGCGAACCGGAACGCCCCGTGCGCGATTCGCTCCGCGCGACCGCGGGTATGGTAAACTTCCTTGATGACCGACTCGGCGCAATTTTCAAAACCCTCGAAGAGACCGGTCAGCTCGACAACACGCTGATTGTTTACACGACCGACCACGGCGAGATGCACGGCAATCACGGCCTCTGGGGCAAAGGCTGTGCGGCCTATGAAGATGTGCAGCGCATCCCTCTGCTCGCATGGGCACCGGGATTGATCCCCGCCACCGGCACGACTGAAGCGCTCGCTAACATCGTCGATCTCCCTCGCACCTTCCTCCAGTTCGCCGGAGTCGATGCGCCTTACGACATGCAAGGCACCGATCTTTCACCCGTGCTCCGACGCGAGCAGGAAACCGTGCAAGATGCCGTCGTCGTCGAACTCCGCCCCACTCAATCGACGCTCTATCAAACCACCCTCGTCACCGCCACGCATAAGCTTGTCGTGTATCGCGACACCGATGAAGGCGAACTCTACGACCTCGCCACGGATCCGAACCAATATCGCAATCTCTGGAACGTCGCCGACTCGCGCGACCTCCGCGATTCGCTGATGCGCCGTCTCGTGCGCGCCAACATGGAGCGCGAGCCCAACTTCAATCCCCGCGTGAGCTTCGCATAACCGGAATCAAACCAACCACGGATGGACACAGATGAACACGGATTCCCTAAATTAAAGAAACCGACTTTGGGATTGATCCGTGTGTATCCGTGTTGATCCGTGGTTAAAAAACTCCTTCTCCTTGAATTCCGACGATCCCAAAGGCTCCTGCTGTTCACCCAATCGCGCTCATATCGATGGCAATCCGCCCGAGTTTGCGGACGGCCAATTCCAACGTATTACCACGGGTAGCACTGAGGGCATGAAACTTATCCCCGGTGGTGAGTTTCTGATGGGCAATGAAGGCGATTACGGATTTCCCGCCGATGGCGAAGGCCCTGTGCACACCGTGGAAGTCGCACCGTTCTATATGGACGCGACCTGCGTGACCAACGAGCAGTTCAACGACTTCATCAACGCGACCCACTACAAAACCGAAGCGGAAAACTTCGGTTGGTCATTCGTCTTTTACGGACACCTTACACCCAAACAACAAGCCACTGCCGTCCGTGCGCGTGTGCTTGGCAGCGAATGGTGGTGCCGAATCGACGGCGCGACTTGGCGCCACCCCGAAGGCCCCGGCACGAACATCAAGAAGCGGTGGAAATATCCTGTGATCCACGTGTCGTGGCACGACGTGCTCGCGTATTGCGAATGGACCGGCAAACGCCTCCCCACCGAAGCCGAATGGGAATTCGCTGCGCGTGGCGGTCTTGTGCAAAAACGCTTCCCTTGGGGTGACGAACTCGAACCCGGTGGCAAACACCGCATGAATGTGTGGCAGGGTAAATTTCCCGTCCAAAACACCGAAGCCGATAAATACTACGGTCTTGCTCCTGCCCAAACGTATCAGGCCAACGGTTACGGCCTCTACTGCATAACCGGTAACGTTTGGGAATGGGTCTGGGATTGGTTTCATCCCGACTACTATCAGAAATCGCCACGCGAAAACCCCACCGGCCCCACTGCTACGGATCGACGCATGATGCGCGGCGGCAGCTACCTCTGCCACGAAAGCTACTGCAATCGCTACCGCACCGACGCGCGCAGCAGCAACACCCCCGACAGCTCCACCGGAAACCTCGGTTTCCGCTGCGTCCGCGATATCGATCCGCAATAGATCGGGGCCACTTCGAATTCAGAATGCGCACAATCAAGATAGCGGTTATAGTCACTTTTGCCTGCCTGCTGCTCTACGCTGGTCGACACCACAGCTTAGGATGGTTCGCTCGTGATTTCATTTCAGCTATCGAAAGCAAAAACACTAAAAACCTATCTGCACTCACACTAGAAGACAGCGTAGATAGAATCCGCGCAAAATATGGTGATTATCTCGATGTAATGGTCAAAAGCCCGAATGGCTATTTCATCACGGTCGACTCAACAGAAGACATTGAGATAACCGAAATGCCTTTTGATGATCGAAGCCGTAACCGTTGGTTCAGTTACCTACCCCACCCCGAAACCCTTCGATTCTTTCAGGTCAAAATGCGCGGCTCTACATTTCCACTCTATTGCACGCGAACTCTTGCAGGTTGGCGCCATGTTATCCAAGACCCATCGGAACACTTTCCTGATACTTTAGCCCAATGTCCCAATCTAAACTCTTTCTCGGCATCGATGTCGGCACTGGTAGTGCCCGCGCTGGTCTTTTCAATGCTTCCGGTCGCATGCTCGGCACGGCGACGCAGAATATCAAAATGTGGAAGCCACAGCCGGATTTCGTCGAGCAGTCCTCCGACGATATCTGGAAAGCCTGCGGGATCGCGATTCGCGGGGCTCTTAAGCAAGCCAAAGCCACTCCTGCGCAAGTCGCCGGTATTGGCATCGACGCGACCTGCTCACTCGTCTGTCTCGATGCCGACGATAAGCCGGTAACGGTTTCTCCGAGTAATCGCGATGCGCAGAACGTCATCGTGTGGATGGACCATCGCGCGATCCCTCAGTCAGAATCAATCAACCAAACCAAGCACCCTGTTCTGCGTTATGTCGGTGGCGTGATCTCGCCCGAGATGGAGACTCCCAAGCTGCTCTGGCTGAAACAGAACATGCCGGAGACTTGGAATCGCACGGCACGCTTTCTCGATCTACCCGACTTCTTAACTTACCGCGCCACGGGAGACGACACGCGCTCGCTTTGCACGACCGTCTGCAAATGGACTTACCTCGGGCATAAAGGCACCACGGGCAAAGGTTGGGATAAAAACTATTTTCAACAGATCGGGCTCGGCGATCTTGCCGCAGAAAATTTTGCGCGAATCGGACAAACGATTCGTCCGATGGGCGAACCGATCGGCAACGGACTCACTGCCAAAGCAGCGAAGGAACTCGGGCTGCGCGCTGGCATCCCCGTCGGGGTGTCGATCATCGATGCTCATGCCGGTGGGCTGGGAATGCTCGGTGCTCCCGTGGCGAATAAAAAGCCGACACCAGCTTCACTCGAACGGCGCCTCGCGTTAATCGGCGGCACCTCTTCGTGCCACATGGCGGTATCGGCGAAGCCGCGTTTTATCGATGGCATCTGGGGGCCGTATTTCTCCGCGATGGTGCCCGGAATGTGGCTTACCGAGGGCGGTCAATCCGCCACCGGCGCACTCATCGATCACGTGATCTTTTCGCATGCTGCCGCAAAACCACTTCAAGCCAAAGCCAAGAAACAGGGACGCACGATCTACGAGCTCCTCAATGAGCGTCTCGAGACCCTCGCGCAAACGCACGGCGTGAAATTCCCCGGAGAACTCACGCGCGATCTGCATATCCAACCCGACTTCCACGGCAATCGTTCGCCTCGCGCCAACCCCACGCTCAAAGGCACGACGACCGGGCTGGCGCTCTCGGCGACCGCTGATGATCTCGCGTTGCACTACCTTGCCGCGATTCAGGCAGTCGCTTACGGCACGCGTCACATTCTGGAAGAGATGAATCGGAAAGGCTACCGGATCGACACGCTGCTCGCGTGTGGCGGTGGCACGAAGAATCCCGTATTCCTGCGCGAACATGCAGATATCACCGGTTGTAAAGTCGTGCTCTCAACGGAACCGGAAGCCGTGCTGCTCGGTTCTGCCGTGCTCGGTGCGGTCGCGTCGGGTCAATTCGATGGCGTGCTCTCCGCGATGGCTGCGATGAACTCTACTGATCAGGTGATCACCCCGACCAAGGGTCGCGTGGCCAAGTATCACGCCGCGAAATACGAAGTCTTTCATCGTCTCCACGATGACTTTCTCGCCTATCGGAAAATCATGCAGCTCGCCTGATCACTCCGTAGCGTCCAGATATTTCCGGATATCCGGAATCTCCTTGATACGCCGCCCTTCGCCTTCTCCGTGGCGTTCGAAATAGGGATCTTCTTCCAATTTAACTTCGATCTCCTCATCACCCTCGGCTTCGGCTTCATCGACGGCGCCGGAGATGACCCAATCCTGTTCTTCGTCGAAGTGGTGCGAGAGCCGACGAGCAATCGGATCGAGCACGACCGAGGCGCTCTTCACCCGACCTGCTTTCACAAATTCCATCAGGCAGGGAAGCCATTGGTTACGGTAGCGGGATTGAAAATCGGAAATCCATTTATTGGCGACCCCTTCGCGCTTGTTCAGCAAGATCACATCACTGAAGTGGACGCACGCGTCATACCACGCGAGCACGGCGGAATGCACTGCGCCTAACTGGCAATTCACCACCGTGATAATTCTCGCCAGTTCCGCATCTTGCTGAGCAACCCACGGCTTGAGCGCCTCGAGTTGATCCACCGGATCTCCCCGACCATCGCTGATGAGAAATACGTGAGTCACGTCAGTCGTGATCTCGGCTTCAATCGTCGAACCGGTCCAGTGCCAAGTTTCGAGCGCGGGGAATTGCTCGTCAACGGGATCAGACGATTCTCCATCGTTGACCAAAACCAAAGGGACCGCCTCCGGCGTCAGGCCATCGTTGATCAAATCAAGTAATACCGCGCGACGGCCCGAGCCCGTCGCACCGAGTATCATGTAAACGAGCGGCTTCTCCTCAGACATGGGAATGCATCAAAGTTTGAAGCTACGATTTTGCGCAGCGTGTCGCATCCAGTGATCAACGATCACCAACGCAGCCATCGCTTCCACAATCGGCACGGCGCGCGGCACGACACAGGGGTCATGACGACCCTTAGCCGCCAATTCGGTTTCTTCGCCTTTCACCGTCACGGTTTTCTGAGACTGTGAAATTGTCGCGGTGGGTTTGAACGCGGTGCGAAACACGATCTCCTCGCCGTTGCTGATACCGCCCTGCACGCCGCCCGAAAAGTTACTCGTGGTGCGCACTTTACCATTCTTCATTATGAACGGATCGTTGTGGTCGGATCCCTTCATCTTCGTGCCGGCAAAGCCGCTCCCGACCTCAAAGCCCTTGGTCGCAGGCAAGGATAGCATCGCCTTGGCCAGATCGGCTTCCAAGCGATCAAAGACCGGTTCGCCTAGTCCCGCATGCAATCCACGGATCCGACATTCGATCACGCCACCGACCGAATCACCTTCGGCGCGAACTGCTTTGATGCGCTCGATCATCCGCTCAGCTGTTTCGGGATCGGGACAACGCACAGGATTACTCTCAACTTCAGAGAGCATGGGAAATCTTTCCAGCAGTGGCATGGTGATGTCATGCACCTGAGTCAAATACGCGCGGATCTCAATCGCTCCCGAGATCGTCAAAAGCTTCTTCGCAATCGCACCGGCAGCCACTCGGCCCACCGTTTCGCGGGCTGAGCTGCGACCGCCACCGCGGGGGTCGCGCAAACCGAATTTGGTTTCATACGTGTAGTCAGCATGGGACGGACGGAATTTCTCAGCAATCTCATCGTAAGCGCTGGAACGCTGATCAGCGTTGGCCACCATCATCGCAATCGGAGTGCCTGTCGTGCGGCCTTCATAAAGACCGGAGATGATCTCCACTTTATCGGTCTCTTTGCGCTGGGTCACGATATCGCTCTGCCCCGGACGTCGCCGGTCAAGCTCGGCTTGGATTTCCTCGACGGATATGGGCAGATTTGGCGGACATCCATCGATGACTACCCCGATACCTTTTCCGTGGCTTTCGCCCCAAGTCGTGATGTTAAAAATCTTTCCGAAGCTGTTTGGCATGGCAGTGCTTAAAATGATTTGTGTCCCCCGCTCTCGCAAGAGCGAAGTAACCGATCCTCAATCCTGCGCATCCAATTGCATGTTCCGGTAGACGATCCAGCTCCACCCCGACAGGCCTGCATAACCATAAACGCGCTCCTTCACGTAAAAATTCCCGCGCTCATCGGTCACATGCTTCGGCAGATCCGAATCATCATCAATTCGATGCAAGATCCGCCACTGGGTGCCCCAAGGCGGTAATTTCTCGCGCTGATAATACACGATCTTCCGAGGAGCTGGCGCGAGGGTCTGATAATAATCGATGAGGGCAAAGTTTCGAAAATCATGGTCGCTACTGATCGTAACCGCCTCAAACGGCGTGCGTTTAAGAATCGTGTTCAGAGCCTCCTGGTAGTGCCCGCGGCCTTCGGTCAACAAACGCTCCACTTGCAGGCCATTGCCGAACAGAAACAGCAACAGCACTGCCATGCAAACTCCGCGGCCAAGCCGACCATGCCACCAGAGCCGGGTCAGCCCGTAGCCGATTACGATCAGCGCAAAAGTCGCGCTAATAATGAAATAGCGCGGAAACAATAAGGTAAACCGACTGAAGAGAATACCGATCGCAGGCGTGGCGAAAATCACCGCCACGTAAAATAGCGTCCACCCCCGCGACCGATTCCAAATCAGCACCAGACCTGCTAGAATCGCGCCCAGCAAAATCGCCAAACCAATCGTGCCGGGCAACGCAGGTATCCCGAGCAAAGTATCCGCCAATTCAGCGAGCACCTGGGACAAGGCATTCTCCGGTCCACCGCCAATCTCCATTTTGCGAACAAACCCAAAGTAGTAAGCTCCGAAAAAAAGCCACGCCGGTAGCTGCCAAATCAAAGCGCGTCGTAA
>Ga0075118_10002870_pt1 | contig 10447 bp, 11 predicted proteins | sample AntAceMetag02UKE_FD_69794 | JGI IMG/M metagenome (GOLD analysis project Ga0075118, IMG submission 69794) | Saline lake microbial communities from Ace Lake, Antarctica - Antarctic Ace Lake Metagenome 02UKE | ecosystem: Environmental > Aquatic > Non-marine Saline and Alkaline > Saline | place... | reverse complement strand
TGAATACCTCGCCAAAGTCATCAACGGCGTCACGTTCAAAGACGGAATTGAAGCCACAAACCAGGACCAGATCGCCGCATGACCAAGAACTCTCAAACACCAGATTTGACAATAACTCCGCTGAACCTCTCCAATTAGTAGACGGGTTGAGCATTATTAGTATATTTCTGTTAACGCGGCAACTTAAGATGATGAAGAGACCTCCTAAATTTGATTTATAGTATCTCAATATCTTCCAACAGAACCATTTAGATACGGTTTTTGTTTGCAGCACTTTTGATTATTTGCCACTGTGATACAAATGATATGAGTACCCCCTATGTCACGAACACAAGGTGAGTTTGATGAAGCATTGTTTAGGTATTGCTGCACTACTGTTGTTAACGTCTTGCGGAACAGCAAGCGGTATCCTCAAAGGTACTGGCGAAGTGCTCGAAGGTATGGCCAATGATGCCAGAAGTGTCAGCACTGTTTTCGAGTGAACCACCCTTAATAATCCCACCTACGAAATCATTCACATGGGTGGGCATGAGACACTCAGAGACTTGCCCAAACAGAGATTACACCTAGCTGTTCAACATAGGTAGCCTAAGCGAGCCAACCTCTCCGTGATAAGGTTTTCTGATCATTTGGTCTTTAAAAATCGGGCAATCAACAACGTTATCCCTAAGATTATCAAAAAGTACGTAAAACCAGAAAATGTCCATTTAATCATACCAAAATTCGAGGCTAGAGCCGCTTTTTAGCGAGTGATCGCACCATCCGCTAAGTACAGCTGTGCCAAAGACCCTAAGGTATAGTTTTCCAGCCAATCAAATCATACTTGGAACAACGGAATTAAGTTTATAATGCTCACTTTTTATAGAAAATGACTTAAACAACACAGATAACCAGACGACATATATCAAACCAAAAAGTGTATCCCAAATTCGGTTGAAATTTATATACGCATCAACCATTCTGTTGGTACTGAGCAGCCCCACTTGAGTGGTCCAATTTGAATGTTAGTGCATGATTGGCCTTTGGTCCATCGGTACGATGGCCTCTGGCGCAGGTGGCGTTAGCCCAATGCACTATGTGGCCGTTTGGTGTTGTAATGGTTCCTCCATCTTTCAATGATGATTTGGGCTTCGCGAAGCGAGTAGCGGCCTCTGTAAGCATCACTCCATGCCAGAGGTAGACAACCTCATTCTTGTCGTTGGAAGCGATGCTGACAGCCAAGCTCGACGGGCTTTGCCCTAACACAGCCCATGATGTGCGCCAGAAACTCGACCTTCTAGTCGGTTGTTGATTTGTAGGTTCCAAGCAACGATCCAGAATCTTGCATGGCGGACAACATACTATCGGTGTCGATAAGATCAATTATGGAACCGCCAGTGAATGTATCCGATGACATCACAACCATCATCAATCTGGCGTTTTTGTCAGCGTCTGAGTCTATGATCATTACTGCTTCGCCAGTAGATGGGGAGAAGTATATGCAATCGGTTGTGATACCAAGCGCAGCCGTCATTCCCTTAATTGCTTTGCCTCGATCAGATGGGTTGGAAACCATACCTTTGAAGCCGCTACCATTGTAGTTTGCTCGAACCAAGTATTTGGTCATTTTTGAAACTCCTTATATTATGTTGACGCTCTCAAATTATCTTCACTGCAGTTTATGATTAGTGAGAGTAAATATCTAGTTTGAATATTAAATTGGTTATTTGACCCAATGCTACCGCCCATGATGTGCGCTAGAGGTACAGCTGTCTGAATAGCCCCTAGTTTCCTAGACACTTTCTTGTTTCATTTCCTGCTGTCTTTCGAACTCTACGGGCGACAGCATCCCGTTTCTAGCGTGTTTGCGTTTTGGATTGTAGAACATTTCGATGTAGTCGAAGATATCACGTCTTGCGTCTTCTCGGGTTTTGTATGTCCTACGCCGTATGCGTTCCCGTTTCAGCAGATTGAAAAAGCTTTCAGCGACAGCATTGTCATGACAGTTTCCACGGCGGCTCATGCTGTGTTCCAGATTGTGGTGCTTTAGAAACGATGCCCATTCCAAGCTGGTGAATTGTGAGCCTTGATCCGAGCAAACTAGCACCCTGTCTGTAGGTTTTCTGCGCCAGACGGCCATCAGTAAAGATTGAAGAACAAGATCGGTGTATTGACGGCTGTGCGTCGCCCAACCGACCACACGGCCTGAATATAGATCGATCACAACAGCCAGATACAAGAAGCCCTCATAGGTTTTAATGTAGGTAATATCCGTCACCCAGAACCGATCCGGTGCATCCACATCGAATTGACGGTTCAGCGTGTTATCCACTACAATCGAGGGCTTGCCGCCATACTTGCCAGGGCGGCGTTTATAGCCGATCTGGGCCTTGATACCTGCTAATCGTGCTAAACGCGCCACACGGTTCGGACAGCAGATCTCACCTTGATCACACAGATCATCGTGCAGCTTGCGGTAGCCGTAAACCTCGCCGCTATCTTCCCAAGCCTCTTTGATCAACTTTGTCTGCCGCTGGTCTTCGGCGGACCTTTTACTGAGAGGATTCTTCAGCCACGCATAGAAACCGCTGGGGTGAACGCGCAGAACACGGCACATGGCGCTGATGGAGTGAATTGGTTGGATGGCCAACGGCATCTTCTTCAGGAGTTTGACGCAGAGAATAAACATACAATACCATTGAGTGGCGATCTGCTTTAAAGTTCGGTAAAATAATCTGGGATCGCAACTTAAATATGGAAAGGAACTCAACAATGTTATTCATGGTAAAATCAACACATGACTACTCAACATGTCAGACACACCACCCAGAAAAAGGTCCCTTGTTTAGTAAAACATTAGATAACCTTGGAGATCACGGTGTGAAAGTTCATGCCCAATATTCAAACAGATTAGAACACACTTTATTTATAGTATGTGAGGCCGATACTTTCGAGCAATTGGATGCCGCATTTGATCCAATCCTTGAGATGGGGAACTTCGAGGTCACCCCTGTGATGAAGCGTGGCTGACCAAACTCTCAACCATCCCACAGCACCACATGAGCATCACCTGTGGCCTCTGTAAGCACCACTCCATGCTGGAAGTAGCCAACCTAATTGCTGTTGTAGGAGGCGATGCTACAGTCCATGATGTACGCCAGAAGTTCCGTTGTCAGAAGTGTAAGGCGAAAGGCAACAACACGTATCAGATCGTACTGGCGGGGTAACTCAGATGTGGCGCTTGATGGTGTTGGCGTTAAGCCTTGAGCAGCTATCATAAGGGTAACCAAGGTGGCTGGTGCTCTAAGCAGGTTAACCCTTTCAATTGGGTCCCTGCAGGAGGCCCTTGCAGGGGGTACTACAGGTCCCTTTTGAGCCACATCCTTCTTGAATGGTGAAAGGGCCAGTACTAGGCCAGCCCAACTGTGATCATTTGATTGCGATCCTATCCATGTACTTTCTAAGGTGCTCCACCGAATAGCCTTGCCCATACCTTGATCCGATATTCGAAACAGATGACCAGCCACCAAGCTGATCTATAGCCTCCAGCGGTACCTCAGCAGCCCTCAGACGGTCCCTGAACGTGTGTCTGAGGCTATGTGCAGTCATTCCCCATCTTCTTTTTGTCCACTTGGCTAAGGCATTACTTGCATGGGTGGCATAGTAACCATCATCTTTGATGTATCGTGGGAACATCCACTCATCGTTGGCATATGCCATTGCCATTGTGAGGGCCAAACCAGCCGTGTGTGTGAGGGGGAGAGATCGTTCTGATCCTGTGGTCTTCAATCGTCGTTTGTCATTGGGACGAATATGCAAAACCTGTTCATCAAGATCGACATCCTCAACCCTCAATCCCACGACCTCAGCCAAACGACAGCCAGTCTCACCAAGGATGGGGAACAGTAACGGGATACCCGTAAGGCTGTTCATGGATTGCTTGTAGCCATCACGAAGCTCTTGCTCAGTAAACGTACCTCTCTTGGCTGCATCCAGCCCCTCACCAACGATGGTCATTTTTGCAAATGGGTTACGTCTGTCGATTTCCAGTTCTTGATAGGCATAATTGAGGATGGCACTGATCGTATTGAACCGCCTTCTCACAGTGGCTGTTTTGTTCCCATTTGATTGGAGGTAGGCCAGCAAGGCTCTGGCATCGTCCCTCTTGTACGATTGAACTTCACGATCACCAGCTACGGTTAAGAGAGCAGCAATTGGTACGTTACATGACCTTCTGCTGAGTTGCCGTATTTCAATGTATTCCTCAGCAATCGCTGCAAAAGTTGTCTTGGCTGGACGAACTGATTGGAGAGCCTGTTCGATGCACACCTTAACTTTGGTGTTTGATTGCCATGCTTGTTTGAGCAAATGCGAAAGATGACCAGCTAGAATGGCTGCCTCTTCCCCACACTCAGAAAGCCTAGCGCGAACCAAAGGCACTTATATTTGCTGATGTTGCTTCGGCACTCTTAATTGAAAGTAATATATCCTGCCACGTAGAATTGTGTGGGGTGGCAGTGACGATGTATCCAAATTGTATCCCATGAAGATACTCCCTAAAATTAAATTAGGCAGTAAAATCAGCTATATATATTGATTAGATACAAAGTATCTGGTGCGGTCGGCGGGACTCGAACCCGCACGAGTGTTACCTCACAGCGACCTCAACGCTGCGCGTCTACCAATTCCGCCACGACCGCTTGCCACAGGGGATGTGATGGCGCATATCGAATGCATGAAACGGACTCAAGGGCTGTATTGCAAAATGATGCCACAAGATGAAACTTTTATAAAAATGGAGTGGAAAACCTCCGCTGAGCTTGTGCCTTACACCGATGCCGTGGCTTGGATGGAGGAGCGCGTGGCTCAAATCGTGGCCGGAACCGCCCCTGAAGTGATTTGGCTGCTAGAACACCCCCCACTTTACACCGCAGGCACCAGCGCTGATGTGAAAGATTTAACGGATCCCGATCGATTCCCAGTCTTTCAAGCGCAACGTGGCGGGCAATATACCTACCATGGCCCCGGGCAGAGAGTGATCTATGTCTTACTCGATGTCGGAAAACGCGGGCGCGATGTGCGAAAGTTCGTAAAGGACCTCGAACATTGGGTGATTGCCACTTTGGCCGAGTTCAATGTGGCCGGAGAGGTTCGCGACGGACGGGTTGGCGTATGGGTACAGCGCCCCGACAAGCCCCTCACGGCCAGCGGCGCCATTGCGGAAGACAAAATCGCCGCCATTGGCATCCGCTTGCGCAAATGGGTGAGTTTTCATGGTATTTCCATCAATCTCGAGCCAGAGCTTGAGCATTTCAGTGGGATTGTTCCCTGTGGCATCTCCGAACATGGGATGACCTCCTTGGTCGATCTGGGACTTCCAGTCACGATTGAGGACCTAGACCTGGCCTTGAAACGTTGTTTTGGTCAAATATTTCCAAACACCTAGACTCCCTAACACTGCAATGGATACAGTGAGAGCAGTCCATTCTGTTGTATTTACCTGAGCATTCATCCATCAGGCCAAGTGATTTGAACGCCCTACCGGCCCATGCCACCCGGCAATAGGCGGCCCAGATGCCCCAAGAGCTTTGCCTGCGCCATTTTAACCCATCAAAAACACCCATCGGCGCGTTGCGCTGTGGACTTGTGGGGGATAGAGACTATTTCAGAAAGAACTAGGACAGCTGCGAGTCGGTTGTTTTGTTTTGATAGTCAATAAACGGGAGAGCCTGATGGCCGACGCAGCCGTACACGGACACGATCACGAAGATAACCGCGGGTTTTTTACACGCTGGTTTATGTCCACCAATCACAAAGACATTGGTATCCTTTACCTTTTGACCGGCGGCTTGGCCGGTTTTATCTCTGTTGCCTTCACCGTCTACATGCGGATGGAGCTGATGGAGCCGGGTGTTCAATACATGTGTATGGAAGGCGCACGGATGACCGCCGCCGCCGTGGGTGATTGTACTCCCAACGGGCACCTTTGGAATGTTTTGATCACCGGTCACGGTATCTTGATGATGTTCTTTGTGGTCATCCCCGCCTTGTTTGGCGGATTTGGAAACTATTTTATGCCCTTGCAAATTGGTGCGCCAGATATGGCATTCCCGCGCATGAACAACCTTTCCTATTGGATGTATGTTGCCGGCACCACGATGGCAGTTCTGTCTGTGGTTATGCCCGGCGGCAATGGTCAAGCAGGCTCTGGTGTGGGCTGGGTATTGTACCCGCCCCTATCGGTGAATGAAGGCGGCATGTCCATGGACTTCGCCATTTTCGCGGTTCACCTCTCCGGTGCCTCCTCGATCTTAGGCGCGATCAATATGATAACAACCTTCCTGAATATGCGAACACCGGGCATGACATTGTTCAAAGTCCCATTGTTTTCATGGTCAATCTTTGTTACCTCATGGCTAATTTTGCTGGCTCTGCCCGTTTTGGCCGGCGCTATTACAATGTTGCTGACTGATCGAAACTTCGGCACAGCCTTCTTTGATCCAGCTGGTGGTGGGGATCCAATCCTCTACCAACACATTCTTTGGTTCTTTGGGCATCCCGAAGTTTATATCGTGATTTTGCCAGCCTTTGGCATCGTCTCACATGTGATCGCAACCTTCTCAAAAAAACCAGTGTTTGGCTACCTGCCAATGGTTTGGGCTTTGATCGCCATTGGCGCTTTGGGCTTCGTTGTTTGGGCGCACCACATGTATACGGTGGGCATGTCTTTGACGCAGCAGTCGTACTTCATGCTGGCCACGATGGTCATCGCGGTACCAACCGGGGTTAAGATCTTCTCTTGGATAGCCACCATGTGGGGCGGCTCAATTGAATTCAAGACACCAATGCTCTTTGCGGTTGGTTTTGTGTTCATGTTCACCGTTGGTGGCGTTACAGGCATTGTTTTGTCTCAAGCTGCCGTGGACAGGGCCTATCATGACACCTATTATGTGGTTGCACACTTCCACTACGTTATGGCGATTGCGGCAGCCTTTGGTATCTTTGCCGGTGTCTACTTCTACCTGCCCAAAATGGCCGGTCGATGGTACAATGAAACACTCGGTAAAATCCACTTCTGGATGTTCTTTATCGGTACAAACATCACCTTCTTCCCGCAGCACTTCCTCGGGCGTCAAGGCATGCCACGCCGTTATATCGATTATCCTGAAGCTTTCGCCTATTGGAACTATTGGTCAAGCTGGGGCGCATTTTTGTCCTTCGCCTCATTCCTTTTATTCATCGGGATCGTATTCTGGGCTGTCTTTGCGGGCCGCAAGGTGAATGCAAACAATCCTTGGAACGAATGGGCCGATACCTTGGAATGGACCATCCCATCGCCTCCACCAGAGCACACCTTCGAAATCCTGCCGAAACAGGAAGACTGGGACAAAAGCTCCTCGCACTAAATTGTGGATGTAAAAAACACTTTGAAACGGCCCTGGTTCTTCCAGGGCCTTTTTTTGGTGATAAATACTTAAACAGCATGACATTTTAACGCAGTGGACGCTTGGACTTTCCAGTCCAACGTCTTCGCATGCCCTATTACTGGTCCAGCCCTCTTGACGCCACCCAGCTCGCCGTAAAGTCCAACGAGCGCGCCGGGTTGCAGTTGCACATCACTGCGCATAACGCCTTAAGTTCTGTCGGCTTCTTTTTTTATGTCGATCACAGCGGCCCTCATGGCACTTTCCATATTGGCGCTCTTGGATAATGGCGTGATGTGGATCATCGCTGCAGCCCTGAGAACGGCTCTCATCGCCATCTGGGTGGCGTTAAAGGCCAGCTGGCAGCGCGGCACTGTGCGTGAGGAGTTGGAGATTTGGATTGACAAGGTCCATCTACGGCGAATAGGCCCCGATGGAAGTTGCCAAGTCTGGCAGGCCAACCCTTATTGGGTTGATGTCGAAATGCAGCAAACGGGTGGACCAGTTCCAAATTACCTCACACTGCGCGGCAGGGGCCGCACAGTGGAAATTGGTTCATTGTTATCAGAGCAAGCGCGCCCCGAATTGGCCCAAGACCTTCAAGACTCTTTTTTGAGTGCGGTCAAACGAAGCTGACACGCTAGCAAGCCAAACAGCCTGCCAACGGCTTAACTCAATTGCGCTTTCACAACACCACCGACTTTTCCAAAATCCAGCTGGCCGGTGTATTTGGATTTGAGCACGCCCATCACTTTACCCATATCGCGAATCGAATTAGCCCCAGATTCGGCAATGGCATCAGCAATGGCTTGCTCTGTTTCTGCAGCACTCAATTGACGCGGCAAGAACTCTTCGACGATGGTAATCTCAGACAGTTCTTTTTCAGCCAATTCCAGCCGTCCACCCTCTTCATAGGCGCGTGCGCTTTCTTGGCGTTGTTTGACCATTTTGCTGAGAATTGCCAATAAATCATTATCAGAAACCCCAGTATCGTTGCCCTCAGCCCTTGCATCAATGTCACGGTCCTTGATGGTAGCATTGATGAGACGCAATGTCATCAATCGCGTTGCATCCTTGGCCCTCATCGCGTCTTTCAGCGATATGCTCAAACGATCCCGCAAACTCATGTTATGTTCATCCTCGAACTGTTCAGTTCATACTCTATACTGGCATAACAATCAATTTACAACGCTAAGAGGGCCTCAGTACCCTTGACCCACGACGCTTCTGACTTTACCACCTCCGCAATCTTCCAGGGGTATTTTCATGACAATCTCATCGAACAAAAAACCGACTGCTTGCCTCGTGCTTTCGGACGGATCAATATTTTACGGCTATGGCTTTGGCGCTATCGGAACCACCGTCGCCGAGCTATGTTTCAACACCGCTATGACGGGCTATCAGGAGATCATGACAGATCCATCCTATGCTGGCCAAATCGTAACCTTCACCTTCCCACATATCGGCAATACCGGTATCACGTCGGAAGATGACGAGACCGCAGATCCTTTTGCGGCGGGCATGGTAGTGAAATGGGACCCGACAGACCCATCCAGCTGGCGGGCGCATGAGAAAATCGCACTTTGGCTGACCGCGCGTGGACGCATCGCTATTGGCGGCATCGACACCCGACGCTTGACCCGCGCCATCCGGCAACAGGGCGCGCCACATGTTGCGCTGTGTCATAACACTGAGGGTGAGTTTGACCTAAAAGACTTGCTGACGCAGGCGCAGGCCTTCGCCGGGCTAGAGGGGCTAGATCTCGCGAAAGATGCGAGCTGCAAACAATCTTACAAATGGAATGAAAAGCGTTGGACCTGGCCTGATGGCTATGTCACCGAAGAAGCTCCAAAATATAAAGTCGTTGCGATAGACTACGGCGCCAAGCGCAATATTCTGCGCTGTCTCGCCTCCGTCGGTTGCGATGTCACTGTATTACCCGCCACCGCTACGGCCGAAGAAGTTTTGACGCATAAGCCTGATGGCGTATTTTTATCTAACGGTCCCGGCGATCCGGCAGCCACTGGAATCTATGCAGTGCCAATAATACAAACCATTCTCGCAAAATCCAACATCCCAGTTTTTGGGATTTGCTTGGGCCATCAAATGCTAGCCCTGGCGCTTGGTGCAAAAACCGTCAAAATGAATCATGGTCACCATGGCGCCAACCACCCTGTTAAAGATGTGGAAAGCAACAAGGTTGAAATAACCTCTATGAACCACGGTTTCACTGTAGACAGCCAGTCTTTGCCTGTGGGAGTGCTTGAGACCCATGTGTCTCTGTTTGACGGATCCAACTGTGGTATTCGTATGGCAGACCGCCCGGTCTTCTCGGTGCAATATCACCCAGAAGCCAGCCCAGGCCCACAGGATAGTTTTTACTTGTTTGAAAAATTTGCCGCCGAAATGCAAAAGTCTCTCGCCGCGCAGGACTTTAAGGCATCTTTAATAACTCCCCCCAAACTTGGGCATTAAGGCCAAGGTTTGGGGGGAGTTATCCCTAAAATTCAGGACATCAACGGTGCCCAATCAGGATCGATCGAACGGGATGTGGGCGGCTTTGGTCCTCCACCCCTGTTGAAATTTTTGATTGGAAATCGATATATTTCTGTCGCCGAAGTGCTGACTATATTGGACAGTGGCCAGCCCAATGTTGCCAGCGAGCCGGGTATTTTAAGTGCGCGCGGGTTGATTGACCCAACCCAACTGGCTTAAGCTCATGCTCAAGCTCAAGCTCAAGCTCAAGCTGATAGATTGGGCGACGGCTATATCGACCTCAAGGACTATCACAGGAAATCAGAGCTGTTGCAGCAATTGGGCCCAGCGACTGCCCTGCGCATGGGTCTCCTGCCGTGGCGTATCGGCAATGGGTTCACGTCATCCAAAGACGCTACAAAGTCACCCTACCCGTCTCAAGTAGTTTTGTCTGATGGTGTGGACGGCTCCACCCAATCGGCATCACAATGTGCCATAATGGTGGTGTCAGAAACCCACATAGAGAAGGAGCCATCCACAATGGACATTACAACACTCGGAATAGATCT
>Ga0075118_10002866_pt1 | contig 10457 bp, 7 predicted proteins | sample AntAceMetag02UKE_FD_69794 | JGI IMG/M metagenome (GOLD analysis project Ga0075118, IMG submission 69794) | Saline lake microbial communities from Ace Lake, Antarctica - Antarctic Ace Lake Metagenome 02UKE | ecosystem: Environmental > Aquatic > Non-marine Saline and Alkaline > Saline | place... | reverse complement strand
CCCATAATATGAAATCACTCCTGCTTCTTCCTCTGTTGGCCGTAGTTTGCACGGCTGATCCCATCAATATTGAATCGCGCCGAGAATTGATGGTGGATCATTACATGATCGACCGTTTGGAAGGCGTTGAATTGCGACCACAGACTCCGATTGATCGTGGTGTGGCGATACCTTTCGACTTGCCGCATGAAGGAGCTTTTTCCGGATACGTCTCGATCGTCACTTTGCCTGATGGCACGTTTCGCGCTTACTACCGTGCCTTGCCGATGGCGGGTGAAGATGGGTCGGATGACGAGGCGACTGCTTATGCAGAATCAGCTGACGGGGTTATCTGGACGAAGCAGAAAAATAATTTCGTGCTCCAGCACGCCGCCCCGGTGACGCATAACTTTTCAGTATTCTACGATACCAAACCGGGTGTGGCGGACGACGAAAAGTGGAAGGGTATCGGCGGCACCAACCAAGAAGGGTTGATGCGGTTTGTGTCTGCCGATGGCGTCAAATGGCGTAAATTAATGGGTGATCAGCCGATGTTCCCATCGAACGAGGATTACCGCTACGACTCACAGAACCTCGCATTTTGGTCTGAAGCAGAAGGGCAATACGTGTGCTACTTCCGCAACTTCAAAGAGATTGATGGCAAAGGGCGTTTTCGGTGGATCTCTCGCGCGACGAGTCCCGATTTTGTTAATTGGACCGAAGAGGGTGAGATGAGTTTTGTGGATGCAGCAGGTGACCCTGCTCCGGTTGAACATCTCTACACCAATCAGACCGGCGCTTACATGCGCGCTCCCCACATCTACGTCGCCATCGCGGCGCGATTTCTGCCCAGTCGCCAAGTGCTCACCGCAGAGGAAGCCGAGGCTGTGGGGGTGGATCTCGGATATTTTAACGATATCTCCGAGGCCATTTTGATGACATCGCGCGGGGGCACGACCTATGACCGCACTTTTCTCGAAGGTTTTGTTCGCCCTGGTTTAGGTTTTGAAAACTGGACCTCGCGCACTAATTACCCGGCAGCTAATGTGATTCAGACTGGGCCCGAAGAAATGTCTTTCTTTGTCCAGCACGGCTACGGTCAACCCGATCATCATCTTTCTCGATTCTCTCTGCGGCTGGATGGGTTTGCCTCGCTCCACGCGGGATATGCCGGCGGCGAAATGATCACGAAACCGTTCCGCTTCGCGGGAAGTGAGCTCGAGATCAACTACGCCAGTTCGGCGGCAGGAAGTCTCCGTTTTGAATTGCAGGATGAAAGCGGTAATCCCCTGCCGGGATATGAACTGGCGGACTCACGCGAGATCATTGGTGATCAAATCGCCCGAGTCGTTGCTTGGTCTGGAGGGACGGATGTTTCTGCTCTCGCCGGAAAAACTATCAGGATGAGAATCCAGCTAAAGGATGCAGACTTATTCTCGTTTCGATTTAAATAAACCTCCAGTCCATTCATTCAATGAAATCACGTCTATTCCTGATCATGATGATGATCACCAGCGCCAGTTTAGGAAAACCACTCGACATCGACAAAGATGCTTCGCTTTTGCTCGCCATAGATGAACGGGTCTTTCCTCTGCGGGACAACCTCGCGCTTTATTTAACCAAGCCAGAGATCAGACTTGAGCCCGTCTTGGCTCCCTCGACTGATCCAGATGCACCGGATAACGCAGCGACCCATCACTATGGCACCGTGCTGTTAGATGATGGGCTCTTTCGGATGTGGTATTATGCGGTTCATAAAGTCGGCGATGAGGGCGGAGTTGGGGTCAGTCCGGTGAGCTATGCCGAGAGTAGCGATGGTGAGAATTGGACGCGACCCCATCTTGGCCAAGTTGAGTGGAGGGGGAGCCTAGCTAATAACCTGATCGCTCTTGGCCCTGATCCCTTGCAGGAGTGTTCCGGGGTTTCCGTTATCCGCGATGATGAGGATCCCGATCCGTCAAGACGCTACAAAATGGTCTACGGGAAACAGCTTCCGGCGGAGCTCAAAGAAGATCTTGAGGTTGATCGTCGCTGGGTAGTACGCACCGCTACTAGTCCCGACGGGATAAATTGGACGGAGCAGCCCGGGTTGGTATCGGGCGCTAAATTCGCGGAACTGGCCTCGTTTTATAAACATGATGGACTGTATATCGTTAATTCTCATATGAGTAGTCGCGGGGAAGGGGATCGTCCCGAAGGCCGTCAGGGTTACGCATGGGTTTCCCCTGACTTTGAAAATTGGCTCCCGGAATCGGCTCCCTCCTTTCGCACGGCCGAGCCGACCGAAGGAGCCGGTTGGGGCACGCATGGTGCGACCGGTGGAGCCTATACGCAGGTGCATCTGGGGGTGGGGGCGACTTCACTCGGCAACGTCGTAGTTGGTCTCTGGGGCATGTGGTATCAAAGGGTTCCTAATTGGGGGGAAGGAGGCACGAGCTGTGATCTGGGACTGGTCGTCAGCCACGATGGACTGCATTTTGATGAAGTCGTCAAAGGACGGCCTTTTATCCGTAGTGAGGATTCACCGGCTAATCCGGTAGAGGGCCGTAATTACCCCACCATTCTTTGCCAGACCAACAGTATCATCAATGTGGGTGGGGAGACGTGGATTTATCATGGTCGTTGGCGCAATGTTGAATTTCAAAGTCTGCAAGAACCTCACGCCATCGCGAAAGGTTATTGGGGAGGAGTTGGTCTGGCGAAAATCCCGCGCGATCGCTGGGGCTCCTTGGCGTTGTGGCGTGATCAGGATAAGGGCTCAGTCTGGTCTGCCCCGATTCATTTGGCTAAGAACAGCGAGTTATCAGCAAACGTTTCGGATCTGGCGGGCCTACGATTTGAATTGGCGGATGAAAGGTTCCAACCGTTGGTCGGATTTGAGAACGGTAAAGCGGTGGGTGCTGCAACCGACAATCTGGACGCCGAAGTCCAATGGGAGGGGCATGATTTGAGTGAACTGGTCGGACGCACGGTGCGAGTGCGCATTCATTTCCAACGCTCAGCCGATATTGATCCACGTCTGTATTCGCTCACTTTAAATTGAGGTCATTAACCTTGGCTAAACACCGAAGAAACGTCAGCGCCTATGGGGCGATGATGGCCGTCGCGTTCAGCGCGCTTACAGTGTCGGCCTCGGATCAGGAACTGGCGCCGGTTGAAAAATCGGCGACGGGTCCCCAGCAGACGATTTTATTTCTGGATAACTGGATGCTGGAAAAGCAAGTGGGTCTCGAGCGGGTTTGGGGGAAGCCGCGTTTCGTGAAAGAGGTCTTCAGTGACATCCATCCCGACGCATTGGGTTATGGAGGGTATGCCAGCATCTTTTGGGATGATCACGTCGAAAAATATGTGATGTATGCGGCGGTTTATCCACCGGAAGCCGATCCGGGCACGTTTGTGCTTCGATTGGAATCCGACGATCCCTACCATTGGGCTGATCCCCAATATGATCTGAGGGTTACCCCGGCTTGGAGGGGATTTGACGAGGTTGTCGTGGACGAAAATGGTGAGCGATTTTGGGCAATTTATATCAATTCACTGGCGGGCACGCCGTTGGCTGATCGTGGCTACCTGACGACGACGTATCATCCGGACAGAAAAGTTAAGGAAAGCATTGCGGCCTTCTCTCAAGGAGGGATTGAGTTTGATTTGAGCCAAGCTTCGGTTTGGCAGAACACCCGGGCGGATACCTGGTGTGGCTGGATTTGGAACCCTTACACGGAGCTCTTTCAAATCAACACCCGGCCTACCCATGTAGATCGCCGGATTACGATCGTAACCAGTCCTGACATGGAGCACTTCTCGGCGGCAACCACGGTGTTGCAGCCCGATGCCTTTGATCCTCCTGAAACGGAGTTTTATTCGATGCCGGTGAAACTCTATGAGGGAATGTTTATCGGTCTACTGCACGTATTCTCCACCGATCCATTTGAGAAGGGGCGGATCAAGATGGCCGGCCGCACGCAGACTCAGTTGGCCTACAGTTACAATGGCCTCAACTGGTATCGTGGGGATCGAGATCCCTTTGTGCCCAATCGTGAATTGGGTGAAATGGGGGGCGGGCAAGTCTTCGGGATGGAGATGCTCCGGACCCATGACGATAAACTCTTGTTTCTCGTGAATGCTTCGGTGGGTGAACACGCTGCTTATGTGGATATGCAGAAAGCGGGTTTGAATACTCGCGGGGTGATCCGCCCTTTGCTCTACGAGATGCGGCTCGATGGTTTCGCTTCAATGAAGACGCGTTCAAAGGATGGCGTGCTCCGGACCAAGACGATTATACCGCAATCAGGTGAGCTCAGTCTCAATGTGAAAACGGCCGGCCATACCTCCGTGCAAGTGCAGATTCTCGATGGTGATACAGGTGAACCGATCCCCGGCTATACGCGCCATGATGCGGTCGCAATTTCCGGTGATCACCTTTTCGCGAAACCACGCTGGAAGGATAAAGCTGATTTGAGCAAGCTGGTGGGCAAGCCCATCCGGATTGAAGTGTTCATGCGCGAAGCCCAGCTGTTTGCGATTCGCGTACCGTGCCATGTCTATCTCGGTACTGAACCGAGAGAGCGGAATTGACGCTTTGAGAAATGAAAAAACCTACCAGCTCGTTATCTCCGGTGCGCGGAGGTTTGGGGAACCGCCTACAGTCAATCAACTTGCAGTATAATCTTTAAATCCGCCGATGAAAATCACTAATGTTATTACTCACCTGCTCACGACCCGATGGACCGACGATCCAGCGTTTCCCCATGCGCTCCACTCAACGGCGGTCATCCGGATTGAAACCGATGCAGGGATCGACGGCCTAGGGGAATCGACTTGGGGTTACTTTGCTCCCGATGCCGTTCCGGCGATGGTCGAGTATTTCAAACCCGTCCTGATGGGCAAAGATCCGATGGCGATCACCAAGCTGACGAGAGAGTTGGTGAACGATTCGGTCTGGTGGGCGCGGTCGGGGGCGGGTTGCAGTGTGATCAGTGGACTTGAGTTGGCACTCTGGGATTTAATGGGCAAAGCTTTGCAGCTTCCCGTTCATCAATTGCTGGGCGGTGCGGTGCGTGATCGCATTCCGGTTTATGCCTCCGGCGGACCGTCGTTGTGGCCTCTTGATGATCTGGTTCGTAAGGTGGATTACTATGCCAAACTCGGCTATCGCACCGCGAAGCTTTCAACGGGTTATTATCAGATTCCTCCAGCTGATAAATTGCAGAACCAAGTGCGGATCGACGGGGTGAAATTTCCCTTCTCCCAACAACTCGATGTGCTGGTCGAAGGGTTCACTCGTCTGCGCAAGGAGTTTGGTCACGATATGGATTTGGCGATCGACGGGCACCAAGGAGGGAAACCCAATCCGATCCCAGTCAGTGAAGCGGTGGCGACGGCTGAGGCTTTGGCTCCCTTTCGGCTGCGATTCTATGAAGAGCCGCTCGCTTACACGAATATCGATGGCTACTGCGAATTGCGCGCGCGTTCCCAAATCCCGATTGCCGGTGGGGAGAGTCTCTGTGGTCTAGATCAGTTCCACAACCTGATCGCGAGGGGCGGGGTGCATATGATCCAACCAGATATTGGTTTTGTCGGTGGTCTGCAGGAGACCATCCGCATTGTGCACCATGCCGAGGCATCCAATCTGAGCACCGCTATTCACACGGGGGCTTCGATGGGACCATCGTTGGCGGCTTCGTGGCATTTGGCGGCGGCTTCTTATTCGGTTGATTGGCTGGAGCACGTGCTCGCCGCCAGCTCGATTCAGCGGGATATGATGCTCGATCCGTTTACCGTGAAAGACGGTTGTGTGGGGGTGCCGACAGCGCCGGGTCTGGGGGTGCAACTGACGCCGGAGTTAATCGAGAAATATCGCTTCGTGCCGAGTTCGGGCGAGCGCACTTGATAGCTTATTATAATCATGAAAATACTCTTTAATATGCCTTTCGAATTGAAAGGTGAGCAACGGGCGACCCTGCAAGCAGCGTGGCCTGATCTTGAATTGATTGAGCAGAGCGAAACCAATGTTGAGAAGCTCGAGGGCAAAGATGTCTCGGTGTTGGTTACCGAAAGCGTCCCGAGGAATCTTGAGAATTGGAAGGATTTGCGCTGGGTGCAGTTGCTCTCGGCGGGTTCAAATCAATTGCTCAATCATCCGATCTGGCAGACTCCTGTTTGGGTGACTAATGCGAGTGGTATCCACGGGGTGCCGATCGCTCAATATATCACGGTCACTTGGTTGATGATGATTCACCGGATGAGCGAATTACTGAAGTTTAAACCCTCACATCAGTGGCCGAATCGATCAGCGCTTGCTAACAGCGTTGTGCGCGGAACGACCGTAGGACTCATTGGCTACGGTGCCATTGGGCGCGAGAGTGCGCGCCAACTCAATGCCTTGGGCATGCGGGTGCTGTGTCTCAAGCGCGACCCGGATGATCGGGCGCATCGCGGTTACAATCCTTATCCGGGCAGTGGTGATCCCGCCGGCACGATTCCAGAGGCCTTTTTCTCTCAAGATCAACTGGGAGAAATGTTGCCTCAGTGCGATCTGGTGGTCGTGACGGTGCCGAGCACGAAGCAGACGGAAGGCATGATCGGTCAGGCGGAGCTGAGCATGATGAAGCCGAGCGCGCGCCTGATCATCATCTCACGCGGAGGTATTGTGAACGAGGCAGCGTTGGCATCGGCTCTGCGGAACGGGACAATTGCGGAGGCCGCTGTGGATTGTTATGTGACTGAGCCTTTGCCTTCAGACCACTTTTTGTTCGATGTGCCTAATCTGATCATGACGCCGCATATGTCGGGAGTCGTGGATAACTATTGGCCAATTCTCTTTGGATTAATTGAGGAGAATCTTGGGCGCTTTAAAAACGAAGAACGCCTCTTCAATCAAGTTAACGTAAAGGTCGGTTACTAACTCCCGTTCCTCCAGGTTACCCGATGGAAGCACTCAAATTCATTTTCTTTGATTACTGGTCCGGGAGCGCGCTCCTCCTTTGTTCAATTGGCGGGAAAACTCCTTGCTGTGCGGCCGAAGGTCCTGAGCAGGTTGTCAAAATTGTCGTGAACGGGCGGAGTGATTGATCCGCTAATTTACCAAAATCCGAACCGAAACCCGTTATGAAAATAACCGACATCCGCACGACGCTCCTAACCGGACCGTGCACGAACGATCCCTATCTCAGTGAAGCTCGCAAACGCCGTAGTGCCGCGTTTATCGAAGTCTTCACGGACGGAAAGCATATCGGCATCGGCGAGACCTATGCCGGCTATTTCTGTCCCGAGATGGTCCCTGAAATTGTGGAGTTCTTTAAACCGATTTTACTCGGGCAAAACGTGGATGATATTCCGGAACTCTGGAACCGGATGTATCACTGTGGTAATTTTTGGTGCCGGGTTGGACTCGGTGCCATCGTGCTCAACGGGATCGACGCGGCCTTGTGGGATTTAAAAGGAAAGCTGCTTGATCAACCGGTGCATACGTTGATTGGAGGAGCGAAGTTTGATCGCCTGCCGTGCTATGCCACGGGTGGCCCAGCCAATTACCCCAAGGACAAGCTGGCTCAAAAGATCGATCACTATTTCTCGCTCGGCTTCAAAGGGATCAAAGTGGCAGCCGGCAGTTTGGCGACCACGGATACGGGCACCGCGTGGTATATGCCCATGGATCCGAAAGAGGCGGCTGATTTTGAGGCAGACAAGATGGCCTTTATGCGTAGCCACGCGGGCGATGATGCTTGGTTGATGATCGACGGGCATATGGGCAACAATCCTCAAGCGACGTGGAATCTCGACGTGGCCATGGCGGTGGCAAAGGCGATTGAGCCTTACAATCCTTTCTTCCTGGAAGAACCGCTGCACTACACTGATCCGTGGGGCTACGCGGAGCTCTGCCAAGCCACAACCGTCCCCATCGCCGGTGGCGAATGCCTCACCGCTAGTTACGAATGGCGCGTGTTTGCAGAACAGAATTCCTTCGATATTGGCCAACCCGATGCGTCGTTTACGGGTGGGATCGGCGAGTTTATGACCGTGGCGAAAATGATGGCCGACCGGGATCGGAAAATTGCTACTCATGCGTGGGGCGCAGGTGGATCGCTGATGCAAAACGTGCACTGTGGTTTTGCCGCGCCTAATACCTGTATGCTTGAAATCGCACCGGACTACGCGGGACTACATACCGAGGTGATCGATGGCGGACTCACCATTAAGGACGGCTACGTGTTGCCGCCGGATCGTCCGGGTTTTGGCGTCGTCCTGACCGACGAGATCAAGAATCGTTATCCGTTCCAACGTGGTTCAGGTGAATTCAACAGCGTGCCCGGGAAAATCCTCACTGGCTAATGGCTATTAAAGTTCTAATAGATGTCCCCGTTGAGCAGCAGGCTCTCCAAACGCTCGAAGCGACGGGTAAATTTGAATTCAATGTGGTTGATCCACCGGAGGAAATGGCTCGTCCTTTGGGACCCCGCCGGGTTTCGGATGTGGAGGTGTTATTTTGTACCTTTCCACCGACTAATTTCGATGACATGAAAGCAGTCAAATGGGTGCAGGTATCTTCCGTGGGATACACGCAGCTACTTGATCATAATCTACCCGGCCGCGGGATTCGGGCCACGAATGGCCGAGGTTGTTTTGATGTGCCGATCGCCGAATGGAACATAGCGATGATGGTGAACTTGGCCCGCGACATGCCGCAACTCATGCGTAATCAGGCGGCGGCGGTCTGGGATCGCGCGGCGATTTTTCAGCGTGAGATTCGTGGGCTGACGGTTGGAATCTGGGGCTATGGAGGTATCGGCCGGGAGACCGCGCGATTGGCTCGCGCGATGGGTTTGAAAGTGCATGTGCTGGCACGTGGTGTGGTCGGCCCTCGAGGTGATGTTTATCATGTGCCCGGCACCAGTGATCCCGCAGGAGTGTTGCCGGATAGAGTGTTCACCGCGGGTGAGGAGCTGGAGTTTCTCGGTGGGTTGGACTTTCTCGTTTTGGGATTGCCCCTCACTAAGCAAACAGAGGGTTTGATTGGCGAACGCGAGCTACGCGCTCTGCCTGATCATGCCTATGTGCTCAATCCGGCCCGGGGTCCGATTATCCAAGAGCAGGCGTTGATCAGCGCCTTGCAGAAGAAGTGGATCGCCGGGGCCGCATTGGATACGCATTACCACTACCCGATGCCGCCGGAGCATCCGCTCTGGAAGATGCCGAATGTGATCTTCACTCCGCACATCTCGGGTTCGAGTTTGAGCCCGAGCTTCCTGCAGCATTTGTGGGATATTTTTTCGGTCAACGCGGAGCGTTATGTGAAGGGTGAATCACTGCTCAATGAGTTGACCGCAGATCAGTTGGCGGGGGGGTAATCCCATTCCCGTTCACACCGCGGCGACCGCAACTGTCCGTCGGTCAGACGGGCTCTCATTGGGTGGCGACACTTGGATCGCGCCGTTGGGACGGCCAATGGTCGCTCCGGGAAAAAAATCTGGGAGGACTGAAATGGATCGCGGCGTGGCGCCGGATTTGGCGAATTCGATCATCTGCCTCGCCAGGCGCCGCGCGTAAGTGGAATGGTCACAGCGATAGCGAGCCAGGGCGGGCGAGGCATTTTCCATAAACGTATCGTCGAACAAGGATACGAGAGAGATGTCGTCGGGAACGCGCCAGCGATGGAGCAAAAGATGGCAAAGAACAGTCAACGCGTCACGCGGCATCATGACGATCAGAGCTGTCGGCGGGGAGGGCAGTCGCAGCAAGGCGGCCGTGACTTGCTCAACGCCGGCCACGCCGCCCGAATGATGACGCACAATGGGCTCCATGCGCTCCGAAGCGGACAAAGCCAGACAAGTCTGGCGCAGGCTGGCTTCGATTTCCACCGAGCCGGCGAAAGGCGAATTCGGCAATAAGAGTCCGATGTGCCGGTGCCCATGGCGATGTAGCACACCGAGGGCGTGACGGCAGGCGGCGGCGGCATCCAGCTGGAAACACGGGAGATCAAGGCCCTGATGGCAAGAGCCCAGGACCAACGTCGGCAATCCGCGCTGCATGAACCACCGCTGCACCCCGATTGAACAGGAGGACAACACCCAACATGCGGCGGAGTCCGGTTCGACGAGCGATTCTAGCCGCCGACGATCAGCCGCCTTTATGGTTTGAGGGAGGCTGTGGAATTGAAGCTCGAAGCCGGAGGCTTGGAGCCGGCGGCGCAACTCGTGGAAAGTCAGGATCGAGGAGGCCGAATGCTCGTGGAGTGGCAACGACGACACTACGGCGACAGTGGTGGAACGCGGGAGTGCCGTGGGGATGTTTAAGGGAGCCAGTTGCCGCCGCCGCCCCCGGGTCACCCGGAACGCGCCCTCTCGGTGCAGGATGGCGAGCGCGGCGCGCAGGGTGGAACGGCTGACCTGGAGCAGTTCGCTCAAGTGGTGTTCTCCCGGAAGTTCTCCCCTCCATCGTCCGGTCGCCAGACCCTGCCGTAAAATATCGGCAGTTTGCTC
>Ga0075118_10002860_pt1 | contig 10472 bp, 8 predicted proteins | sample AntAceMetag02UKE_FD_69794 | JGI IMG/M metagenome (GOLD analysis project Ga0075118, IMG submission 69794) | Saline lake microbial communities from Ace Lake, Antarctica - Antarctic Ace Lake Metagenome 02UKE | ecosystem: Environmental > Aquatic > Non-marine Saline and Alkaline > Saline | place... | reverse complement strand
ACATCGCCCCGCTCACCCGAGCGGGGCGCGGATTGAAACGGTAAGGGTGTGAGCGGGCGCGAAGGTGACGAGTATCGCCCCGCTCACCCGAGCGGGGCGCGGATTGAAACTCAGCGGCGGCGTCTTTCCGGTCCCGTTCCTGAATCGCCCCGCTCACCCGAGCGGGGCGCGGATTGAAACTCCAACTTGCCGACCACACCACCGCCGCCGGTGGATCGCCCCGCTCACCCGAGCGGGGCGCGGATTGAAACTCCAACTTGCCGACCACACCACCGCCGCCGGTGATCGCCCCGCTCACCCGAGCGGGGCGCGGATTGAAACCCTTGTTGTCGAGCGTGCCGGGTTCGATTACGTATCGCCCCGCTCACCCGAGCGGGGCGCGGATTGAAACAGCGGCGGTGAATCGCGTTGATTACTTTCTTCCATCGCCCCGCTCACCCGAGCGGGGCGCGGATTGAAACGGAAAGGGCGGTTTGCAGGCCCACTAGCTGATTTATCGCCCCGCTCACCCGAGCGGGGCGCGGATTGAAACGGCCACAATGACGCGGGGCTCTTTCAGGCCAGCCGATCGCCCCGCTCACCCGAGCGGGGCGCGGATTGAAACACTCGCGCAGAGCCTTAAAGCCTCGCGCATTTTGGATCGCCCCGCTCACCCGAGCGGGGCGCGGATTGAAACGTCAAACATTCCCGTGGACTGGAGCGACCACCGCGCATCGCCCCGCTCACCCGAGCGGGGCGCGGATTGAAACGGCGGATCCGTTGACCAGTCCGTTAACGATTCCCATCGCCCCGCTCACCCGAGCGGGGCGCGGATTGAAACTCGCGTCTAATCTTGGTCCATCCCGCCCGCGAAACATCGCCCCGCTCACCCGAGCGGGGCGCGGATTGAAACACGATGAGGATTGCTCCCATGAATAAGAGAAACGATCGCCCCGCTCACCCGAGCGGGGCGCGGATTGAAACTCCGGTGGGGGCATTGATGGTGCGGTTGAATTGGAATCGCCCCGCTCACCCGAGCGGGGCGCGGATTGAAACAAAATAACGGCTCCCCGCCTTTACTTTCTCCCTTATCGCCCCGCTCACCCGAGCGGGGCGCGGATTGAAACCCGAATCACCAACCTCACCGCCGACTCCGGCAAATCGCCCCGCTCACCCGAGCGGGGCGCGGATTGAAACTGGTAGAGTGTTACATCCACGGCGGTCTCGTCGAATCGCCCCGCTCACCCGAGCGGGGCGCGGATTGAAACAAAATAACGGCTCCCCGCCTTTACTTTCTCCCTTATCGCCCCGCTCACCCGAGCGGGGCGCGGATTGAAACTCTGGATCTTTAAGCGCGCAGTCCATTTCTGCGGTATCGCCCCGCTCACCCGAGCGGGGCGCGGATTGAAACTCTAACGGCACTGCTACCCTCGCCCATCCTTTTGATCGCCCCGCTCACCCGAGCGGGGCGCGGATTGAAACGGTGTGGTGACGATGTCATGGTTGTGGCGTTCTTATCGCCCCGCTCACCCGAGCGGGGCGCGGATTGAAACCATCCCAGATCCAGCTACGAGGTAACATGCTCGCATCGCCCCGCTCACCCGAGCGGGGCGCGGATTGAAACGCAATGGTGCCGGGTTGCAGAGAGTGGTCCGATAAATCGCCCCGCTCACCCGAGCGGGGCGCGGATTGAAACATCAACAAACACCAACGCTCTTTATCTCCAGCTAATCGCCCCGCTCACCCGAGCGGGGCGCGGATTGAAACGTCGTTACGTCGCCCGGCAACCGGCCAAACAAACATCGCCCCGCTCACCCGAGCGGGGCGCGGGGCGGTGGGGTGACTTTAGGGCTTTTGGATGAGTTCCACTTCGTAGCCTTCGGGGGCGTCGATGAAGGCAATCATGGAGCCGCTGCCTGACTGGATGGGGCCGTCGCTGAGGGGGTAGCCTTTGGCGGCGGCCTCCGCCGCGAAGGCTTTTAGGTCGTCCACCGCAAACGCGAGGTGCATCAGGTCTTCTTGCACCGCCACGGCGGGAGCGCCGTCCGGCATCTGGCAGATTTCAATTTCCTCTTCGCTGTTCGGCGTCTGCAAAAACACCAGTTGAGCGCCGCGGGGCGAGGTGTGGCGACGCGACTCGATCAGGCCGAGCGCTTCGGTGTAAAATTTCACGGTCGCGGCGATATCGTTCACCCGCATGCGGGTGTGGAGGAGTTTGGTGACAGTAGGCATAAGAGCTGAAGGTATGCGCAGGATCGCCGCCGATGCCAATGCAATGTCGCGATGCAGCGCTCCACTCGTTTCCACTCGCGGCTACCTTGGGTAGGTTCGGAAATATGCGCTACTCCGCCGGGTTCGGACGTCGTCGGGCGACGCCCCTACCCGTCAGCCTGTGATGCGCGGAAAGGTCGGGGCTTTGCTTGCTTGCCCCGCTGTAGTCTCGGCGCAGGAGGGACGACGCCCGTTTCATTTTGGGCGGGTCCAGCGGCTGCGGCGGAGAGGCAGGAGCGGGCGCGCACGAGGCGCGCCCCTACGTCACTCTGCTATTTTTTCTTAATAATTCACCGTCGCATCGAAGCCCCCCATGGTGCGCGCGGTGCCTTCGGGAAAGGTGTCGGCGAGGACTTCGATTACCGCCGCACCTTTGGCGTTCGGGGAATAACCCACCACATTGATGCTGGGTAAGGCCGAGCCCGAACTCTCGTAGAGTAATCGAGCTTGGCGTTGCACGAACCGCACCAACTCATCCAAGTCGTAATAACGGGTCGGTCGACTCGGCCGGGAGGGACCGGGTCGAGAGGGAGCTCCCCGCGAACCGCCCTCGCGCACCACGGGCGGCAGTCCGCGCGCTTCGCGCTCGGCGATAACGCGGTCCCGTTCCGCTCGCCAGATTGCCCGTTCCTGTTCGTAGGCCGCCAATTCGCGCTGACCGCGTTGGCTATTCTCAAACCGCGCCAAGGCCGCAGCATAGAGGTCCAGTCGTTGACGCCAACGCGACTCTTCCGAGGCCTTGCGCCCTTGGCGAATCGAAGGCGTGCCGTCCGTAATCATGAAGATCAGATCCGCCCGCAACTCGAGCGCCGCCGCAAACGCGAGGTCCATGCGCGAACTGCCGCCGGCTCCATTCCAGTCGGTCATCTGCGGTTGGTAGTTTTTGCGAAATGAGCCGCGGCGTTCAATCTTGCCCTCATTCAGTCGCCAATAGGGTGCGATCCAGCCGGCCACTTGCGACGTGTTATCGGCCGTCGCTACCACCATGCGAGGAGCGTAGAGATCGATGTCCCGGGCAAATACGATGATGTTAAAGAAGGTGCCGGGGGAAAGCCGTTCGATCATACCTACCAGTTCTTGCTTCACCCGATCATAGCCGGGCAGATCACCTCGCTCGGGCTCTACCATCGAGGCGCCGGCATCGACGATAAACACCACGCGCTCACCTTGTTTTTTGATGCCAAAAAAATCGACCGCCGAGACGCCAAACTCGAGTCGCTGTCCGCCCCCCCCGCCGAGTCCACCGAGTCCGCGGCCCATGCCACCTGCGCCCGCGACCACCGGGGTGCCATTCAGCGCCGACGTGCCAAATGCCCCACCCGGAGAGTCGAGCTGATCGAGCGACTGATTGAGCAGCGAGTCTGCTTGGCCAGCCGTCTGGCTCGGCGGGCGAGTGCTCTGCTGCTGCAGTTGTTGCATCTGCACCCGATAGGCCAGATCCGCGGGCGGCACCCGGGCAGCCGGCGGCGGCGATGTGAAGGTCGCTTCCGGGGGTTGGCTATAGCGGTAAACCTTCCATGACGCCAATCCGAGGCCGGCGAACACATGCACGGCGGCGCTGATCACGATCACCCAAAAAAGCGTTCCGCGGCGTTTCCCCAGTGGTGCCCCTACCTCAATAGAATTTTGTTCCGCGGCCTTCATTCTAGGTTGAATGAGACGAGCGAAATCTCCGCCACGGCACAGGCGTTGAGCACGTCGATGATGCGTTGGTGCGTAGCATCATCATCTGCCTGCACCACAATAAAGGCAGGCACCTGCGCGTCTTCGGCTGCTTGGCGGAAACGGGTCAGCGTTCGCGTGAGCTGCGGCAAATTAGCGCTGAAGGGGTCATCAAAAGGCTGGCCGTTAAGTCGCACCGTGCCATCGGCCATGATGTCGAGCACCTGTTCTTCCGGCATATCCAACGGCTCGGACTGCTGCACCCGGCTCGGCAGCGACATGCTGATGTCGGCCTCTTCTTTGACGAATGCCGCCGTGACCATGAAGTAGATCAAAAGGAGGAAAACGATATCCAACATCGAATCGAGAGAGAAGCCCGTCTCCTCTGCCAACATGTCTCGGTTGGTCTTCATCGTAGCAGAACCTTCCCGCGAGAATACTGGGCCCCCGAAACACCCGAAAAGACACGGAACCACGCTGACTCCATTCTGCGTGTTCCGTTATAGGCTACCGCGGGTAGCGGATGCGGGTTTGACGTCCGCTGTCGGGCGTAAAGCCCGACCCACGGCAAAGCGACGCATCCACGCGGTGGGTCGGCCATGCGGCTTGATTGTTGCCTTCTTAAAGCTCTGCCGGCTGACGGAATTTTTGGGTCTTTGGGGTGTTTCGTAGTGACGCGTTTCATTCTCCGCCTCCCGTTTGCAGGGACGAGAAAATGATGTCCGCGATACCCGCATCACGACACACCATCATCACCTGTTTGACCAAACCATACCGGTTGCCGCGATCCGCGCGGATCACGATACGCGAGCTCTCATCTTCCGCCTGCCATGCGCGGACCTGCTCGGCCAGTTCATCAAGCGTCACCGGTTGGGAGCCCGCCCAAACCTGGCCGTCGACCGAAATCGAAATCAACATCCGCCCTTGCTGATTCTCCGCCATGGCCGCGTTGACCGCCAGGGGGAGTTCGACTTCAACTTTTTCCCGCGTGACGTAGGTCGCCACGATCATGAAAAACGCGATGAGCTGGAACACGATGTCCATCATGGGCGTCATATCGAAGCGGGCATCCTCGCCCCCTAGGGATGAAATTTTCAACGCGGAACCGGGTCGGATTTCAGGAGCGCGAAACCGCTTTCGTCAGGGTGTGATGCAGGTCCCCACAGATGCGGGCGAGACGAGAGGTGAGCCGCGCGTAACGACTTTTGAAAAAGAAGAACGCAAACATAGCCGGGATCCCGACCACCAGGCCGACCGCCGTGGTGATGAGCGCTTCGGAAATATTGTCGGCGAGCAATTCCGGTTTGCCCATGCCCCCCAGCGCGATGTTGCGGAACGCTTTGATCATGCCCGAAACCGTGCCGAGCATGCCCACCATCGGCGCCAAGGTCGCGATGATGGACAGGTAACTAATTACTCCGAACGGACCGGCTACCTCTTCGACGGAGGCTTCTTCCATCGCCTTCTCGACGGCCTCGGCATTGAAGGATCTCTTGTCCGCGCGCACCAAACCCGCGCGGGTGATATTGGCCACGAGACACGGGCTGGCCTCGCACGCGGCGCGAGCGCCGACGATGTCGCCACGTGCGAGTAGGTCCTCCAATTCGTCGCTCACCTCGGGCCGCAACAACGGCTGCTCCCGGATGTTGAGCGCGTTAAAAAGGATCAGGCCAAACGCCGCCACCGAGAACAACGCGAGGGGATACATGGCCCAGCCGCCTTGGCGCCACAACTGGCCGAGACTGACGTCACCACTCGCGGCGGCGGCGGCAACGGCCTCTTGGGCGGGCAAGAAAACGGGGACCAAACCAAACAACAGCAGCCAACGCGTCGCCGCTAACCAAGGGAGAGAAGAGGGGTGTTTCATGGGCAAAAAGACGTTCAGGATTTCGGGGCTGATTTAGTCCAAAGAGAATCGGGGTATAAGCGGCGGAGATCGTCCTGCATGCGCTGGGCCAATGCCGGATTGCCGTGGGCACGATAAGCTTCAGCTAAGACCACGGAGATCTCGAGCCGCCATTCGCTGTTGGCCGGTGCCGCAATCAAGGCCTCGCCCAAACTATCCAAAGCCTGCGCGGTCGCCTCGTCCGCCAACGCCACTCGTCCTCGCAACAGGCCCAGCAAACCCGTCCACTCGGCGGCGGGACGCGCTACGGTGGCCTCCACCATCTCAGTGGCGGGGACCGGGTCGCCTAAGTGCCACGCGCAATAAGCTACGAGCCCCGCCCAACGGGAGGGCGCCTCGCTCGCATTCACCGCCGCCAATCGCGCGTAGACCGTCTGGGCTTCCCGCCAGTGTCCGGCTCGACGCAACTCATGTGCCACCCGCTCAATCTCCGCATAACTCCCGCTCTCGCCATCGAGCGGGATCCGACTGAGCAGCCAGGCCGCATCATCGACCCGTGCCGCGCGGATGAGACTTTCAATCAGATCGAGCACATCCCCCGTCAGAGGATGGGGGCGATCCGACTGGGTGAGCGCTGCCCCCACCGCCACTGCTTCCGGCCACACGCGATTGTGCTCCAGTAGTCGCAGATACAACCGCACGGCGGTCGGGACATTCGATTGCGCCAAGACCGCATACGGAATGAACGCGGGTATCTCTTGCTCCAACAAGAAGAGTGCTTCCGCCGGGCGGCCGGTCGCGAGGCGCAGCTGAGCTTCCCGATACACATCGGAAAAGAGGAACCGTAAATCGCCCACATCACTGATCGGCAGCAGGGCCTCACCTTCCGCGCCATCCGTCGGCGCGAGCCGCAACATCCCGGTGACGTCAAATCCTCGCACCTCCACCAAGACATCACCGCCCCCCCCACCCCATCGCGCCATGACCGGTTCGGCGGCCATCATCATGCCGCCCGCAATCACCGCCAGGAGGAGGCCAAAGTAATGTTTCATGACAACTCCTCCAAGGCGGCCAAGCGCTCGGCCGCGATCGCCGCCGCCGATTCATCGGCTAGGCGTTCGTCCGCCAAGAGCTCGCGATAGGTCGCCGCTGCATCACCCGATCGGTTCAGCCGCTCCAACGCCATCCCACTCACCAGGTAGGCTTCGGCCGCCCATCGCTCGACGCCCGCGTAGAGCACATACACCCGCTGGCAAAATCCAAACGCCGCCTCGAAGTCGCCTTGCTCAAAGTAAGTCAGCCCGATCTTGAAATTTGCCTCGGCCCAAGCCGGCCCGCGCCATTGCCGCACCTGCAGCACCGCGCGATAGGCCTCAATCGCCGCCGCAAAAGCGCCTCGCTCTCGCTCTAAATCGCCTTGGCGTAATCGCGCCGTGGCGGCCGCTTCGTGCGTCGGGAAGGACTCGGCGAGTTCCTGCCATGCCTCGATCGCCGCAGCGGAGCGCCCCGCGTTGGTATGCAGCTCCGCCAAGACCGCCAAGGAATCGGCGGCGTAAGGCCCCCAGCGATCCAACGCGAACGACCGCTCCGCCGCCGCCAACGCGAGCGCAGGGTTACCGGCTTGTTCACGATTCGCCACGGCGACCAATACCGCCGCGCTGCCCGCCTCAATCGTATCGAGGGTCACTCGCGGCAAAGAGGCGGGATCGACCTGCAACCGGGCCAAGGCGAGCGCCAAGCGGAATGTTAAGGTCGCTTGGGATTGGGCTTGGGCAATGGCCAACGCGTCCTGCAGCACACTCACCGGCGAGCTGCCCCGGATGGCCGTAAAATGATCCGCAAATTCGGCGAGCATTAGATCGGGGCCGCTGTCCCGCGGATCGTTGCCAAACTCGAGGATGGACTCGATCCACAGCTCCAGCATTTCCTCCGACCGACCTTGGGCAACTTGCGCGCGGCCCAATTGATAAAGTGCATCCCCGGCGCGGCCGGCTCGCCCCCATCGGCGTAAATAGGCTTCGAACCATTCGGTCATTTCCACCCAGCGCTCCTGTTGGGCAAAAATCTCGCCCGCCGCGAAGACCGCATGATTGAGATAACCCATGTTCGGTGGACTCATCCAAGCCCCGGATTCGCGGGCGGCCGCATAGGCTTGCAAGGCCGTCTCCCAGCGGCCTTCCGCTCCCGCCAAATCTCCCAGCAGCGCGTGCGCCTCACACTCCAAACGGGACGCGGGATGATCTACCAAAAAACCCTCGAGGTGCCGCCGGGCTTGGCGATAGTCCAACAGCCCAAAATAACTTACCCCGATCCGGTAGCTCGCATCCTCGCTGTAACTCCCATCCGGGTAGTCACGCACGATCACATCGAAGTGATTCAAGGCCGGCTGAAATCGTCCGTCCATGACCGCCACCAAACCCAACCAATAGTGTAACCCCTCGCTGAATCCACGATCTGGATACTGAATCAACATCGGCTCCAATTGTTGCCGCAGCACGTCCCGCGTCCCGGCATCCATCAGCGTGGACCCGACCAGATACACCAACTTGGGCGCCTCCTGCAGATTCGGATCCAGCCGCACCCGCTCGAGGAAAGCCTCGGTGAGTTCCGCTGTCGCCGCTTCGTCATTCGCCCGCACGGCAGTTTGCAGCAGCTCGTAAGCGACATCGCCGATGAAGCGGGTGTAGGGCGCCGTGCGCAGATAACGCCGCGCCAACCGACCCACGCGATCGTCGAAGCCACTGGCGGCAGCCATCTTCACCTGACCGTAGAGCGCCTCTTCGGAAAAACTCTCGGCCTTCCCGCCGGTCATGTTCGACGCCACTTTTTCTAACCGCCGAAAAGCCCAGTAGGCCTCGAAGGACCGACCGCGCGCCATGTAGCAGCGGGCCACGCGAAACGTCAGAGCGGGCCCGTAGTCGGCCACGACATTCTCCTCGGCGGTGGGCGTCGGCGCCGCCGCGCCGCCCAACTGCACTATCCGCGCCCGGGCTTGCTGGAGTTCGCGCTCGATCTGCAACAACCGCTCGGCAAACCAAGCGACGCCGACGCGCTGGTTTTGCTCGATTACGAGCTCCACCGCGCGGGCTTCCCAATACGTCCGGAGTTCATCCGGCCGTAGCACCAGTTCATAAAAATACAACGCCTCGCCGAATCGTTGGGCTTCATACAGGCGGTCGCCACCGCGCATCAGCGCGAGGTTCAGCGTGAGGTCATATCGCGCGGTGCCCGTCTGCTGACTGATCGCCGGCAGCTCCGCCATCGCTTGCTCAAAATCGTCCGCCGCCATGGCCGCTTGCAGCAGGTAGGAACTCGCCTTGGCACTCTTTTCCACGGCGACGCCTCGATCGGCCCAACCCCCGAGGGATTGTTGAAAGGCCGGAAAAACCGTCGCCGCCCGATCCCAGTCGCGCTCCACAAAAACGCAGTCGGCATAGTGCTCCCAGAAACGAGCCTGCAGGTCGGGCGACAGAGACGTGACTTCATGGCGTCCGACCAATTCGGCGTAGATCGCCGCCGCATTGCTCCACTCCTGCCGGTAGTAAAACGTGTCGCCGCGATACATTCGCGCCGAGGCCACCCGCGGTGAGTCGGGATAGCTGGCAATGAGCTCGGTGAGCGCCCGATCCGCCCCAAACAAATCCGCCAGTTGCAACCGCCCGAGGCCCAGAAAATAGAGGATGGGTTCGCGCGCCCGAATGGCCGCACTTTCCGGTGACTCCCGCAAGCGACGGTCCAGTTCATCAAGGAAAGGCACGGCCTGACCAAACGCTCCTTGCTCCAAGAACTCCGAAGAAACCTCCTGCAACCGCGTCGTGCCTAGATTGGTCGGATCTTGAGCAAAAACGCCCACGGTTATTGGCAGCATGAGCAGCAAAAAACCCACGCGCTTTGGAGCGGCGAAATAGTGCTGCCAGCGCGCAAAAAACACGATGACCAAACAATGCCAAACCCTGCCCGCCCGCAATCGCAAAGGCGATGAGCGGCTTAAGTTGCTCTCGCTAGGCCAACCGGACCGGGCCGGTGAGGTGCCGGGGAGGGACGACCTCCGTGTCGTCCGCGCGGCGGAGTTGGGGGAGAAGTGGGTGGTTCGGGGGCGGAGGCGCGGTCAGCCTGAAACGGGCGGCGTCAAACCCGCGTATGCGGGACCCTACGGGAGACGTGTTCGCCGTTTTACGGAATGGCCACTCCTTCGGACCGGGCTCACCGAGCCCGGCTACAACCCAGCCCCTCGGTTGAAACTGTAGCCGGGGTCGCTGACCCCGGAATCCTGCCTCTCCACCTCATCCGCTTCTTGCACAAACTCCACGCCTCCGCACCGGGGTCGCTGACCCCGGAATCCTGCCTCTCCGCCTCGTCCGCTTCTTGCACAAACTCCACTCCGCCGCACCGGGCTCACCGAGCCCGGCTACAACCCAGCCCCTCCGTTGAAACTGTAGCCGGGGTCGCTGACCCCGGAATCCTGCCTCTCCACCTCATCCGCTTCTGGAACAAACTCCACGCCTCCGCACCGGGCTCACCGAGCCCGGCTACAACCCAGCCCCTCGGTTGAAACTGTAGCCGGGGTCGCTAACCCCGGAATCCTGCCTCTCCGCCTCATCCGCTTCTTGCACAAACTCCACTCCGCCGCACCGGGCTCACCGAGCCCGGCTACAACCCAGCCCCTCGGTTGAAACTGTAGCCGGGGTCGCTGACCCCGGAATCCTGCCTCTCC
>Ga0075118_10002858_pt1 | contig 10483 bp, 9 predicted proteins | sample AntAceMetag02UKE_FD_69794 | JGI IMG/M metagenome (GOLD analysis project Ga0075118, IMG submission 69794) | Saline lake microbial communities from Ace Lake, Antarctica - Antarctic Ace Lake Metagenome 02UKE | ecosystem: Environmental > Aquatic > Non-marine Saline and Alkaline > Saline | place... | reverse complement strand
CTTGAAAAAAGGCTTCTCCTTTTAACGATATTTTTCTTTGTAATAACCAGGATAGCTTGTTGTATTGTAGTGAAGAAACTGCATTGAGTTGTACTTCAGAGCCATCTGGTAGCACAACCTCTTGTACCGTCTTATTTCCAATCGCGATAGACACATCATTCATACGGTATAGTCCATAAGAAACAGTCAATAATAGACCAAATGATGCCGCTATTCTCCAAATCAATGAGGACCCCTTTGTATTGATGATTGAGGTAGGGCGCATAATATCTTCTTGCTCGTTAAAGGCATCCAGTTTTTCGAAAAAATGACCTACTTTTTCATCAGTTAATTTATTGGAATACTCGTAAGAGCCTATTTTGTCTTTTATTTTTTTATTAAAGTCTTCCATTTTCTTCAGGCTTTATATTCATTAATTCCAGTTGTTCTCTTAGCTTGTTTTTGGCTTTTGATAAATTGGACTTGGAGGTTCCTTCTGATATATTCAGCTTCTTAGCTATTTCATGATGTTTAAAGCCTTCAATTACATATAGGCTGAAAACCATTTTGTACGCGGGGGTTAGATTTTGTACAATGCCCATTATTTCATCGGCGGACATTTTATCTATGATGTTATTATCAAACCCATCAGATTCGGGGATATGCTCCAAGTCAGTATAGTTGTGGTATTTTTTATTTTTCCTGTAATTGTCTATGGACGAGTTAATCATTATTTTTCTCAACCAGCCTTTAAAGGAGAAGTTTGCATTATACATATTGATGTTGTTAAACACTTTAAAGAATGCATCATTGGCTACTTCTTCAGCCTCGTTTTTGTCTTTGCTGTAAGGGATGCATATACTCATGGCATATCCGTAATAGTCTCGATAGAGTTTTTCTTGAGCACTCCTGTCGTTGTTTTTACAGGATTCTATTAAGTCTTCAATTTCTTGGGACATTTTTCATATTGTTTAGCCACAACATTTTGATGTACTTTCACAATTTAGTTGTTCCAATGCAAAACATTCCACCTTCATGATCGAATCGATTCATATTTGTTTCTGGATTGTATATAAATTTTTCTAAAAAAGCTTTCTCCATTATTCAGGAGAAAGCTTTGCATAGAACACTAATTAATTCTTTTCTACTTATCCATGGTTGTGCCTGCTCATTCCTTGAGTGAGTATTTCTACAAAGTTTCCGTTTTCATCAAAAACGAATACACCTATTTCCATTATTGGCCCAGTGGAAGGGTTACTGACACCAGCGGCCACGAACTTCGTAACAGATTGATATTCAGAAATATACTTGACTATAAATTTAACTCAAACGGAACTTTATGCACTTATTTTCAGAGGTATACGTTCCTCCATATTTAGCTCAAATTGGCCATAAGGATTGACATGCCTGTAAATAAGCGGAGATAACGCTCTAAGGTCTTCTGGTTCCAGTAGATTCTCCCATTTAGGCTTGGCGAGAACCTCTTGTATCATTAGGGTATTTATATAAACCAAGCAGTTTTGTAGTAATTGTAAGCATAGCACTGATAGCTCCTGATCTTCAAGGTTGTTAGTTGATATTTCACCAGATTTTCCATAGAAGATAAAGCCATTTGCTGAATTCCAATTTTCTACCACATTCAATCCTTCATTGATTTCTATCCTTAACGGTTTTGAAGTCAGGTATTCACAAAGGAAAATTGACTTAACGGCTTTCCCCAATTCTTGAAGTGCCTTGTATGTTGGGTGTTGAAGGTTGTTTCGTGTAAACCTCTTCATTATTGCTTCTGCACTTGCAGTACCCAATTTTAAAGCCGTTGTATATTTGATAATTTGATCATATTGCTCTTTAATCAAGTTCCAGTCAATACTTCTAGTTAAAATGGGTTTAAGATTAGGGAGGTTATTTTTTATCTCATTATTAGGCACATACAATTTTTTCTTGCTTAGACTTTTAAATCGGGGCATTAGGGAAAAATTCAACAAATGGGAAAAAGCAAATGCAACCTCGCTTTGTCCATGCGTATCTACATAGTTTCTATCTATTTTAAGGTCTGTACAGTGTTTTAACACACCTTCTATCATATTAGCTACTTCTGATGACGAACATGATTTTAGTTGTGAGTAAATACAAGTTGAGTTTTTTTCTACGTGCCAATAAATCATAACCCCTCTTCCACGATAGCGGATATGCCATTCGGTCATTAGATTTTGATCCCACGCACCGAATTTTTTTGAATCTGAAGCGCAACTGCTTGTGCCTTCTCCCCAAATATGGCTAAGCCTGGCTCTATGAATACCATTTACTACGGCAATATTGACATTTCTTAAATTGTCCTTACTAATGTACTTGCGCTTTAAATATCTTAAACTATCAATTGATACTGGATCATTGGTAGACCTTGCTATCCGTTTAAGGCCGGTATTGGTTCCCAGTCCGAAAAGCACCATTAATAATCTTCTTCTCTTTTTTGCTTCGTCCAAAATTTCCCTGTCGGCTGTGGATTTGAGAAGGTCTGTGAAGTTTATCCGAAGATCGGTCTCTTTGAGAATATCCAATAGGTTTACCATTGGCCACATATTCGATATTTCAGATTTTAGTAAATCAATGTTTTTAGGATCAGGCTGCTTGTCAAATGGAGTTAAACTAATATGACCTTTGTTTTTGCTAGTAATTCGTACATCAGGGTCATTTGGAACAGACTTATTAAATTTCAAAAGAGCCTTTTCCATTTCATTTTTTAAATTTATGATAAAAGGTTCAGGGTCCTCAGGTTGATTTAATGATTCGTAATATTCACTTCTTTTTGCATCAAAATCTTGAGGAAGGTCCTCTTCTGGGTTTCTGTATTTATCGGCACCCACAATCCATACTTCTTTACATCTGAGCTTTTCTCTTAATGCTTGTAGAACGCAAATTTCATATTCAACCTTTTGGATCAACCGATTGCCATATTTATCTTTTTGAATCATAGGATTTTTCATTCCCGATTTAATAATTTCGTTAACAGGAATAGCACCATCCAGTTCAAGAAACTTCGTTTTTGAGTCCATGAATTGTTGGACAATTTCCAGGGCCTCAATAACTGGTCTGTGTACATCGTTGTTAGATCTAAAATCAAGCATTTCTAGGATTTTAGGCATCATCTTCCGATAATGTCTAGAATAAGAACTCTTTATTACACTAAATACTTTCCCTTTAAATGTATTGTCACTTTTTTTAAGTTCTCTGACCAAATCTTTCAATGTTTCTTCTTTGGCCACAGGGTATATAACCTCACGCACCGTGCCATCTGGATATCGGAGGGAATTTTCAGCCATTTTCAGTAGTATATTATTCTTCCCATTTACCTTCTTGAAATCCTTGACGAACTCTTTTATTACTTTGTTTTCGGCATTTCGACTGATTTTGTGAATGATTTGGATTAGTAGATCTACTAAGTTGTCAGTTATTTCTTTGCTTCTTATCAAAAAGAAAATGGATAGTTGGGTATAACGCACTTTTATTGGATGAGCCTTTAGTTCCCCAAGTAGTTCTGAAGCAACACGGAGTTTATACTTTTTAAGTAACCCAGATGGTGTTGTCAAAAACAAGTCCTGCGGAATTTCAAGTTGTCTTATTGTCCTCAATTTATCTATTTCCTGAAAAACACTCTCTAGGCCAATTCTTCCAGGATCACTTCTTAGAGTGTTGAAAGTAACAGCACCACTATATTGTTCATTCTTGGAGAGTGTTTCTAGCAGCATATCCATTCTTTCCATCGTGTCCCGAGATAACTTATTGTATACACTTTGAAAAAAAATTTGCTCCTCGGTGTTCATTACTGAATCAACCAACTTAGTCATTCTATCCGCTGTGGGTGGTTCGACTTTTAATTCTCTGAACTTTCTATATGCATCATAACGTACTTTTTCTTGATCGTGCCACTGAGCGTTTTTACTTAGCCATAGATTAACTTGGTTATAACTATCTACATCAGTTTCTTTAAAGCCAAAGTGTTCTCGGATTTGTTCTTTATGGCGCCTGGTAGTCCGCCCTTCTAAGTCGTAATTTTTAAAAATGTTCTCGGATTCTTTTATTTGTTGAGCAATGAATTGGATCAAGGCCCTAGGAATATCCTCTATGCTCGATGGAAATCTGGCTTCTATTTGAAAGAACTTAAGCATTATAAGATACCCTAATTTCCCGGTACCTTTATGCCTTGAAACAAGATCAAATTCTTTTTCTAAAATGGTAAAATGTTCAAGTAATTCGTCAGCTGTCCAGTTTCTTTTCATAACTTAATTCCACATTTTGTTCGCAATATCGCGTTCTTCTTTACCCAAAGCGTTGGCATATATAGCTGTTGTTTTTATCTCTGCATGGCCTAACCACTTTTGAACCATGTTCAAGGGAATTTCACAATCAGCAATTGCGTAAACACCAAAGCCGTGTCTTAATCCCTTGGGTGTAGCCTGGGAACCTTCAATATTTGCCGTTGACATAATCTCTTTAATTTTTCTCCAACCCGTCATTCTAGAGAACGGCCATAGTAATGCATTTTTGTTTTTGGATTCTCGCAATGCATGAACAAGATTCAGAGAATCAATTAGCCTTTCCGGCACTGGGATACTTCGGAAAATTCCTTTTTTTCTTTTCTTCAGAGATTCAATACCAATTGAATTATTTTCCAGATCGATGTGCTTCACCTTTAGGTTTAGAGCTTCTGATAATCTGCAACCAGTATACAATAATACAAGGGCAAATGTCATCGTTTCTCTATCTTGTTTTTTGCTCATTTGCTCAAATCGTTCCCTTTCCGAAGCAGTTAAATATAGTCGTTCTCCATTGCCTGAATGCAGTTTCATTTCGCTCATGTTACAAAACTACTGGATTTTGTTTCATATCTAAGGCCATCTTGATGAGTTCTCCTATGTATACAGGTGTATTAGGTTTAAATATGTTACACTATCAATAATAGTGTATCATGCCTGTGGACTTCGTGGCCCTAGGTGTCAGCAACCCTTCCACTGGGCCTATTGGATAAACATCTTTACGATAAATTTCTGGCATGGGAGCTCGTTGGGAGTCAAAAATGGAATCCCTTTTGTACTGAATATGTTGATCAATATTGTAAGAATAATCGTTGAGTTTTGATGTTAATCTCTGAGCTGTTTTTCGAAATGATTCTCCAAACAAAGCTTCTCCTTCAGCTATCAAACTATTGAATTCTTGTGCTGCACTCAGAACATTCTTATGACGGTTAGAGTAAATATTGACTTGATGTTCAAGTTTTTTTTGATTTTCGTCTTCTGAAGGTGCGCTAGTCTCACGATTCTCAGGTGCAGTAAACATAATACTTCGAGCATCGTGGAGAGTATCACGAATGATATAAACCTGTTTTAAGAATCTATGTGAAAAATCAAAGTAGGTTTTTCCTCTTAACTCTTTCTTCCACCGATTAAATCCTAAAATTGCAATGGTCATTGTAAAAACAGCGACTAGAATATAGGCTAGATCTTTGATGTTTTGAATTGTCCATAAAGATTCATCCAGGGAAAGTACATCATTGGCTATTTGTAGAAATATCATAGCGAGTAGTTACAAAAAGGTTCTTGTAGTGCAAGTTAAAGTTACTAGCAAATTAAAACTTTAAACGTCCGTTTTAGAGAATTCATCATATTAGAGACATTGAGATCGTTGCTTAGAACGAATAATTTGTGATAATGAGAATTTAAGAAATCGAATTCTCAATTTCTTTTTAACATGCCCTTCAGTAATTCAAGCTGCTCTGAATGTTTACTTGAGTTGGATTCTTTGAGTTTCATTAGGTTCTGTAATTTCCATTGAACTGAAGGAAATCTTTCAAAATCATATATTTCCCATTTGGGTTTCAGGTTTGTGAAATCAATGAGGAATTGTTTGTCAAGGATGGTTAATGAATCAGAGATATTTTTTACAAGTTGTTTTCTTGTTGCTTCAAAATCATAATAGCTAAAAGGCTCTGTGGTCATGCCACTGAATTGATTCTCAAACGCAGCTCGTTGATCCAGTAGATTAGGCTGAAGAAGTTCATGTATTGGCCTGTTACTGCTAAGCATGGATAGAAACAACCCTGTTTTTATGTCTTGAGTAAATCCTTCGTTTTCTAATAAGTATTTTACATCAAACAAATCTCGTGGATGTTGTCGATCTAAGGCGGCACATATCTTTCCGCCATATAGTTGTGCCAGCGAGACTATTGCAATGGCACAAAATGCATCAAATTGATCTTGTGCCTTTTCACATAGCATGTGTTCTTGTGGTTCGGTGAGAACTCCTCGATTGGTTTGGTTCACTTCTACCTTAATCTGAGAACCTTGATTGGAAATTTGAAGCTTTGAAATATCTTTTTGATGAATGATTTTTGAATGAGATATTACGGCTAAAATTCTTTCTCTAATTCTTTCTAATGCCTCTTCAATGTTTTTAAATGATGTTTGCCTATCCTCAATAGGCACATAAGTCAAATCGATATCCACTGATAACCTTGGCATTTCACGTACAAACAAGTTAATGGCTGTGCCTCCATGTAGTGCAAAGCATTCCTCTTTCGCTATTTCTGGCAAAACAGACAGTAATAAAGATACTTGTCCTTTATAAGTTTCATTCATCGTTTAAACTCAATTCCTTGTTCACGGTGATTTTATATTTTGATACATAAACCCCACCTTTTACTATACTTCGCTTCCCTGTTCCTAAATCTATGTTATTCATGTCTACATGATTCAACCAACTATGGCCTGCTTTGTCGGCTAACAAAAGGAAAAGCCTTTTTGCTTTCAATGAGTTACATGCTTCCAATAGTTTTTGCACTTCCTTCGGCCTTAGATTGTTGAGCCCTTCCATTATCTCAAAACACTCATATAAGTCCTGATACTTTGGGGCAAGGTACAGGCATTCCAAAAGTGCTCGGATTGCATTGGATACTTGTAAAGTAAAATTCTTATACTCTATTTGCGTCAACCCTAGCGTTTTTGGAAGAAATCCTGTTTGATAATAATTCATTTCAGCCCCCCAATCATAGTTCTGAAACCAGGAGGGGAGGTTTTCACCCTTGCCACCAAATAATGAAACCTTCTTTGTTTGTAATTCAAGGTAATGTGATTTGCCTAATAGAGACAGTGCCGTTTTTCCTCCGGGATGTATGTTTGAATTGTTTTGCTGTTGTAGTGCGTAGAGCGCGCCTTCATAGGTAATAGGATCACCAGTTCGTATCATCGCACCAGTTCCAATAGATTGCAGCCAATTGCTTTTCCGGTATCTTTTTTGAAGGTCAAGGCTATATCCATTTAGTGATAACCAGGAAGCCAGGAAAACAACTCCCTGGGGTTGAGATTGTAAGAGCTGGTTTATTTTACTTCCTTTTTCGGTATTCATAGTACCAATATACTGTACATTTTAAACCAATGCAATGTTTAGGTTTATATATTAATGAATTTAGGTACTATCAGTGCTTTTTATAGTAAAAAAATAAACTTTCTTGAATGAAGTTTCAATGTTAGCGGATCTTTGGGAATAATTGTTCTTAGAAGATAAACAACCCGTAAAATGTGTGTTGTTTCAATAAAGCACTCATTTGTAATCTATTAATCAATGACCTCTTCTAAAATTTCAGAACTAATTATCTATCATAGTAGTGAAGTCAGCTTTGACCTGACGTTATTGATATAAAACGTAATAATTAAATGAGCGGTGGAGATTTGGCGCTTATGCAAAGCTTGGGCTGTGGGCCTAGTGACCCAATGTCGTTGAGTTAAGAAAACATAGTATTAATTCTTGCTGTTCAGCCCTATGTACACGGAAAAAATCAAGTACATGACCCAACAATTTTGAGCTGGCATTGCAACAAATTGGGGTGAAAATGACATTGTACATGTTAAGAATTAGTATAAAAAATTGTTGTTATATAATGTCCTGCGTTATGTTAATATAGCTTGGGTTGTTCATAAAACTGCAAAAGTAATACCGGTGAAGAAAGTGGTCAAAGAAGTTTTATAACCGTTTCTAATTTATTTTTAAATAAAATCTTCAATGCTTGTCCTATTTAATAGACATCAATCATTAAAGAATTGAAATCATATTTTATAACTTAAAAACAAAAAGACATGAAAGATTTTATGATGCTTTTCCGTAGTGAACCAAATCCAAATTTTGAGCCTACACCTGACGAAATAGAAGCTGAAATCAAATTGTGGATGGATTGGATCGGAGGGATCGGAGCGCAAGGAAAACTTAAGAATGCTGGTGAAGCACTAGACTTCAAAGGCAAGACCGTGCATGCCGATGGATCTATCACAGATGGTCCTTTCACCGAGACTAAAGAGATTGTGGGAGGCTTTACTATCGTAACTGCTAAAGATCTAGAAGAAGCTGTCGCTCTGACCAAAGGATGCCCGGCACTAGACAATGGTGGAAAAGTAGAAGTCAGAGAAGTGATGCCAACGGGTGATATCCCAAATGATTGATCAACAGAAACTATCTGAGATCTTTAAAACTGAGTACAGTAATTTGATTGCTGTACTCAGCAATTATTATGGCCTTAAAGATCTTCAATTAGTTGAAGACATAGTTTCAGAGACCTTTTTAAAGGCGATGAAAGCTTGGTCTCACAAGGGCATTCCTCAGTACCCACGGGCTTGGTTAAGAAAGGTGGCGCAAAACCTCTATTATGAAGACTATCGTCGTCAGAAGAACTTTAAAGATAAAATCAGCAAAGAAGTTGCTACTCGATCAGAAGAATTTGAATCGATTGAGATTACCGAAAAACTCATCGAGGATAGTCAATTGAGAATGATCTTTTTGCTCTGCAACCCAGAACTCAATCGTGAAGCACAATTGTGCATTGCACTTCGAATTCTATGTGGGTTTAGCACAGAAGAGATTGCCAAAGCTCTGCTGTCCAATAGAGAGTCAGTTAATAAGAAACTATATAGAGCCAAAAAATCTCTTCAAGGGGTACTCTCTATAGAAAAAGAATTAACCGCTTCAGATTACCAAGACCGACTTGATAATGTATTAAGAGTAATTTACCTGCTGTTCAATGAGGGCTACTATAGCAGCACAGTTGAAGAGAATATTCGAAATGAGCTGTGCTGGGAAGCCATGAGATTAGGCATATTCCTATCTAATCAACGACACTTTGAGGTTGACCATGTCCAGGCTTTGATTGCTCTCATGTGTTTTCAAGCCTCCAGACTACAGGCCCGTCAATCAGATGGAGGCAGTGATTTACGCTATGACGAACAGGACACATCTCAATGGGATCAGGAACTCATACAAAAAGGGATACAATATCTAAAAATGGCGTCAAAAGGAGAGAGGGTTTCCAAATATCATCTGGAAGCCACGATCGCCTTTTGGCACACGCAAGACCAAGAAGGGAAGTGGGACCAAATACTCATGCTTTATAACAAACTACTCACCATAGAGTATTCACCGATCATAGCCATGAATCGTTCCTATGCCTTAGCCAAAGCACAATCTCCACAAAAAGCCATTGAAGAAGCACTTAAACTAGAAATTCAAGACAATGTACATTACTTCTGTTTATTGGCTGAGCTGTACCGAATGGACGAAGATATAGACCTAGAAATCAATAATTTGAACAAGGCGCTGAAACTAGTCAAGAAAGAAAATGAAACAGCTTTGATTCAGAGAAAGCTTGAAATAGCGCTAAGTAAAGTTTAATTATTCATCATAATGAAAGATGATCTCGATAAATTAACGAATCATTCACATTGAATCAAATTCTATTTAAAAATATTATTTCTTATTGATAGGGATTAGCTGTCCGTCTGCAATACCTCTTAGAAATGCTTTTTTTGTATTAATATTTGGGTCACTATATACATAGGCAGATAAATCAGCAATCACTCTTGGCTTGTATCCTAGTTTCAATGCAACCCTTTCGCAGAATTTTATCTCTGATTGGAACACTTTACCATCAATTTTCATAAGCTGTACTAAATAGTATAAGCATTCAAATTTACTGTCTGGATCAAAACCTCCTAGCTCAGGTATCTCTCCAGGGTTATCAATGATCTCATCAATGTCCTCGATAGAAAGTCCATTAAGTCCACCGATGTAATGGATCAATTTGACTTCTGATTCTGAAACATCGTCATCAGCTCGTGCAAGGTGCACCAAGACACGTAATTGTTTTTGGATAACTTTCATAAGTTATAATTTGTGTTGACCAGATATCGAAAAACTAACTGGCATCTTTATAAAAAAACTCCCAGGAATACCACAATAACCCCTTGAATTGGTTCGAGCCAAGGGTTTGACTGCTGATACAAACCTAATGTGAGCATGGTAGAATAGAAATTGAAAATAATTGTAATCGGAAGAAGCTAACCCTGTGATAATCATTTTTTGTTTGTTGGACTTCTCCACGAATAATTTTTTAAAGAACAGACTACCCGTAGTTGACATTAGTTCTGTTAATATGGAATTCAATAACTATTTTTTTTTGCATGTTGAT
>Ga0075118_10002850_pt1 | contig 10493 bp, 5 predicted proteins | sample AntAceMetag02UKE_FD_69794 | JGI IMG/M metagenome (GOLD analysis project Ga0075118, IMG submission 69794) | Saline lake microbial communities from Ace Lake, Antarctica - Antarctic Ace Lake Metagenome 02UKE | ecosystem: Environmental > Aquatic > Non-marine Saline and Alkaline > Saline | place... | reverse complement strand
TTTGACCAAGAGCACGCCTGTCTCGCGCGGCGCGCCGACCCATTTGTGACCACTGGTCGCGTAAGAATCGCAGTCCATGGCGGCAAAATCCACCGGGATCATCCCGGCTGATTGCGCTCCATCGATATTGAACCACAAGCCCCGTTGGCGGCAGAATGCCGCGATCTCTTTCACCGGCATCAGAATCCCCGTCGGCGCCGTGATGTGCGAGACCTGCACCACGCGAGTGCGTGGCGTCACCAAGGCGCGGATGCGTTCTAGATTCACCGCCGCCGAGTTGGGATCCGGCTCAAATATTCGCACCGCCACCCCTCTCCGCTCCGCCTGCAGCAACCACGGGAACGATCCCCCCGGATGAGCGTGTGATTCGAAGATCACTTCGTCGCCCGCTTGCAAGGCCAAGCCGCCGGCCACAATGCCGTTGGCTTCGGTGGCGTTGCGCACAAAAGCAACTTCGTCGGCTTGGGCGTTAAAATACGCGCCCACCCGATCCCGGACCGGCTCGAGTCGGTCGTGTCCCGTTTCGACAAACGCCTCCAACTCCGCCGCGATCGCTGCGGTGGCTTCGCGGACCACCCGCAAGCTCGGCCCGAGGCCGCCAGAATTGAAATAGTAGTATCCCGGCGCGATTTCGTAGCCCGCTTGGACGGCTTCCCAATAGGCTTCGGGCGAGGACGCATCAAACTGAGGGAGACGGAAAGCGCCGGCCCACAGGGGGCTCGCGCCGACTCCGACAGCCCCAAGCCCGAGGCTCTGTAAAAATGTTTTTCGCTTCATGGTCAGCTTCGAGAAAAAGTAATACGGTGATTAAGTTCCACCGTGTCGCCCGCCGAGATGACCCAAGCCGTCTCTCGATGCGGCGGAAACGCAACCACGGGATTGTCCTGCCGGGTGAACCATGGAATAGGGCCATCGAGGGAGTCAAAACGCAACTTCGTTCGGCGTAACGTGCCATCAACTTGGCCGTACCATTCCAACCAGTTAGCTTTCTGACCGTGCAGGATATTCGGATCGGTCGCGCCACTCTCTCCTAGCATGCGGATTTGTTCGTCGCCGTGCTCGTCCAGCAGCCCGCGCGCACCTCGAAATTGCAAACCGGTGTAGTGCGAACCGGCCAGCCCGCCTAAGCTGTGATAGTTGTGGCAGGTGAGGTCTTCAGGGCCGGGATTGTGCAACCGAGTCTGCCAGCCCAAACTCCAACCTTCTTCCTCCCAGCGAGTCGTCAGCGTGCGTTCTTCGTTTAACATCGCAGCAGCCGTGTCGGCAGAGCGGTGCCAAGTCAATTTCTCCACCAATTTTTCCGGGGTGCGGATCAACCACTCGAGATGTTTTTGCACCCCATGGTCTTCCCGCCATTGGTAGTTATCCTCCGGGCGGTGAGACGGCCCTCCCCAGAAGTTAACTCCGTTCACGGCGGTGAGCGTGAAGCTCAACCCGTGATGCCAGCGGTGATCGTTGGGCCGCCAATTGGACAGCAGGTCTCCATCAATTGAATACACCGGATGAGCGTAGGGCCGGGGCGATTCATCGGCCGGCGTTGCCGGGGCGTAAACGTAACGCCAGAGCTCGGCGGCATTTCCCGAGCCGATACTCAAGGAGCCCTGCGGGGCTTGGAGAAATTGCAAAACAGACATGAAAAAATTAGCGGGAGGGCGGAGACTGCCACTCTCCACCCGGGTGGTGGTGAATGGTGTGGTCAGGCATCATGATCTCGACGGGCGTGTCGACCGGAGAACTCACCTTGAGGTCAAATTGAGGTCCATCGCGCTGCCACGTAACCTCAACGAATCCTCGAGGGGTGCAGACGCGCCCGGACGCATTCGTGAGTCGACCCAGCCGTGGCTGGATTCGAATCGTGGCAAATCCCGGCGAGGTCGCCTGCACGCCGAGCGTGTGCCGCAGGAACTCCAGCACCGGATGGGCACTCCAGGCATGGCACAGTGATCGCCAGTAGCTGTTTTCTTCGACAAACGTATCGAGCCCCAAGCTGATCGACTCATGCCAAGGTCCCAAGTGGTCGGCCATCTCATCGTAAGTGCCCATGATGCGCATCGCTTTAAAGGCGACGTGCCAGGCAAAGAAGGATCCGGGCGCGAGTTTGGGATCGAGCGGGAAGCGGGCTTTGAGGCGCTCGCAGGTGGCCTCATCGGCCGCGCCACAGGCGACGGCCCAGGCGTTACCATATTGACTGACCTCCGGACCGCCCGGTTGGTCAAAATAGAGCCCCTCGGCTTCCGACCAGAACGTAGCGTGCAGCACGCGACGGGTGGCCGCTGCTTCCGCGCTCAATTCCGCGGCTTGATCGGCTCGGCCCAACCAGGTGCACATCTCAGCCACCTCAGCCAAGGCCTGGATCCACTGAGCGGAAATGATGCAAGTCGGCCCCTTGTCGGCCCCCGGGACCACGCCCCGAGGCCACCACGGACACCAATCGGTGATATTCCAATACGGCAACTTGGCGGGCAATCCCCGCTCGTCGCGATGGCGGCGAAACCAATCCAACACCGCCAAGGTGCCCGGTAACATATCCCGGACCGTAACTAAATCTCCACTACACAGACCCAAGTCCCGCACGGTGGTGATCCAGTGCAATGACCACGACGGGATCACTTGGCGCAGCCGGGAAGGGAATCGACTGTGAGTCAGCCCATCAGGGCCCCGCGACCAATCGAATTGATACACCGCCTGCCGGCTCAACCGATAATCGCCCGAAGTGAGCATGCCCAAATGCGACGTGATCATGGTGTCGCCCGCATACTGCATCTGTTCGTAGTGGGGGCAGTCCTCAAAGGTATCGTGGGAGCACAACTGCATGGTGCGCACGCCCGCTTGGAAAACCTGCTCCAGCGCCGGATCGCTACACGTGAAGCGGGCCTTTAGGTCATAGGGATAGGCGGAATAACGAAAATTAAGGGAGGTGACTTTGATCGGCTCAGCCCCGGCCTCAATGATCACTCCGACGTAACGAAACGCGCGCCAGTGCCACGGCTCAAAGCGGGATTCGCCGCCCGCGGGGCGCCACGTATCAGACCAGCCGGTGATCGCGCCGCGACGATCAAAGGTCCACCCGGTGCCTTCATCGGCGAAATGGGAGGCGAGATTTTCTAGGGGTTGCTGTTCACCCAGCATCACCGCATCCGGGGTCTCCCACGGTAAACGAAGTGCTTCAGCGTAGGTCAGTCGGAGTACCGCCCCCTTTCCGCCGACCACCGCGACGGCGGGATAACCCGAGGTCAGTTCGCCGACATCGAGAATAAATTCAGCGCGCGCGCCCGGCTCGACGCGTAGGTTCGAGTCCGGCACCAACAGGCCCCGCCAGTCCGATGGAAGCTCTGCCCCACCCGGCAGGAATCCCGACGCAAAGACCGTCGGCTCACCTTCCGGGAGTTGGGGGATCATCCGGGCTACCATGCCGTAGGGGCTGGCCGGATCGCGGCGGTTTTCTAATCGTTCCGCTGGATAGAGGGATCGCGCGGCGGACCAATCGTCGCCCTGAGCGGGTTCGCGCAACCAAGTATCGCCCTCGGCCGAATCGTGCCGGTCTTCGAAGTAACCGTGGTAGCCCTCGAAACGTGTGCCGTCGTTTTGGAAGCGGTAGTCCCGATCCACCGCGACGCGCCAGTCCGCTTTGCCTGTATCCAAGACCACTTCGCCTTGGCTGGATGAAATCGCCCCCTCGAGGAGGAATCCACCGGTATAGGTCATCACCGAGCACGGCGCGCCTAAGTCAGTCGGACGGTGAGCGACCTTGGACATGTCCAAAACCAACGCCGCGATGACATTCGTTCCCGTCCGGAGGTGGGCAGACAGATCGAAGGTATCATAAAAATGATGGTCGATATCCCCTTTGGCCGGGCCCCGGCCCACCAGCGTGCCGTTGCAGTAAAACAGAAATCGACTGTCGGCGCTGACATCAACCCGCGCCGAGAGGTCGCTCAGCGAATCTAGATTCACGACCAATTGAAACCGCCGCACTTGGTAGTGCGACGGAGAGCGCTGCTCGGGCACAGGCACGGAGTGGCTGCCTTCAGCGGACCAAATCCACGAGGACTTACCTAAAAAAGGGAGAGGGGAAGATGACACAGGCACACGGAGTTGATACGAAAATACCGGAAGGGGAACAAACGACAAAAAATTCGACTTTTTCAATCGAATCCTAAAATCGGGGCGTCATATTCAGCAATCTTTTCATGTTATTTCATGAATAAATCATCGTTTTCAGGGTTTCTATAAATCGCGATGAAACCCAATTCGTCAATTTTGGCGTAGATTTCACCCAAAACGTGAGGGTCATCTCGAATTCTGCGATTTGTTGCCGAATTTTTCTGAAAATCGGAACTAAATCCCCTCAAAATTCTTGACTTGTTCCAATACCATCTTGGCTTATACGAAATAACACGAGCGCGCCCCATGCTTCTTTCTGAAATCGCCATGCAAGCGAGCGTATCGACCGCGACGGTGTCGCGAGCGATTAACCAACCGGAAATTGTCGCGCCGCAGGCCCTCGCTCGTATCCGGGCCGTGATGGAGCAGCATGACTACACCCCGCTGCCCCTGAACCTCCGGCGCGGACCCAAAAATCGGGGGTGCCGCGTTTTGCGTTTGGGAGTGTGGTTTGTCGGGGCCAAAGCGGGAGATCCCAGCTTAGGCTGGTTCCAAGACCAAATGTCCGAGTTCGGGGTAAATCGTCCCCGGCGCCGCGTGGAATTACAGATGCTGTTCTCCAACTCGGTTCATGACCTCCCTCAAGCCATTACGACGGAGAAACTGGACGGCGTGATTATCCCAAGGCAGCAGCCGGCCCTCGAGGTATTCAAAAAACTCAGTCAGTTACCTCACGTCTGGTTCATGACGAGACAGACCGATGACTACCCGGGCGACTACGTTGAGCCCAATAATGAGGAAAACGGCCGGATGGCCGCCGACTACCTTGCCCGCCGGGGTCACCGCAACGTAGCGGTCCTCACGACCGGCCCTGGGTGCAGCGCCAACGTTTCCCGCGCTCAGGCTTTTATGCACCGTGCAACGGAGTTAAGGCTACGTGCCCATCGCATTTTCGGCGACGAAAACCCTCAAGTGAGCAACCCCGAGATTTTGCCGCTCAACAGCGGGATCGAACAACTCGTGCAACGCCTTAGGCAACAAGACCCCTGCCCCAGCGGCCTCTTTCTTCCCGCTGACCATTTTGCGGGAGCACTTTTTCGCGCCCTGCGCAACGCCGGACTGCAGCACGGCACTGATTTCGAGATCACTCTCGGAAACTATAAAACTCTGGTATACAATTTTTTAGATCGTCATCTCGCTCTGCTCGATATCAATCTATCGACCTTGATCCACACCGTGATCGACCGCCTCGTTTGGCGCATCGATAACCGTGAAATTCAGGGACGAATAGGCATTACTGTCTCCCCCACGCTACGTCCCGCGACGAACTGATCCCCAGTTCCCCCGGACCGGCCCGAGTGCCCCCCCTGCCCTGTGCAATTCAGCGTCGTCCCCACTTCGGGGGCGACCGCGATTAACCCTACCCAAAACGGTGTGGTGTAACCCACCCACTGTGTCCCCAACCCAACACTCCCTTACCATGAAAACATTGGCAAAGACCCTGAAACGTCGGCTTCCCGCCGTCTTATTGGGCTGCATGATTCCGCTGTTCGTTCCGGTCGAGCTCCTCGCCCAAGAATCACAAACTGAAATCATTCGGCGACTCCAAGCAGAGAACGCTCAACTCCGGCAACAACTCTCGGCGGACCCGGCGCAACCCGCCGCCGCGACGGCTCCAGCACCGACGACCTCCGGCCCGGCCACCCGCGCCACCAGCAATCGGCTAGCCCCGAATACCACGGCCCCGACCGACTCGGATGTCATCTCGCTATCGCCGTTCGAGGTGGAAGCGACGGGGGACTTTGGCTACCTCAAGACCAACTCGCTCACGGCCACCCGTATCGGTGCGGTTATTATGGATACGCCTCTCCAAATCCAAGTGATCTCAGAGGACTTCATCAACGACGCGAACCTCACGGACATTCAGGACGTGCTGCGTTATTCCGCGACCGCTGCGGGTGACAATGCTATGGGGGTGTTGCAGCCTGCGACGGGCTTCACCCCGTCGGGCAACATCACCACCCGCGGCTTCCCGATCAACGCCCGCCTGCGCAACTCCATCCGGCGCTACACCATCTACAGCTTGGACAACGTCGACCGCGTCGAACTCATCCGGGGCCCGGCCTCGGTGTTTTTCGGTCAATCCTTCCCCGGCGGCGTGATCAACTACGTCACCAAGCAGGCTGAATTCCGGGATATTCCCACCACCTTGAGCTACCGCTGGACCACCGACGGCGGCAACCGCGCCACCGTCGACTTCAACTCGGTGCTGTTGGAGGACAAGATCGCCTTCCGCAACTTCATCAGTTGGGACAATAGCCGCTTCCAGCGCGACTTCGAAGTCCGCGAGAGCCTCACGGTCATCCCGCAAGTCAAGATCCGCGTCTCGGACATCCTCGAGGTCCGTGCCGAAATCGAATACACCAAACGGAACGAGAATCTCGCGGCCCAAAGCTGGATCTGGCCGCAACAGTGGTTCGACGACTATCAGAACCCGTCCAACGCACTGATGGACGCGGCCGGAATCAGCGCGAGTCTGCCACAAGCCGATCGACAAGCGGCCTACCGCACCCGGATCGGCGGCCAAGGCCTCGGCCGCTGGATCGGCGATGTCCGCAATGCCGCTAATGACCCCACGATCCCCCTCTACACCAAAGATAATTTCAATAGGGGAGCCGTGTTTGATCGGTTGTCCGGCTTTGACTTCAATCCTTGGGGTCCTGGTACCACGACCGATGAAGAGGTCACCAACATCCAAGTCGTAGCCGACCTCCAACCCCTCGAGTGGCTCAATACCCGCTACACCTGGAACCGCGCTCACGCCTACTACTTTGAGCGAAAGTCCCAAGCCCGCCCCAACGCCGATGGCCAAACCTTGAATACGTTGGTGGGGCTGACGTCGCGCTACTACGACGTCGCTCCCGAGGATCACATTTGGGACAACGTCATCAGCTTCGATCTCGGACCGACCAAGAACAAGCTGCTCTTCGGTGGCATCTACCGCACCGGTGACAACCAGTTCGGCGGCATTTCGCCCTTCGGCCCGGACTTCCGGGATGTGCCCGGCATCGACAATGTTGCCCCCTTCAACCTGCAGGCGTTTGCCGACCGCAATGGCAATCTCCTGACCGGTCGCCAACTCTTCGAGCAATACGATCCGACCCTCCACCCGTTCCCCGACATCACCGCGATCATGGAAAAGGATCGGCCGCTGATCGACCGCTATCGCCCCAAGAGCGTCGAATGGTATCTAAACTATCAAGGCGCGTTCCTGAACGATCGGCTCAATGTCATGGCCGGCTACCGCGAGGAAAAAACCTACAACCGGCAACAGCAGTTCTCCGCCAATCCCCCTTGGTATAACTCCTTCCCGGATATGCTCGAAACCGATCCCGCCGATTGGCCCAAGCTCGGGATCAACGAGTCCTACCAACGCAGTTTGTTGAGCACTCAAAGCGGCGACTCCGTGCAGATCGGCGGAACCTTCGAGATCGTTAAGGACGTCAACATCTACGCCGGCTACAGCCAATCCTACCTGCCCAATGGCGGCTTTAGGGCTATCTACGACGAAACCCTCGTCCGTCAGCGCGCCACCTCCCTGGGCCTGAATCCCGAAACCGAACTCGCCCGCATCCGCAATCAAGGGTCCGATGACGAACTCGGCAACGAAGAGGGCACCAACCTCGAGGCCGGCATCAAGACCGCGTTGTTCGACAATAAGATCGTGGCCACCGCCGCCATCTTCCAGCTCGAGCGCACCAACCGCCGGGTTGATGACGTCACTGCGCAAACCGACGACCCGCTCAACTACACCGCCGCCGGAGCCTACAATCGCCAGATCCGGTGGTTTTCTGCCGAGGCCACGCAAGCAACCGAAGGCACCGAGTTCGAGGTCATCTGGAGTCCTAATCGTAACTACCAACTGGTGACTTCCGCGGGCTGGCTCTGGACCGCTGAGACCACCGCCGATCCGTCCGTCACCCTCGGCAACGTGAACTACGACGCCGTCTTTAACGCCCGACTGGCTTACGCTCCCGAGTTTTCGTTTAACCTCTGGAATAAATATACCTTCAGTGAGGGCGCTCTCGATGGCTTCACCATTGGCGGTGGCGCCCGCTACCGATCTGAAATCGTGGTTTCCAATTCGCGGGACTGGAATGCCAACCGCGGCGGCGTCACGGCCGGAGACTACCTGGTCTTCGATGGGCTGATCGGCTATCAGACCGACCTCTGGGAGATGCCCGTGAACTTCACGATCAACATCACGAACCTCCTCGACGAGCGCTACTACGAGGGCGGCTGGAACTATGCCCGCGGTCGCGAAATCGCTTTCACGACCCGTCTGCAATTCTAAAGCCAATTCCATCACCGGGCGACCCAGCCGTGCTGGGTTTGCCTTGCTAGGAGGCGAGTTTTACTCGCCTCCTTTTTTTTACACGGTAGGGATCCGGGCTGGCAGATTGGGACGGTGACTCAGCCGATAGGGGTTAGAGGGAGGGACCGGTTCCACCCGGTCCGCGGTGCCAAGGCTCAGCGGGCAGGATGGCGGACGACGTGGAGAGACGGTCTCGCAACCTCTCGATGCCCCAAGGAGAGCCTGTGAAACCGGCCGAAAGTCGGGCATAAAGCCCGCCCCACCTTGGCACAGCTCAAATAGGCGAATGTGGGTTGGGCTTTATGCCCAAAAGTTTCACCCCGATGACGGTTGCGAGACATTATCTGGAAGTTGACCCGCCCGGCGCCTCCGACCTAGGGGATCAATGCTGGGTGACATAGCATCAGTTTCATGATATCCAGCCTGACCCGTCGCAAAAGATTCCGGGTTTGACGCCGCCAAAACTCGCCCGAGACATTTGCATCTCCGCCGTATTCAGAGAATAAATTCATGTTATTTCATAGTCTATTTATGAATTATACCGCCTTGTCGAAGGCCTTGACGCTCCGCCCCAACCCGTCGCAAAACCGATCTCGGCGCAGAAGCCCTCTACTTAGTATCCGCCCTTGGCCTAATCGCCGCTAGATTTCGATGGTCTTTAATTTCAACTAGGGCTTAGACCCTAGGACCGATTTGACGCGAAATCGGCTTGACGGATTCACCGACGTTTCACTTAAGTCACCTTGAAATTTCACTGAATACCCCAGTGCACATTTCTAAAAGCCCCCGTGCTCATATCTGACATAGCAAAGCAAGCCAGCGTATCCCCTTCCACGGTGTCACGCGCCATCAACCAGCCGGAGATCGTCGCTCCGGAGAGCCTTGCGCGTATCCGGGCCGTGATGAAGAAGCACGATTACACGCCGGCCCCCCTCAACCGACGTCGAGGGCCCAAGACGCGCAAGCCCACCACGCTGCGTCTCGGGGTATGGTTTGTCGGCGCCAAGCCAGGCAACCCGAGCTTAAACTGGTTTCAGGAGCGCATCACCGATTTGCAGGAGCGTAACCCCCGCAATCACGTGGAGCTCCAAATGCTCTACTCCAATAAGGCGAGCGAACTGCCCCGGGCCATCTCGACCGAAAAACTCGATGGCCTCATCATTCAGGGACAGGAACCCGGTCGCGAAACGCTCGCGAAGCTCAATCACCTTCCGTGCATCTGGTTCATGACGCGCCGCTCGGAGGACTATCCCGGCGATTACGTCGAACCCAACAACGAAGAAAATGGTCGCATGGCGGCGGAATACTTGGCCGAGCAGGGCCACAAGACCGTGGCCGTCCTGACGACCGATCCCGGTTACAGCGCCAATGTCCGGCGCATCCGTGCATTTATGGACCGAGCCAAAGAGCTCGGCCTCAAGGCCCACACGATCCTCGGCGAAAGCGAGCAGGGAGTGAGCTACCTTGAGATTGCCCCTTTGAACAGTGAGACGGAGTTCCTCGTGAACCGCCTCATGGATCAAAAACCCCGCCCCAGTGGGCTGTATATACCCGTAGATCACTTCGCCGGAGCGTTTTTTCGAGCGCTACGCAATGCTGGCCTCCAACGCCGCAAGGACTTCGAAGTCATTCTCGGTAACTTCAACCCCCTGATATACAATAACCTAGAACACCACCCGGCATCGATTGATATCAACCTGTCCACGCTGATTCATAAAGTGATCGACCACCTCATTTGGCGCGTCGAAAACCCGACCAGCCCTGGGCGTATCGGAATATCGATCTCACCGACCTTACGGTCATCGCTCGACTAGAGCTGACCTCTCATTTGCCAGTTCGGCCCTGCCGTTCTGTTTTAAACACTCCGAGAAAATTGGACTAACCCCGTTTCCTCGCACCCCCCTAAACGAACACACCAAGGATATGAAAACTAGATCCACCAAATTATGGCGCCTTTTGCCATGTATGTTGATCACTCCCCTCGGCCTGTATGCTCAACAAACTCTGGAAGTTG
>Ga0075118_10002846_pt1 | contig 10498 bp, 8 predicted proteins | sample AntAceMetag02UKE_FD_69794 | JGI IMG/M metagenome (GOLD analysis project Ga0075118, IMG submission 69794) | Saline lake microbial communities from Ace Lake, Antarctica - Antarctic Ace Lake Metagenome 02UKE | ecosystem: Environmental > Aquatic > Non-marine Saline and Alkaline > Saline | place... | reverse complement strand
ACCTGGGCTTTAATCTTTACCCGAAGTCACCACGCCACGTTTCGTTGGAGCAATATCGAGCTCTCACAAAGAATTTGCCGGATCGACGCAAGATCGCGATCACGGTAGCGCCGAGTCTCGTGGAACTCGCGGCGATGAAAGCGGCTGGCTTTGATGCGTTTCAAATTCATTTCGTTTCGGATACACCGATAGAAACGATCAAAGGGTGGAGTGATCTCGTCACACCTGAACGTCTGTGGCTCGCACCGAAGCTGCCTCCTGAACAGGATGTGCCGGTCGAATGGTTGCCACTCGCGAAGACCTTTCTAATCGATACCTTCTCGAAGAACGAATTCGGCGGCTCCGGAAAAACCGGCGATTGGGATAAATTTGCGCGGCTTCAAAAAAATCATCCTGACAATACATGGGTGATCGCTGGCGGGATTAGTCCAGAGAATATTGGTGAAGTTCTAAAACAAAGCAAAACCCGCTTCGTCGATATCAACAGCGGTGTTGAGACAACCCCTGGAGTGAAGGATCACGCGAAGCTTAAGCATTTTGTCGTGAAACTAAACGAGGCCCGCGGGTAACGAGCCTTCGTGTCGAAGAAGGTTTCCTTTAATGTTCTCGCCGAAAGCGAAGCCGGTCAGCGAACCATCCGCTCCGATCACTCGGTGGCAGGGCACGATCAAACAAATCGGATTGGTCCCATTCGCGCGACCCACGGCACGCGCGGCTTTGGGGCGACCAATAATTTCTCCAATTTGTCCGTAGCTAGCGGTTTGGCCGTAAGGGATCTTTACAAGTGCATCCCAAACCGAGTGTTGAAACGGCGTTCCTGCAGCCGCGAGCTTGAGCGAGAATTTTCGCCGCTTTCCTTGGAAGTAGTCATCCACCTGCTGCTTAACTTTCGCTAAACGTTCTTCGTCAACCAATAGATGACAACTCTTGACGCGCTTTGTTAGGGCGAGGTGATTGCCGAAGGCGGTCGCGACGACGGCTTTGGTTTCGTTTACCGCAGCTGAAAATGGTCCCACGGGCGTTTCGAATGTGGTGTAGTAGAGTGTCATGATGGCTGTGGTTGGTTGAGCTGCCAGAGGTGTGATGTGGCCAGGCTACGATAGGGCGCGAATGTCGCCATCAATCGACGCGTGGCATCCACATCAGGGCGTGTTTCTAAACTAAGGAGTGATTGTAATCCGCTCGTCACACCCGTGTCGCCATAGGGCACGCAATCTGCGAACCCGAGCGATCGCATCATGAGGTAATTGACTGACCAAGGTCCAAGACCACGCACGGCCATGAGCGTGCGTTCCGCACGTGTCGCGGAGGCGGTGAAAAGTGATTCAAGATTCAGATCACCACTGGCGATCAAGCGTGAGGTATCGATTACATAGGCGGCTTTTTGCCGTGAAAATTGCAGTGCGATCAGATCGGCGGGTTTCAGAGCCGCGACTTGCTCAGGCAGCGGGGGTGCATAAAGGCCGTTTCCCATCGATTCACTGGCAAGTTCGACCAATCTGCGTTTCAACGAACAGGCGAAGGCGAAGTTAATCTGCTGCCCGATAATCGACCAGAGTAAGCCCTCGTAGATCGAATGCGTCTGACTCACGCGGAGCCCTGGACGATCTGCAATCAGGCGTTTGAGCCCGAGCTTGGTCACAAGCCGACAGAAGGCAGGACAGTCCTGATCGAGCCCCAGCAAGCCGGCCACGACTTGATGCGCTGCGATCGAATCGGATGAGGTCGTTGAGGCTTTGATTTTATCCGACGCGAGCTGGAGGCTAATCATCTCAGCTTTCCCTTCGATTCTCACCGCGGTTTCGTAGGTGTTTCCGGTGAGCCGTTCAGTCAGACTGTAAGTGTCACGGCTGAGCGCGCGTCGCAGATAGGCTAATTCGAATTCGTCCGGGAGTGTGATCGTGAAAGACTGGCTGCTGCTGAGTTTGCGAAAGGCCGTCGGCGTGAGTCCGGTGATCCGGTGGAAGTTGTCGTGGAAGCCTGAGAGACTTTCGAAGCCCACCGCAAAGGCGATGGTCGCTACTTTCGCTTTGCTGGTGAGCAGCTTCTCTTTGGCTACTTGTAATCGGGCGCGCAGCAACAGATCAGCTGGGGTCCGGTGGTAGTGTTGACGGAACAGTTCAAAAGCTCGGGTATTTCCAAAGCCGGAGCGTTCTACGACGGCGCGACCATCAGGAAAACCCTCAGGACGTTGACGGATTTCGGCCACGACCTGCTCGATTGTTTCGAGCACGGGATCGGCCCCGCGCGCGTAATCGTCGGGGTGGCATTTCTTACAGGCGCGCAATCCGGATTCACGAGCCGCTTCGCAGGTGGGAAAGAAACGGACGTTTTCGGATTTGGGTTTTCGGGCCTTGCAGGAAGGCAGGCAATAGATGCCCGTGGTGAGGACTCCGGTGAAAAATCGGCCATTCCACGACGCATCTCCAGCGAGTAGCCGGGAATACATTTTGTCGTGGCTCATCTTCATCGGGAGCAAGTTAACACGTCGGAGCCGATCTGTCGTCCGGATATTTCCGGTGCAATCTCCCGAACATCGCTCGACACCGGCTGAACTACGGACACGTTTACCTTATGGCTACGACATACGAAACTCTACGGGCTGATATTATTATCGCAATGAAGGCCCGCGATTCCGCTACGGCGACGATTCTGCGCACGGCCGATGCCGCGATTCAACGGTCCTCGATGGACCTAAACGAAGAGATTGAAGAAGCTCTCGTGATCTCCTCGCTCCGCAAATCGGTGAAGAATTTGAAGGATGCCAACACTGAATTTGCGAAGGGTGGTCGCGATGATCTGATCGCCGCCAATGACGCGGAAATTGCCATCCTCAGTAAATATCTCCCTCAACTCATCGATGGCGCGAAGCTGGAAGCTCTCGTGGCCCAGGCACTCACCGACACGGGTGCCCAAACCCGTAAAGAAATGGGCAAGGTGATTGGTGCGCTCAAGAAGCTGCCCGAAGCTGATCTGATTGATTTCGGTAGTGCGAGTAAGTTGATCCAATCCAAGCTGAGCTGATTCGCACCGCGTGATGTCGGCGGCACCGCTAGCTCCTCTTTCGGGCAGTCCTACTTCCGACGAGGTCTTGGATCGTTTTTTATCGGTCGCGGCGGACAAGGGGCTTGAGCTCTACGACGAGCAAGAGGAGGCGATCCTCGAATTGTTCGATGGCAAGAATCTGATTCTCGCCACTCCGACCGGTTCCGGGAAATCGCTGGTCGCAGCTGCGCTGCATTTCAAATCGCTCTGCTCGAACGAGCGCTCGGTTTACACCTGCCCCATCAAGGCGTTGGTGAATGAGAAATTCCTCTCACTCTGCCGCGATTTCGGACCGGACAACGTGGGAATGATGACGGGCGATGCGAGCGTGAACATTGATGCACCGGTGCTGTGTTGCACGGCTGAGATTCTCGCCAATATCGCACTCGGTGGTGGATCGCGAGCGGCGGCGGTGAAGGCCGTCATCATGGATGAGTTTCACTATTACTCGGATGCTGATCGCGGTTCCGCGTGGCAGGTGCCGTTACTGACGATGCCGGGGGCGCGGTTTCTGCTGATGTCGGCTACGATTGGCGACACGGAGTTTTTTGAAAAAGATATCGAGCGAGTGACAGGCGTATCGTGCGTGACGGTGCGGAGCGATCAGCGTCCGGTTCCGCTTGAATTCGAGTATTCGGAAACGCCGTTGAGTGAGCGAGTAGCTCAGGTGCTTTCCGAAAAGAAAGCGCCGGCGTATTTGGTTCACTTTACACAGCGTGAGGCATCGGAAGCAGCGCAGTCATTGATGAGCCTTGATGTGTGCTCAAAGGACGAGAAGGCCGCAATCGCAGAAGCTCTCGAAGATGTGAAGTTCAACAGTCCGTATGGTAAAGATGTGAAGCGTTGGTTGCGGCACGGCATCGGCGTGCATCACGCGGGGCTGCTTCCCAAATACCGCATCCTCGTGGAGCAACTGGCGCAAAAAGGACTGCTCAAATTGATCTGCGGCACAGACACGCTTGGGGTCGGGATCAACGTGCCGATTAGGACGGTCATGTTCACCCAGCTTTGGAAATACGACGGGATTAAATCTGCGGTGCTGGCAGTGCGAGATTTTCGTCAGATCGGCGGAAGAGCAGGACGCCGGGGTTTTGATGATTGCGGCTACGTGATCGCGCAGGCTCCCGCGCATGTGATCGACAATAAACGGGCGGAGGAAAAAGCCGCGGCGAATCCACAAAAGAAAAAGAAGCTCGTAAAATCTCGTCCGGCCAAGGGGGAGGTGAGTTGGGATGAGAAGACTTTTGAGAGACTCCAGGTCGCGCCTCCGGAAGCGCTGAGTTCAAAATTCAGCGTGTCACACGGGATGCTGTTGTTAATGCTCGGTCGCGAAGGCGATGGTTGCGGAGCCATGCGCAGGATGATCGACGAGTGTCACGAAACGCATTCCAAAAAAGCCACTCTGCGCAAACGAGCATGGCAATTGTTTCGGGGATTAGTGGAACGCCAGATCGTGGGCATCATTCCACGCGAGCAGCGGAGTAATCCGGATCGGAAATTAAAGGTGAACATCGAGCTGCAGGATGATTTTTCGCTGCACCAAACATTGTCGCTCTACTTGCTCGATACCTTGCCAATGCTCGATCAAGAATCGGCTGACTACGCGTTTGATGTGCTGACGTTGTGTGAATCCATTGTCGAAGATCCGGATGTCATTCTGCGTAAGCAACTGGATCGGGTAAAAACCGACAAGATGGCCGAAATGAAAGCGGCGGGAGTGGAGTATGATGAGCGCATCGCGAAACTCGATGAGCTGGAATACCCAAAGCCACAGCGGGAATTTATCTACGATACCTTCAATACTTTTGCGGCTGCTCATCCGTGGGTCGAAGGCGAGAATGTAAAGCCGAAGTCGATCGCTCGGGAGATGTTTGAGCGCTACATGTCCTTTGCTGATTACATCAAGGAGTATGGATTGCAGCGTAGTGAAGGACTCCTGCTACGGCACTTGTCACAAGTATGGAAGGTCTTGGCACAGACCGTGCCTGACACGTTGAAAACGGATGAGATCGAAGAGATGGAAGCGTATTTCCGTGAGTTGATTCGAGGAATCGACGCGAGCTTGCTGGAAGAATGGGAGCGGATGAAAGATCCGGATTGGGTCGCGGCGAGTGTGGCTGGAGATGGAAAGCCGCGACGACCGGATAGTTTCGATATCACTCGCGATCAAAAGGCATTTGAGAGACTTGTCAGAGCTGAGTTATTTCTATGGCTGCAAGGCGTCTCGCGTTGGGATACCCAAGGTGGAAGCACCGCGCCAGTGGATGACGATATCGATCGGGAAACAGAAAAGGACTACCGCAGCTTTGAGCCATACTTCGAGGAGCGTGGTCGATTCCGGCTCGATCCCGAGGGTCGCGCCGCTAAACACACTCATTGGAATACGACCGAGAGTGCGGGTGATTGGAATGTCGCTCAGATGCTCGTGGACAGTGAAGAGCAGAACGATTGGGAAGCCCTGTTCACCGTATCGCTGAAAGACTCTCGGGCAGAGAACCGAGCGATCGTTCGATTTGTTCGAGTGCAGAAACTAGGAAGCGATTAAGTAGCTCGCGTGGGGCGATTCACATCCCGGGTAATCCGGGAAAGCCACCGCCGCCAGCACCACCGCCACCTTGGGCAGCCTGCATGGCTTCCATTTGACGGCGCATCTTTTTCGAACCGCCGCCGCTCATCATCTTCATCATTTTCTGCATCTGCTGAAACTGCTTCATCAGCTGGTTCACATCGACGATCTTAACCCCGGCTCCCTTCGCAATGCGTTGGCGACGACTACCATTGAGTAAGCGGGGAGTGCGGCGCTCTTGTTTGGTCATCGAATAGATAATCGATTCAGTGCGTTTCATCTGCTTCTCAGCATCATCGGGCACCGCGACGTTATTCATTCCCGGCATCATACCCATGATGCTCTGCATGGAGCCCATCTTTTTGACCTGCTGCATCTGCGAAAGAAAGTCTTCGAGATCGAACTCCGACTTCCGCATTTTCTCGGCCATGCGCTCGGCTTCTTTGACGTCGATGTTTTCCTGCGCCTTTTCGACCAACGAAACGACATCGCCCATTCCGAGAATACGTGACGCGAGACGATCAGGATGGAAGGTTTCGAAATCCTCGGTCTTCTCACCCGTGCCGACGAATTTGATCGGCACTCCGGTGATCGATTTGATGGAGAGGGCGGCACCACCACGAGCGTCGCCATCAAGCTTGGTGAGGATCAAGCCGGTAAGCTGGAGAGCATCGTTGAAAGTCTTGGCTACATTGACGGCTTCCTGACCGAGAGCGCCATCCGCCACGAGGAGAACCTCATCTGGCTGAATTTCTGCGCGGAGTTTACGCACTTCTTCGATCAGATCTTCGTCGATCTGGAGACGACCCGCGGTATCAAAGATAATCGCATCGTTTTCACCAGCCCGGGACGCTTTGAACGCAGCGGCACCGATCGCCGGCACATCCTTTGAGTTACGATCAGCATAGAAATCGAGTTCTTCCTGTTTCGCGAGAATCTCCAGTTGGTCGATGGCGGCCGGGCGGTAAATATCGCAAGCGGCGACCATCGGTTTGTAGCCACGTTTCTTGAGGAGCTTTCCGAGCTTGGCCGAGGAGGTGGTCTTACCGGAACCATGGAGGCCGACCATGAGAATCTTAAGTGGCTTATGATCAGAGATCGCAGTGGTGCCTTCACCGAGCAGCGCGGTAAGCTCATCGTTGATGATTTTAACGATCTGCTGTCCCGGGGTAACGGACTTAAGCACTTCCTGACCGACGCAGGCGGTTTGCACACGATCGACAAACTCACGCGCCACCTTGAAGTGCACATCGGCAGATAGCAGGGCGGTGCGCACTTCATTGAGTGCTTCCGCCATATTGTCTTCGGTCAGCTTACCGACGCCGCGAAGGTTACGTAGTGCGCTACCGAGTTTGTCTGTCAGAGATTCGAACATGGAACCTGACAATTGCGGGATTTTTCACCGCGACGCAAACTCTCAGCAAAAAAGGTTATCTCAGGCGGTCAGCGAAGTAGCCTTTGCCGTGCTATTTGGAAGGGAGCGAACCGATTTTAAACCAGAATTGCTCAATGCTGCGCACGGCGCGGATGAAGCCCTTAAACTCTACTGGCTTGGTGATGTAGCAATTAGCGTAGTGGCTGTAGGCTGCTTTGATATCTTCGGAATCGGCCGAAGAGCTCAGGACCACAATAGGGATCGAACGATAGTCATGACTATCTTTGAGAGTCGCGAGGACCTCGTGACCATTCATGCGAGGCAAAGTGAGATCCAGTAAGATCAGGTCAGGTCGCGGCATCTCGGTGTAAGGATGCTCTCCTTTGACATACTTGAGCGCTTCCACTCCATCCGTAACGGCATGGATCTCGGTTTTTAGACGAGATTTCGTAAAAGCCTCAGCAATGATCAATCGATCCGTGGGGCTATCTTCGACTAATAAAATCTCTATCGTTTTTTTGGAAATGGTCCTGTCCTTGGTTTAACTTTGAGGAAGAGTGAAATAAAAAGTTGAGCCGCTGCCGAGCGCAGACTTCAACCAAATAGCTCCACGGTGGCGCTCAATGATCTTTTTGCAAAGGGCCAGGCCAATGCCCGAGCCTGGGTATTCGTTACGAGTGTGGAGGCGTTGGAAAATCCCGAATATCTTGTCATGAAACTCTGGGCTAATCCCGATCCCATTATCAGCGACAGAGAATTCCCAGAGTTCCTGTTTCTTGTGCGCCTTGATGGTAACAGTCGGAGATTCCTCTTTCCGATATTTAAGCGCGTTGCTGATCAAATTCTGGAAGACTTGCGTGATTTGAGTGGGGTCGCCCATCACCACAGGAAGATCGCCAAGCTTTATCCGCGCTGCCGATTTTTTGATTACGTTGTCCAGGTTTAGCAGTGCGGCTCCACAGGCTTTATTCGCATCCACACGCACAAATGAGGTGGCTTGAGAACTCACCTGAGAGATTTGCAGCAAGTCATTGATCAAGCCCTGCATGCGACTGGCTCCATCGACAATGTGGGAGATGAGCTCATCAGCGGAATCATCCAACTGATCGCCATATCGAGATTTCAGAATTTCTGCGCATCCCGCAACGGCCCGCAGAGGTTCCTGCATATCGTGAGACGCGACGTAGGCGAACTCGGCCAATTCACGATTGGACCGTTCAAGCTCCTGCACGAGGCGCTCTAGCTCCTGTTTCGCTACTATTTGCGGAGTAATATTCTGATTGAACTGAATAAGGCCGCCGATTTCACCTTTGGCATCACGCCATGGAAGAATTTCCCAATTACTCCACACTTGAGACCCATCGGGTCGAGGAGTGAGTTCATCTTCGGGAGAACCTTCAGTGCCGCCCTGCAAAACCCGATGGTAGACTTCTTTCCACCTTTCTGCTTGATCGGGAAATAGTTCGTAGTGGGACTGACCAATGACTTGGTCGCGCTCGAGTTCATACTCACTCAGCCAGCGATCACTCACATGCAAATAGCGCATATCGCGATCGCACATCGCAATGGCCGCCGGGGTGTGCTCCATGAATTCCTTGAGTAATTCGGCGCTCGCAGCGAGTTCATCCGCGACAAGTTTACGGTGGGTGATATCCTGAATCTGAGAGACGAAAAAATTAGGTTTCTGTTCCGAATCACGCACTAAAGAGACGCTGAGGATAGCCCAGATCACCCGACCGTCTTTGTGGAAATAGCGTTTTTCCATATGATAATGGGTCAGCTTACCGGCAAGCATCTGGCCCACGTTTTCCAAGTCGGCATTTAGATCTTCAGGATGGGTGATATCCTGAAAAGTGCGCCCACGAAGCTCCTTCTGCGTAAAACCGAGCAGATCGCACAACGCCTTGTTGAGTGAGATCCAGGATCCATCCAGACCGACCGTGGCAATGCCGATGGCCGAATATTCTACCGCGTCGCGAAACGGTTGAATACGGATATCATAGGAGGAACGACTTTCCTCATTTCGGGGGACAGGCATGAGTAGGATACAAAATAGGAGAGCCTCTAGTTCATATCCGGCAGCGTGAAATCGGAAAGACTATTGTTGCTAGCGCGAGGCAGCGCTTCGATCTTTGCTCAGGCGGAGTGTTTCCGCTGGTAAAATCTCCCGCATTCGCGGATAAACCCAGTCCCTATGAATCCTGTTCTCAAGCTCTTAATCGAAGGCGGTAGTCTGTCTCCAGCGCAAATGGCGCAGGTGGCTGGCTTGTCCGAAGCCGAGGTTAACCAGCATTTGGAGCAGCTGAAAAAAGATAAAATCTTCCTCGGCTGGCGTCCCGTGCTCGACCTTTCCCGTTCGGGTGAGGCCGCCGCGGCCGTGCGGGCCGTGATCGAAGTTCGAATCACTCCGGAACGAGGAGGTGGATTCAACCACCTTGCTGATCGGATCAGCCGGTTCGATGAAGTGGAGACCTGCCATCTGATGTCGGGGAGCTACGACTTGCTGGTTTTCGTGAAAGGATCCTCATTGCAAAACGTGGCGGGCTTCGTATCAGAGAAGCTTTCGACGATGGAAGGGGTGCTTTCGACCGCGACTCATTTCCAGCTGCGTTGTTACAAAGATCACGGCGTGCTGCTCGAACAGCAGGACGCGTCAAATGAGCGATTGGAAGTCGCTCCTTAACCGGTTTCGCTATGAGTAACGACCCTCAACAATGGGTAGCGAAGCATGTGGCCTCGCTACCGAAAAGCGGTATCCGCGATTTCTTCGAGCTCGTCGCCAAGATGAAAGGGCAAGACGTGATCTCGCTCGGCGTGGGCGAACCTGATTTCGTCACCCCGTGGCATATCCGCGAGGCCGCGATCTTCGCGCTCGAGAAGGGTAAGACCTACTACACGTCCAATCTCGGGTTGCTCGAATTGCGGCAGGAGATTTCGAGCTACGTCGCTCAGCATTTTAGTGTGAGTTATCGGCCAGATGATCAGGTGCTCGTAACGGTCGGCGTGAGCGAGGCCTTGGATCTAGCGTTTCGCGCATTCTGTAATCCCGGTGATAAAGTGATGTTTCACCAGCCGTGCTACGTTTCGTATAGTCCGAGTATTGCGCTCGTGCATGGCGAGGCGATCGCGGTGCCGACGTATGCGAAGGACGATTTCGCGTTAACCGTGGAAGAGTTGGAGGAGGCTTGGGAACCAGGCTGCAAGATTCTGATGTTGAATTTGCCGTGCAATCCGACCGGGGGCACATGCAGTCGCGAGCAGTTGGAAAAGATCGCCAATTTCGCGAAAGAAAAAGACCTGTTGGTGTTCAGTGACGAGATCTACTCCGAACTCACATTTGAAGGTAAGCACACGAGTATCGCTAGTCTGCCTGGCATGGCTGAGCGAACGATCTTGCTGCACGGATTCTCCAAAGCTTTTGCGATGACGGGATGGCGGATTGGGTATGTTTGTGGTCCCGCGGTGTTGATCGAAGCGATGATGAAGGTGCACCAATACTCGATGATGTGTGC
>Ga0075118_10002840_pt1 | contig 10509 bp, 7 predicted proteins | sample AntAceMetag02UKE_FD_69794 | JGI IMG/M metagenome (GOLD analysis project Ga0075118, IMG submission 69794) | Saline lake microbial communities from Ace Lake, Antarctica - Antarctic Ace Lake Metagenome 02UKE | ecosystem: Environmental > Aquatic > Non-marine Saline and Alkaline > Saline | place... | reverse complement strand
TCGAAGGTAGTACCAATCATTCGCGCGCAAATGGAACCCTCAGCAGGTCATGGGGCGAGGGGGCGGTGCAACACCCATCTGCCTTTCCTAAGTGATTTTACATTAGTGACAAACAGGTGTCTTGCGGCCAACCCGATTACGATCGGGCAGCGATGATCATCGGCCGGGCGAAGACCGCTTCACTCTCCGCAGGAGTTGACCCCTGGTATTTCTCCTCAAAGCAGAATCAAAGGGTGAGTCCGGCAAGGAACTCAACACCGCTCGACCATTTCGGGCCAACCGAAAGCCGAGAAATTTCAAGACGCGTCCGGATTCCGAGTTGCCTCGGTGTGTCGCACATCCTCGCCATTCGCTAAGTAGATCATCTCCTCGGCTATGTTCGAAGCATGATCAGCGATTCGTTCCACCGACTTGGAAATAAACATCAACTCCAACGCCCGATTTGTCGTCTTCGGATTTTCGATCATGTAGCCGGTGAGCTCCTGGTAGAGTGCCCGGTTGATCTCATCGACATCTTTGTCGCGCTGACACACCGCTAGCGCTTTTTCAGCATCAACCCTTAGAAAACAATCCAGCGCGTCGCGCAGCATCTCAACCGCCATCGCCGCCATCCGGGGTAGATCCTCGTAGGACTTCAAGGGTGGTTCGCTACTCAACCGGGCCACCCGGCGCACAATGTTGGTCGCTTCGTCGCCAACCCGCTCGAGGTCATGGCTGGCCTTCATGCCCACAATTACCAGGCGCAGCTCAGTGGCCACGGGAGAACGGAGACTCATGTAACGGATCGCTTCTTCATCGATCTTAATCTCGAGCTGATCCAACTCATCGTCGGCCGCCGCGACCTGTTCGGCCAAGCTGAGGTCGGCATTTACCATCGCTTCGATCGCCTGACGCACCTGACGCACCGCAATCTCCCCCATCAGGACAAGATTCGACCTAAAGGTCTCGAGCTCAGTATCGAAAAAACGTTTCATGATATCAGAAAAACCGATCACCCAAATCGACCGGAGACGTAGGCTTCGGTTTGTGAATCGCTCGGCTTTATGAACATAGTCCGGGTATCAGCATACTCAATCAGCTTTCCCAAATAAAGAAACGCCGTCCGGTCTGAACATCGGGCCGCCTGCTGCATATTATGGGTAACAATTACGATCGTGTACTTCTTTTTCAGCTGATGGATCAGTTCCTCCACTCGGGCGGTGGCGACGGGGTCCAAGGCGGAACACGGCTCGTCCATCAAAATTATCTCGGGTTCCACGGCGATGGCTCGAGCGATACACAGTCGCTGCTGTTGGCCGCCAGATAGGCTCAGGCCGCTCTCATGCAAACGGTCCTTGACCTCTCCCCATAGCGCCGCCGCTCGCAGCGAGCGTTCAACCACTTCATCGAGTTTGGTCTTATCCTTTACGCCCTGCAGTTGCAGACCAAACGTGATGTTTTCGTAGACCGAATTAGGAAACGGATTGGTCTTCTGGAAGACCATCCCGACGCGCTTGCGCAATTCCATAACATCGACGTCGGAACCGTAGATATCGACCCCATGAATCTTGACCCGCCCCCCGGTCAAGTGGGCATTCTCAATCAAATCATTCATCCGATTAAAACACCGCAACAGCGTCGATTTTCCGCAGCCCGACGGACCGATCAGGGCGGTGACCTGTTTTTCCGGAATCTTCATGGTCACCCCATCGAGGGCTTTGATCTTGCCGTAATGAAACTCCAAACCCGCCACGTCGATCAGGGACGCATCCTGCCGGGCGAGCGCTTCATCAGCCGGGGCTACCGATTCAGGTGAGATACGAATGGCGGGATCCATGAACGAAAAACAAGGTCAGTGCGCTCACCACCGTTGGCGAGCCCGGATCCGGTAACGCAACAGAATTGACACCGAAGCGATGATCGCGACCAGCATCACGAACACCAAAGCGGTGCCAAACTGCACCCGAGCGGAGTATTCGCTTTGCGGAATTTTCGAGCTCACGACGTAGATATGGTACGGCAGCGCCATCACCCCTTGAAAAAAGAAATCGGCGAACCGATCCACCTCCCACGGGAGCTCGTCTCGCATGATGTAAGCGGCCGTGAACATGATCGGCGCCGTTTCTCCCGCGACGCGAGCGATCCCCAGGATGGCAGAGGTCAAGATCCCCGGGGCCGCATAAGGCAACACCGCTTTGCGAATGGTTTGCCACTTCGTCGCCCCCAACGCGAGCGCCCCCTCCCTGAAGCCCTGGGGGACCGACCGGAGGGCTTCTTCTGAAGAGGTTATCACTACCGGCAGAACCATAAAGGCTAAGGTAAACCAGCCCGCCATCAGCGATACGTTCCAACCAAAAAAAATCACAAACATACCAAAGCCAAAAAGTCCGAAGACGATTGAAGGGACGCCAGCTAGGTTAAGTATCGACAGTCGAATGAAGCGTACCACCGCCCCCTGGCGCGCATATTCACTCAAATACACGGCACTCGAGACCCCCAGGAACAAGGCGATCGCCATGGAACCCGCGACCAGCAGTAGCGTGCCCACAATCTGCGGGAAAATCCCGCCCGCCGCATAAACGTACGTTTGGGAATCAATCGTGGGCGCGTTGGTCCCGGCGGCTTCGGCTCGTTGCTCCAACTCATCTCGAAACTCCCGAAACTTTTGATCCGAAAGTTCGTAACGTTGATTTTCGTACTCAAATACGTACAACGATTCCGGGGACTCGGTGAGAAAGCTCGTATTGATGAAAGGGAAATTCGGCTGAACCAAAACTCCCATGCCCTTCCAGACAATGGTTCCAAATATTACCGCACCGGCCAGCAAGATACTCCAGGTCGCGGCGCGTAGCAGGCCAACCACGCTGCCCTCGATCCGCTGGGACACTGAGGGGCGACGGGCAAAGGGATGCGGAGATTGACGGGCAGCAGGGCTCATTGCATCAACCCAAGTTTACCCGAAATCGTTTTACGGCTCTTTGCGCGAAGTAATTGATCAACAGGGTGATGACGAACAACAACAAACCCACCATAAATAGGGCTCGGTAATGAATTCCCCCGTCCACCACTTCTCCCATCTCCTGCGCTATAATCCCGGTCATGGTGTGGACCGGCTGGGTGAATACTTCCAACCCTTGGGTGAAATCTGGGATCGCAATCCGGTTTCCAGCGCAAAGCAGCACAATCATGGTCTCGCCAATCACGCGACCAAACCCCAACAGAACGGCCGATACAATTCCGGATATTGCCGTGGGTAGCACCACCTTGCGCACCGTTTGCAATCGCGTAGCCCCGAGGGCGTAAGCTGCCTCCCGGTAGGCTCGGGGGACGTTCTCCAGCGCCTCTTCCGCCAGCGTGAAAATAGTCGGAATCGCCACCATCGCTAACATTAAGCCCGCGGTGAGGGCATTGAGCCGCTCGACAATGGGAAAGCCCGGAATCCAATCAACGCCTCCCCACTGCGATATACTTCGTATCAACTCCCCCAATACAATAATCCCAAAAAAACCCAACACCACCGAGGGAATCGCCGCAATAAATTCGATGGCGGGTTTGATGACGGTCTTTTCTCGGCGCGACCCCATCTGATTGACATAAACGGCCGCGCCTACCCCGAGCGGAATTGCCACCACTAACGCGATCGACGAGACCATCATCGAGCCAATCAAGAGGGGCAATACGCCATACCAATCCTGCCAAAAACTCGCGGTGAGCCATTGACTGCCGGTCAAGAAGGTTGACCACGCCTTCAGCATCGGCACCGGGCGGTCGGGATCCCACGCGGCCAAGGTCGCTTCGATCCGGGGAAAACGCTCAACGTAATCTTGGACCGCTCTTTGCCACTGCTCAAAGTCCGTCGTTAGTTCCCTCGAAGGCCACTTCTGCGGGGTCGTGTTGCTTAGCTGGAGCAGTTGGTCGCCCACTACCTCGTTGATCCGATGATAAGACGGCAGGAAAGCGAGCAAGGGCTGACGCGCCGCGGCAAAGTCAAACGCGGCAGGAGCACGGCCATCCTCGGAGACCGCATCAACATCGGCCGACCTATAGGCGGCCTCCAGCGCACGCATTTTGATGGACGAAGCCATATCCGACAGGTCCATCACCACACTGGCCAGAGGATCGATGGCATCACCAAAGCGGTAGATGTAATCGTCGAGCGGCTCTAGGTAGGCGTTTACTTCCTCGCGCGAAAGCGCGTCACGGCGACTAAGGTGCTCGGCAAAACGGATTCGAAAATCAAAGAGATCTCGAGCCAAAGCCGCATGAGCGCGCTCCTGCAGGCGCAGCGGTTCCACCAATTCTAGGCCGGCCTGGCGATAGATCAGCAAATTGGCTTGGTTCTGGCGGAAAAATCCCGCCCCCTCCCGCACCAAAAAAACCATAATCATGGCCAGCACCACCACCGCAACGAACGCGTTGCCGCCAAAGAACAACCGAATGATGCGCTCCCAAATTTGCACCCCCCTCGCACGCTCGCGGCGCATGATACGGAAGATGGGGGATGACTGAATTTCTCGCATGATGGATGAATCGAAGGTGGCCTCGAACTTCACCCCCTCAGCTCGCCGGCCGCAAAATTTAAATCATCGCAGTCTCGACCATTCTTTCTCCGTTAGGGCAAGGCGACAAAACCTTCGCGAGCAATAATCCCCTGCCCGACCCGTCCTTTCACGAATTCCAAAAAATCTACCACTACGCTTTTCGGCGCAACTTTGGTGTATAGGTAGGTCGGACGGGACAAGGGATAGTCGCTGCCCGGCCGGAAGAGCGAGTCGAGAAACAACCCGTCAATCGCAAGCGCTTTGATCCCCGGTGAATCCGCATAAATGAGTCCCACGTAACCGATCCCATTCGGGTTGTCGGCAACTTCCGCTGCAATTTGTTCATTACCGGCCAAAACCTGCGCGTCGCGAGAGTAGTCGCGTCGGCGCATAATTAACCGTTTGAAATCCGAGTGCGTGCCAGATGCGGTGTTGCGGGTGTACAGGGAGATCCGACCCGGTGGACCACCAACGGCCGCCCAATCCACCACCTGACCGGTAAAAATCTGTTCTATCTGTCGACGGCGCAAACCGCTCAAAGGATTGGACGCACAGACGACTACCGCGACGCCATCGTACGCGACCACATGCTGCTCGATTTCTACGCCCTTTCGTTTGGCCGCTGCAATTTCGGTGTCAGTGATATTGCGCGATGACATCCCGATATCGGCGGTGCCATTGATAATGGCGGCGATACCCGTCGTCGAACCTTCGACCGCGATTTCAAAAGAAACCCCGGGGCGCTGCGCTTTAAACTCCTCGACCATGATAGGGATGAGTTTGGCTCCCAGCGTATCTGACCCCTTGATCACAATCGCATCAGTGGCGACCACGCTCGATGCCATGCCGATGGCCATCAGCAGCAATTTGAGCAAAAATAAATGGGTTCTCATCAATATGTTAAATCGTAACGGCGGATGCCACCGCGTCAAATTGGCCTCTGCGGTGAGATTTCCGGCCCTTCGCTTTGGTTCCCTTTGCTGAAAATTAAAAAAGAGGGGCGAACCCGGAAGTTCGCCCCCCCTATTCTTCAAACGCTTTCTTTAGCGATGGGCAAACCCGCTTAGTCGAGTTCGTAGATCTCGACCAGAGCGTTACCAGTCGCGCCACTAACGCCGCTCACCACCGCCGTGTAAACGCCGGGAGCGAGAACCGCGACCAAGGTCGCATCTCCGGAAGTTGCATTCAGGGCGAACGCGCCCAATTCAGCGGACAAGGTAGTCGATTGCGTGGTCACTACTTCACTGGTGACCAACGGCGTGGTGGCCCCCGGCTCGAAGAGCTGCAGCTTCACGGCCGACAGCGGATTCGCCACCCCGAACTCCGCCAAAGACGGGCCGATGGCGCGGATGAGCACGGTCTGAGCTTGGGTGCCACCGATCACAAAACCCGCGGTGATGGCCGAGCTGGAGGTGACATCCGAACGGGACGAGAGGTTGACCGCCTTGGAGGTCGAATTACGGACGATGCTGACAACCGTGTCCACGGAGATCGACTCGTCGGGATTCTCGCCACCACCCAGATCGATCGGCAGGTAGCCCGCGATGGAGAGATTGGTCCAACCGGAGATCCAGAGATCGTTACCAAATGCGCCGACATAATCAGTCGCCGCCACGCCGGTGATCGCGACGGTGGGGAGCGTCCAAATCGGCGACGTCGTGCCGGCAGGGCGCGGGTCAAGCCCGTTGGAGTTCGCGGTGTAGGCGATGCTGTTCATCATCGGATCGGCGATGGAGTTATTCAGCGAAGCGGTAGTAAAATAAGACGTGGCGTCTTGGTCGCTGGAGGACCCCTGGGACGTGCCCCAATTCGCCGTCGTATTGTTGGCGGCGACGTGGCTCCACCACAGGTTGGAGGAGATGACCGGGGCCACGCTACCGATGTCGCTTTCGATTTCGATACCGCGCTCGAAGTTGATGAAAACGGAGTTGTGCAGATTCACCGTCGCATTGTCGCGCGGGTTGATCGGAGCGTTAGAACCGTCGCCGGTGCCGGAGGTACCCACGCCGATGGCCGTGAGATTGGTCACCGTCACGTTGGAGATCGGCGTAGCGAGGAGGGGCGAAGTCGCGCCGTCCCACTCGATGGCTTTGTCGCCGGGCTCTTCGTCTTGGATCTGGATCGTGAAGAGGTGATCCAGCGTGCCGCGATAGCCTTGGTCGAAGTCGAAGCTGTCATCACCGACGAAGGCGGCGACGAGGTAACTGGCATTCACCGTGCCACCGAAGAATTCGAAGCCGTCATCTTGGTTGGCGAACACCTCGACGTGAGAAATCGTGGTGCCGGAGCCCACGCCGCCCAAGGTGAGACCATTGATCTCATTGCCGGTGCCGATAGTCGCACCGCCATGGCGGATGGAAACGTAGCGGATCACACCGGAGTTATCGGCATCGTTGGTGCCACCGAAGGTGATGAGCGGGATCTGTTCACTGCTGACGGAGAATCCTTCGATTTGGTCCGTCGCGGGGGTTCCGGGCGCCTCGCCGTCGGAGCGGGAATTGATCGAGGCATTACCCAGCACAACCAGGCCGCCCCACAGCGCCTTGCGGTCGGAGCCGAGCGAGCCGTCGAGGTTGTCTAAGGCCGAGGTAAAGATGATGGGGCTGTCGGCAGTGCCTTCAGCCATGATCTTGGCACCTTGGGTGATAACTAGGGCGGCCGCGCCGGCCCCGGTGCTGACTTCGCCTTTGATGACGGTGCCGGGCATGATGGTAAGGGTGGCGCCCTCGGCGACAAAAACGTAGCCGCTAAGAAGGTAGGTATTGTCTGCCGTCCACGTAGTGTTGGCGGTAATCGAGCCGCTGACGTTTACGTCAGCCGCGTTTAGGGTCATCGCGGCGGTTGCGATGGCCGCGACGAGTAGGGATCTCAGTTTCATTGGGTGTATTTTTCGTTTGGTGTTTTCTGACACGAAGGAAAGAGGGAGCGCGGCTATTCGAACAGATAACTGAACGAGACGCTGAAGCTGCGTCCGTTGGTGTAGCTGTTGTAGATCAAGTCATCCGCTCCGGGTATGGAGATGGTCTTCTCCCGGTCGGGATTGATCAGGTTCTTGGCGGCAAATTTCATCCGCCAGCCGTGCCCCAGACTTTGGGTAACCACGAAGGTCAGGTCGGGTGCCGGTTGCTCGTAGACATCGGGCAAAGGACCGAACACCACGAGATCGAGACGCTCCCCAACGACGTTGTAGGACAGCGTGGCCGAGGTGCCCCATTCGTCTACGGAGTAATTAACATCGGCGTTAAAAACGTAGGGCGATTGGCCGAGAAGTTCGCGGGTGCGCGAGGCGTTCGGATTGTTGGCGAGCAGAATTTGATATTCGGCATCGGGGATCGTGACCTCCGATTCGATGAAGGTCAGGTTGCCTCCCAGGGACCAGCGGGCCCACCCCTCCCCGATGAAGGCCAAGTTCCGGCGGAACTCGAGTTCGATGCCCATCACCTCACCAGAATCGACATTTTGCGGCTGAATCGAGCCTACCGTCGGCTGGAAGAGCACCTCGATCGGGTTGCTCATGTCTTTATAGAAAGCGCTGACCGCGACGGTCTCACCTTTGCCGGGAAACCACTCCCAGCGGAGGTCGAAATTATCGATTTCCGTGAGCAACAAATCCGGGTTACCGAGGTAAACATCGGCGGTGAAAACATCCTCATAACGGATATCGGTGAGCTCTTTGTAGGTGGGCCGGGCGATGGTGCTACCGTAAGCCGCGCGCCAGTTCATTTTCTCGTTCTGAGCGTAGACGACGTTCATCGCCGGCAAGACATTGGCGTCGTCGAGTTCGCCAATCCGCGGATTGAGTCCGGGCACTTCGACGGGAGTCGCGACGATGTCGGTGCTTTCGTAGCGCGCGCCAAAGATTGTGCGCCAACGCTCCGACAATTGGAGATCCATCATCGCGTAGAAGGCGGCGATATCCTGGGTGGCACTGTATTGGTTGGGCTCCAGCAAGCGGGTGATCGTATTGCCAAACTCAACCCCGTTCGCGTCCTCGCTGATGATGCCGGTTGCCCCTGGAAATGCGGTGAGCTGGGCGCGATCGCGGGGAATCTGAAAATATTGAAAACGCTCTTCTTGGTAGTCGCGCTCATTGGCCGAGGCCATGCCGCCAAACTTGAGGCGATGCTCCCGCTCGTTGATCCACAGCGGCAGGGTGAAATCGATACCGCCTTCGATCGCCTCCTCGTCAAGCTGGCGGAAATAGCGGTTCGGCTGCACGCCGGTCGCGTTGACCGGAAAACCCGAGGGTTCATACACGGCGGCCATCGTACGGTAGTCAGGCTGGTCTTGGGTGCTAGCCGATTGGGATAAGCGCCAAGCGATTTCCAAATCGTTGAACCCCGTCAACAAACTCTTCCCGGCCAACTGCGCGGAGCTCACTGAGCGTTCCGTGTATAACAGATCGTAGACTTCGTAAATCGCGCCCTCGTAGTTGATGATTTCCTCCCCCACGCCGCGGCGCACGGTGTCGTCCCAACCTTCGTTGTAGATTAAATCTAGGCTTATCTCGTGATCGATCGACGGACGCACCGCCAACTTCACCAAGCCGCCAGACGACTCGCTGATCGTGCCCGAGGTGACACCAAAAGCCGGCGTATCTGGCGCGACATCTTCCCGGCTGAAACTTAACTGATCTTCGTTGGCGGTGAAGATCAGATTGGTCTCGGGATTTTCGGGCGTGCCAGAAAAACGTCCCGTCGTGCCCTCGCTGTAGGCATCCGTCGAACGACTTGCATTAAAACTCGCCGTGATGCCGAACAGGCCCTCATCGCCAAATTCGATGCGGTGACCGGCGGCGATGCTGAAACTCGAGTCCAAGCGACCGTCGCGATCCTGCGGATAGAATCCTGCCCCATCAAACGCTCGGGTCGCCGCGTCCACCGCCTGCGCCGGACCGAAGTTGCCGTTAAATTCAGCTTCGATCTCCGCCGAAATCCGATTGGGAATTACCTGTGGCACATCCGGCGCCGCGCCGAGATTCTCCGGCACCCGCAACACCGGCTCACGCCAGACCTGATCGTTCATGCCCACCGAGGCGGACAGCGAGATGAAGGAATTCTCCGGGAACGCCTTGGTTTTTAGATTCACACTGCCACCCGAAAACGCGCCCGGTTGGTCCGGAGTGAAGGACTTTGTCGTCACCACGCTCTCGATCAGGTCGGCGGGAAATTGATCCATCTGCACGGCCCGTTTATCCGGGTCAGCACTCGGTACCGAGACGCCGTTCATCAGCGTATTGGAGTAGCGATCACCGAGACCGCGAATGAGCACGTATTTGCCATCCACCACGCTGGCGCCGGTCACTTTGCTGAGCGCTTCGGCGGCGTCACTCGCGCCCAATCGGCTAAATTGATCCGCGCTGATTGCGTCGCTGATCGAGGACGCTTTCTGCCGCTCTACCAACAGGCCGATGTCGGACGACTGCACGATATCGGCGGAGATTTGAAACGCCTCCATCGTGATGACCGAACCCAGCACCGACGTGAGCGGAATATCCATGGTTTCGGTGCTGCCCGCCGTGATATTTAAATCGGTAATCGTCGCCCGCCGATACACCCCCTCCTTGGCCACTACCAAAGTCACCGCGCCGACCGGAATGCCGCGCAAAGCATAGGTTCCTCGTAGATCGGAAGTAGTGGTGCCGCCGGTCTCCACGACGGTAATGGAGACGCCCGTCACCGCCAGACCGGAAGCTGAATCCAAGACGCGACCGGAGACTCCGCCCACCTCTCCATTCTGCGCCAAACTGGCGTTCACTCCACCGAGAGCGAGGACCATTCCGGCGATCCATTTCAACCAACATTGAGCCTTAGCGCGGCGCGTCGTTACAACCATGGGGATGACGAGCACACGCCGTGAGGCCCGCCTTCAAACCGAATATGTCAACGACGCCAACTTGTCACCCGGCTGCCTCTTCCACGTAACCTAGGTGTCGGTTGGGTTACGTAAAACCGACTAAAACGAAGAAGCTAGTTTCCGTTTTCCGCCG
>Ga0075118_10002836_pt1 | contig 10522 bp, 8 predicted proteins | sample AntAceMetag02UKE_FD_69794 | JGI IMG/M metagenome (GOLD analysis project Ga0075118, IMG submission 69794) | Saline lake microbial communities from Ace Lake, Antarctica - Antarctic Ace Lake Metagenome 02UKE | ecosystem: Environmental > Aquatic > Non-marine Saline and Alkaline > Saline | place... | reverse complement strand
CCATCAGCGACCAAGATACTGGCCAAACGGGCGACACGCTCATAAGCACGTAAACCTGCCTCACGTGAGGCTTTTTGCGGTGCAAAGGCCGGAGGATCACAGACCACCACGTCAAAAGTTTTATCATCCGCGACCAATCCGGCCATCGCATCAAAGGCATCGTCCTTAATGGTGTCAAATGGCACGGCTGGGTTGGTCGCCGCAGCACCGCGCAGGGCCAAATCCAAAGCCGGCTGCGAGCCATCAACACAGGTCACCGATGCAGCACCATGGGCCATCGCGGCCAAGCCAAATCCACCGACATGCGAAAACACATCCAAAACAGTTTTGCCAGCAGAAAGATTCTGTACAAAGTTATGATTGGGGCGTTGGTCGTAGAAAATGCCAGTTTTTTGTCCCTCAGCCACATCGGCAAAGTAGACTGCGCCATTCATAGACACTTCAATCGCCTCCGTTGGCATGTCGCCCAAGGCCATGCGGCGGGTCTCGTCCAACCCTTCCAATACGCGCGCGCGTCCGGCGCCATTCACCACGATGGATGTGGGCGCAATCACGGCCTTCAGCGCCTCTACCAAAGCGGGCAACAGGTTATCAACCCATGCCGCATTGGGCTGGATCACCAACAAATCGGCAAACCGATCAACAATCAGTCCCGGAAGGTGATCTGCCTCTGCGTGGACCAAACGGTAATAGGGCTGGCTGTAAAGCTGCGCACGCAGAGCCAAGGCTCGGGTGATTTTCTGCGCAAACCAGTCGGCGTCAATCACCGTCTCTACGTCATCGGACAGCTTGCGTGCAAAAATCTTTGAATTTGGGTTCACCGCAAACAGGCCCAAGACATTCTGGGCATGATCGTGCAGGATTGCCAAACTTCCGGGCCGCAAAGCCTTCGTGCGGCGGTCCGTGACCAATTCGTTGTCATAGACCCATGGGAAACCATGCCGCACACGCTGCGCATTGGTTTTTGGTTTTAGCCGGATCACCGGATGGTCACTGTGCATTTCTGCCCCCCTTTGTGGTTGCAACTGGCCTAATTCAGCCAAAGTTTGGCGGCAAGAGCATATGCGCATTGATTTTGATCTCAAAGTATGATGATAGCGCTAACAGAAGCAATTGGAGAGCCCGATGAGCCTGCATCCAAAACTGGACGCCGTGACACAAAAGATTGTGGAGCGTTCAAAAAACAGCCGCCGCGCCTATCTGGCGAAAATAGCCAAAGCCGCTAAAGACGGTCCACGTCGGGCGCATTTGAGCTGTGGCAACCAAGCCCATGCCTATGCGGCTATGGGGGCGGATAAATCCACATTGCTCGAAGAACGTGCGCCCAACATCGGCATCATCACCGCTTATAATGATATGCTCTCAGCGCATCAGCCGTTTGAAACCTATCCGGCAAAAATCAAAGAGGCAGCCCGCGCCTTTGGGGCCACCGCTCAAGTCGCGGCGGGTGTGCCTGCCATGTGTGATGGCGTCACCCAAGGTCAGCCGGGCATGGAGTTAAGCCTGTTTTCGCGCGACACCATCGCACTCGCAGCCGCCATTGGCCTGTCCCACAATACATTCGACGCCGCTATCTTTCTCGGGGTCTGCGATAAGATCGTGCCCGTCTTGGTGATTGCCGCCGCCACCTTTGGCCATTTGCCCGCAATATTCCTACCTGCAGGGCCAATGCCCTCAGGCATCTCTAACGATGAGAAGACCGAAGTGCGCAAGCGTTTTGCGGATGGCCAATGTGATCGTGACGAGCTGATGGCCGCAGAGATGGCCAGCTATCACGGGCCTGGAACCTGTACGTTTTTTGGCACAGCTAATTCTAACCAAATGCTGATGGAATTCATGGGCCTGCACCTTCCAGGCGCCAGCTTCGTGCCGCCAAACAGCGATCTGCGCGATGCGCTCAACATTCAGGGTACCAAACAGGTTTTGGCCAATACCGCATTGGGGGAGACCTATATCCCTACCTCTGAGGTCTTAGACGAAAAAGCTTGGGTCAACGGCATTGTTGGTCTGATGGCCACAGGCGGCTCGACCAATCTTGTGCTGCATATCCCCGCCATGGCACGCGCCGCAGGGATAATTCTCGTTCCACAGGATTTCGCAGACATTTCCGCCATCGTACCTCTCTTGGCAAAAGTCTACCCAAATGGCCTGGCCGATGTAAATCATTTCCACGCCGCCGGTGGCCTACCATATTTGATATCACAACTTCTGGACGCGGGTTTGTTGCATGAGGACGTCAACACTATCATGGGACCCGGTTTGCGTCATTTCGGCCGCCAAGCGGTGCTTACTAATGGTGAAGTCGGCTACTCAAAGGCCCCCAAAAAAAGTCTAAACCAAAAAATATTACGCGCCATAGATGACCCGTTTCAACTCAGCGGTGGTTTACAAAATCTCAAGGGCAATCTCGGGACGGCAGTGGTCAAGATTTCCGCTGTGGACGAGGAGCGGCGTTTCATCGAAGCACCAGCAGCCGTGTTTCACAGCCAGGATGCCGTTAAAAAAGCCTTCCAATCAGGCGCACTTAACCGCGATGTAATTGTGGTGGTCCGCTATCAAGGACCTTCGGCCAATGGCATGCCCGAGCTGCACAATCTCACACCGTTTTTGGCTATTACACAGGATCGAGGCTTCAAAGTAGCCTTGGTGACTGATGGCCGTATGTCGGGCGCCTCGGGTAAAGTTCCTGCCGCCATTCATCTGTCACCAGAAGCCGCCGACGGAGGTCCGATTGCTCAAATTCAAGATGGCGATATGCTGCGCCTCGATGCGGTGAATGGTACTCTGGAAACATTGGCCGAAAATTGGCAGGATCGCGATATTATACATCCAGACCTGACGGTAAATGAAGAAGGCATGGGACGTGAGTTATTCTCAGTATTCCGCCGCACAGCTGGCCCTGCCTCTCAAGGCGCAGGCGTAGTAATATAGGAAAGACCAAATGACCCATTCAGATATGATCGCAAGAGTCTGCGCCGCTGCTCCCGTTATCCCAGTTTTAACTATCGACCGTGTCGAAGATGCCCAACCCTTGGCCCGCGCCTTGGTTGCCGGTGGTTTGCCCGCCTTGGAGATCACCCTTCGCACGGATGCGGCCCTTGAGGCGATTGCCGCCATTGCAGAGGTTGAGGGCGCAATGGCCGGGGTTGGCACATTGCTCACCCCTGCTCAGGTACGTGATGCCAAAGCCGCAGGCGCAATATTTGGTGTTTCGCCGGGCACCACGCCAAGCTTGATCGCAGCGACGCTCGAATTTGACCTGCCACTTTTGCCCGGAGCCGCCACAGCCACAGAGGCGATGCGCCTGTTAGAGCAAGGCTTTATATTTCAGAAATTTTTTCCCGCAGAAGCCGCAGGCGGCGCACCGGCTCTGGGCTCAATGGCGGGACCATTGCCACAGATCACCTTCTGCCCAACCGGCGGCGTGACCCCTGAAAATGCCAAAACCTATTTGGCATTGCCCAATACGCTTTGCGTGGGCGGCAGCTGGATTGCACCCAAGGCCCTTGTGGCCGCAGGTGCTTGGGGTGAGATTACACAGATTGCCCGTCGCGCCGCTGACCTGATTCGGTAATACGCCCAGCTCTGCCGCCACGTCTTATTTTTTTTGGCGCGGGGGCAAGGGCGGCCTGCAACACCGCTGTCATCGGGTGACCGGGCAGATCAGCCCCGTAATGTGAGATACAAAAGGCGATATGCTCGGCCGGATCCGCACCCACAGCCACTTGGATCGCCCAATCAAAGAAGATGGTTTTGCACATTGGCGACGTTATGCCCTCAATCCGGTAGCTTTCGCGGATGAGGCCCTTTGGATCAACATCTTCAACTTTCATATCCCTGCCCTTCAATTTGCCCGAGAATGCCATCAATAATCTGTACGCAATGCGCGCGCTTTGTTAAAACTATGTGCTCAAAATCAAGGTCCTGATCAATTTGAGCAATCCTAAACAAACGAGCACGACCGCCCTCGCCGACGGCTGCGTCCTGCGTATCGGTGCCACACATCAGCCTGTGTAGCAGGCGCAAATCCGACAGCCAATCGTGTGATCGCGCCAATTCATCAAGCGCGCCCACCTTCAAATGCGCTGCGCTCTGCCCACTGTGTAATTGTGCGGCTGTGGCAACCTCACGGCAGTGGTGCACCAACGCAATCCCCTGCCCCAAAAGTTCAATATCTTGCAACCCACCCGGACCACGTTTGATGTCCCATAGACCCTGTTGCGGCTTGCTTTCGGCCAAGCGCACCCGCATATCGCTCACACCAGACATCACCTTCGCCCAATCGGATTTTTCGTCCAAAATCCTCTGGCGTAAATCCTCAACCTTTTTGCGGAACTCGACGCTGCCAGTTATCGCGCGACCACGGGTGAGAGCCAAATGCTCCCATGTCCATGCCTCATTGCGTTGATAGGTCTCAAAACCAGTGATCGACGTGGCAACAGGCCCTGAGCGCCCAGAAGGGCGCAACCGCATATCAACTTCATACAACCGCCCATAAGCGGTTGGGGCCGTCAAAGCGGTGATCAATGCTTGGGTCAGCCTCGAAAAATATTGTCGACAAGCCAGCGTTTTGTGGCCGTCAGACAGCGCATTGGGATCGGCATCAAAAATCAAAATCAGATCCAAATCTGAGTCCGAGTTAAGCTGCCCAGCCCCCAGAGATCCCATCGCAAGAATCGTGCTATCTGACGGTGCAATATCGCCATATTTGCGCGCGAATTCGCGGTGAACAAATGCAAACACCACCACCAATACTGCTTGTGCCAATTGCGCATATTGCTCTGAGGCCGCCTTGGGTGTGATAATCTCTTGCAGCACATGCACCCCAATGCGAAAATGCCATTCTTTGGTCCAGATCCGGGCCAAATCTAAGCCCGTTTCATAGTCAAAGGCCCGGGCAAGTGTGGTGGACAGCTGCAACTGTAGCGCCTCTTGATCCGGCCATGCGGCAAAGAACTCACCACTCAACACCGCGTCCAGCACCCCAGAATTTCGACCCAAATACTGGGCCAATGCCGGCGCGCTCACGGCTATATCGGTCAAAAGATCCACCAGTTTAGGATTGGCCGCAAAAAGGGAGAATACTTGAATTCCCGCCGGCAACCCTTGCAAAAAATTATCAAATTGAATCAAAGCTTCTTTTGGATCTGGAGCATTTTGCAACCGAGCCAGTATTTCGGGACGCAGAGTATCGAACAGCACCGTGGCCCGCTCCGAGCGCATGGCCGCATAGCTCGGCCAATGTTGGGTGATATCGTGGTGCCCTTCAAGAGCAACTTCTGGCACCGTTCTTTGAGCGGGGGCAAAGAAAGTTTCTGTGATGGAATGTACTGCGTTCAGATGCGCCGAGATGTCATTTAAAAAGGCCTCAGAGGTCTGGCCGCACAGCCCCGCTACTCGGGCTAAACCCTCTTCCGACTGTGGCACACTTTGGGTTTGCGCGTCTCGGATCATTTGAATGGCATGTTCTGTATGGCGCAACACTGTGTAGCTGCGTTGGAGTTGATTATTGATAGCTGAGGTCACCCATTCTTTCGCCACCAACTGATCCAATGCCGCCAATGTTTGCGAGGATCGCAGCCCAGGGTCACGGCCGCCAGAAATCAGCTGACGGGTTTGAGTGAAAAACTCAATTTCCCGGATCCCGCCCCGCCCCAGCTTCACATCGTGACCGGGCACAGTGATTTGGCCACGCGCGCCGGTTTTGGTGCGTATTTTCAGACGCAGAGCATGGGCCTCCTCAATGGCTGCAAAATCCAGATGGCGCCGCCAAACAAAGGGCACCATTTGCTCCAAGAACGCAGCCCCTGCCTCTTGATCACCGGCACAGATCCGCGCTTTGATAAAGGCTGCGCGCTCCCATGTGCGCCCCAAGCTTTCATAGTATTCCAGCGCTGAAGACATGCTGACGCAGATTGGGGTTACAGAAGGGTCGGGTCGCAACCGAAGGTCTGTGCGAAAAACATAACCATGTTGCGTGACATCATTCAGAAGTTTGGTGGCAGTGCGCGTGGCGCGCACCAAGATTTGACGCAAATGTGACGCTTCAAGATGATCCATTTTGCGATCATCAAACATCACAATGAGATCGATGTCTGAGGAGTAATTCAGTTCCCCCGCTCCCATCTTCCCCATCGCCACAACGAAAAGCCCAGTGTCCTCAGGCAGCTTGCCAGAGGCCTGATAGGGCGCCAACGCTGACGTGAAGGCCGCCTGCACCGCCGCATCGGCAAAATCTGTGAGCGCTTGGGTGGTTCGGTTGAGCGGATAGGCGCCCGACAACTCCACCATGGCCAAAAATCCGGCCATGCGGCGCTTTGATTGTCGTAGGATTTGGCCGGGATCCGCGCCCAGATCGCTGGGCAATATACCTTCCAAGGGCGCATCGGCATGAACGGCTTCGCAGATCCACGCTTGTTCCTGACGCAACACATCGTTGAGATAGGGGCTGCACCCGCCAATCCCCTTTAACAGCTCCGCAAGCGCGCCTGTGGCCGCCCAATCCGCACTGAGCGCTGTCCCGCGGGCGGGTTCATAAGGAATGGGGACTTGATTGATTGACTCGATGACTGCCATGTCCCCAAACTGCGGAGCAAGCGACATAAGGTCAATGGGGTAGAGATGAGTAAAAGCTTAAAGCGCGTTAAATCTGTTCTGATAGAGGCCGGGGTTAATTTGGAGGTGATTGAAACTGGCACGGCCACAACGGCCCTCGCGGCAGCTGAGAGCCTTGGCTGTCTGGTGGATCAAATTGCCAAATCTATCATTTTTCAAGGCAGTCAAACCGGGGCGCTATATCTTTTCGTAACCGCCGGCGCTCAAAGAGTTGACCTCGACCGTGCTGCCGGTTTGGCCGGTGAGCCCTTGGTAAAAGCAGAACCGACGGATATACGCACCATTACCGGATTCTCGATTGGAGCGGTCAGCCCAGTGGGCCACCTCACGCCTATCTCCACCTTCTTTGACGCGTTTCTGATGCAGTTCCCAATCATATATGCGGCCGCAGGTACGCCCATTCATGTGTTTGGTTGTCCACCCGCTATAATGCAAAGCCTTTGCGAAGGGTTGATTTCCGACTTCCTCGAAAAAATGTAAAAAAATTACATTACCCCATGTAAAGCCGCGCCATAATAACAGATAAAAATGTTAACAGCATTTACATTGTAACAGATATAACAATGCCAGCAATATGACCGTGCTTGCAACCGAAACGGCACAAACTAACCATGCTGATGGTTGGTTTGTGCCGTTTAGAAACTGGAGACGGCAAAGGCAACGGTGCTTAGATGGCCGCAATGATCCTTAGATTTATATTCTTTTGGCTTGTCGGCCTTGCTCTTCTCTTCTACATAATCTGGAGCAAACACATGTTTTAAAATCACAGTCTTGCCACCGTTTTCAAAGCCAGTCTCACAGCACAATTTAAGTGGCAACAGCTCATTTGGTGTCTATAAAGCCGGCACTTTGCACAGCCTTGAAGAAAAAAATTACAATTAGAAGCCTTTATGCAGCGACTTCGGGCGGCTAAAGACAAATCAGAGTTTGATCAATTTATGGATGATCGCGCCCAGAAGCCCACACATGGCGCAACGGCCACTGATGCCAACCCTGAGCGCTCTGACCCCACCGGGGTCAGAGCCATTTTATTAAAGCTGTTTTGATGCTCCAACTTCCCAATCCTGTCCAAGATGCTACTTATTACGCCAACGTAAACCTAAAACGTTTACTGTCATGGCTTGGCTATACACTGGCTATCACCGCCATGACCTTCGTTCTGTGCCTGCTCACCTCTGGCATCAGCTTTTTCCTCTTCCTTAGCATTTGGACAATTGTGAGCTTTTTCGATCGGTTCACAGAGATGACAGCACGTTCAGCTACGCTTGGCATGCGGATCAGCGGATTGAACTTTGTATTATACAAAACAGGCCTATGGACGGGCTCTATGCGTTGTTTCACACGCTGGGCACCTTGATCTGTTTGATCTCACGGCTACAAATCATCTTAGTGATTTTGATGCTTATCGCCTCCCGAAAACAGGGTTTATAAGATTTGATATTGGGCACAGTGATTCTGAACGCACCAGCGCACTATCAAGCCGGTTAAGATTTACTCTTGGATATTGTGATTTGGATTGATAGCCTTAGGGAGAAAGTCGATTGGAAGTCATGCGCCACACCGTTCCCATAGCGTCACAGTTTTATGTCACCGCTCCGCAACCCTGCCCCTATCTTGAGGATCGGATGGAACGCAAACTGTTCACCTCGCTTCAGGGGATAGATGCAGGTATCTTAAACAATACACTGTCTAAGCAGGGCTTCCGGAGATCGCAGAACGTATTGTATCGGCCAGCCTGTATGGCATGCACGGCCTGCCTATCCGCTCGAATTGATGTCGGCAAATTTCAACCCAGCAAGAGCCAACGCCGGATCATAAAGCGCAACGCGCATCTGCAACGCCAGCCCAATGCGCCTTGGGCTACAGAAACCCAATATGAGTTGTTTCGCAGCTATCTTGAATCCCGCCACTCTGAGGGTGGGATGGCGGATATGGATATCTTCGAATTTGCAGCCATGATTGAAGAAACCCCCGTCACCAGCCGGGTGATTGAATATTACACGCAAGAGGGGGGTCTGAACGCTGTCTGCTTAACGGATATTTTTGATGATGGCCTGTCACTGGTCTATAGTTTTTTTGACACGTCTCAGCCTGAAAACTCTGTCGGTACCTATATGATTTTGGATCATATAGCTCTCGCCCATGAAGCGGGTCTGCCCTATGTCTATCTTGGATATTGGGTGCCGGGCAGTGATAAAATGGCCTATAAGGCGCGGTTTTCCGGTGTCGAGATTTTTCGTGATCAAAAATGGGCAGAAATTGATTCCAATGACAGCTACAAAACTGAAACCAATCCTCTTGAGGTACGACCTATCTCTGAGCAGGTGGCTCATATATCAATGCCAAATGTCACGCATATCAGCGGGACTTGATGTTTTTCAAAACTGTTCATTCCACAAAAAAGGGCGCCTGCAACAGCGCCCTTTTTTAATTCTATATGCCCAACCTTAGCCGGCCAGCAGGTTTGGAATGATGCTGACCACCCAAGGGAACCAGAACAACAACAGCAGCCCTAGAACTTGTATCAACACGAAGGGGATCACCCCGCGATAGATATGACCCGTGGTCACCTCTTTCGGAGCAACACCGCGCAGATAAAACAGTGCGAAGCCGAAGGGTGGTGTCAGGAAGGACGTTTGCAGGTTTACGGCAATCATAATGGTGACCCATTTAGGATCCATCGTGCCACCGTAAATTACCGGTCCCACAATCGGGATCACGATGTAAATGATCTCGAGAAAATCGAGCACAAACCCCAAGACAAACAACACCAGCATCACGATCAAGAAGACCGTAAACTCATTATCAAAGCTCTTAAGGAAGTCCTGAATATAATGCTCGCCGCCAAAGCTGATGACCACCAGGTTGAGTAATTGCGACCCAATCAAAATAGTAAACACCATTGAGGTTACTTTAGCAGTCTCGCGCACCACGGGACTGAGTACACCGGAGCGGAACAGCGTCCAACAGGCATAAATTAAGCCAAACAGGGCATATAAGTATGCAGCCTGTGCCACAAAAAATGCAATCCAATTTTCAACAGATACGCCCTCATAGCTAATTCTCAAATCAAAGTTCATCCCGACCAGCAACATAATCACCAACGCAAAAGCAGATCCAATGATAATCTTGGGTGACTTGTTCTCATCTTTCAGCTTGCGGAAGGCCGCCAGCATAATCGCACCACCTGCCCCCAAAGCCGCAGCTGGGGTTGGGTTAGTGATGCCGCCAAGGATAGACCCCAAAACCGCCACAATCAGAATGAGCGGTGGAAATACCACCCGGATCAGCTCGTTTTCAGCCAGACGAACAACCGCCGTGCGCAGACCATACAGGATTAACACTATTGGCGGGATCAACAGAATCAGAGTAACACCCGGAGAGGTCAGTGGGCTGATCAACACTATGTCAAACAGTATAGTCAAAGCCACCCCTGCAAAGCCAACCGCTAGGGGGCGGAAATCTTGGCTTGGCGCCACACCCCGTGCTGTGGTCAGAACCAGGGTCATCAAGATCAACCCAACAGCAATACCCAAACCAATTGGAGCCGCATCGCTGACCCGCGTGGCGATATTAGTATCGATCTCATCGTCGCTCAAAGCGCGGCTTTGAACGGCACCGCCAGAATCCGCAATTGCTTGCTGCTCAGAGATAGCGACATCCCAGGCCTCTTGTCCGTGCAAATCAATCATCGATGCCTGACAGTCCGCCCCGACATTGGTGCGAAGAGACGCGCCCTCGCTCAGAGCCGAGCGTGACGAAACAGAGATATCCTGCGAGCCAATCATATTGACCTGCCCCAAAAGAATGGCGCCACCGATCAACGCAATGGGAGCGGCCAAGAACCACTGTAAACCATGATTGCGACCAATCGGTTCACCAGAACCGCCACCCATCTTAACCGCTG
>Ga0075118_10002824_pt1 | contig 10552 bp, 10 predicted proteins | sample AntAceMetag02UKE_FD_69794 | JGI IMG/M metagenome (GOLD analysis project Ga0075118, IMG submission 69794) | Saline lake microbial communities from Ace Lake, Antarctica - Antarctic Ace Lake Metagenome 02UKE | ecosystem: Environmental > Aquatic > Non-marine Saline and Alkaline > Saline | place... | reverse complement strand
CGCAAGTATGCGAATACACCTTTTCCAGATACAATAGAGGCATCATGAGTGACTCAGAAAAAACTACTACCTTCACTCGCGACGGTGCAGGAAACCTCGACCAGACACTTCGACCCAATACATGGGAAGAATATGTAGGGCAAACAAAAACCAAAGAGAATCTGCGCATTCTGCTTACTGCAGCTCGTGAGCGTGGTCACGCTGCTGAGCACATTCTTTTGTATGGACCTCCGGGCCTAGGGAAGACTACGTTGGCACACCTTATCTCGAAGACACTGGGAACCAACATGCGCACCACGTCAGGCCCTGCCATCGAGCGAGTTGGTGACTTGGCAGCCATCCTTACTAACCTCTCCCCTGGAGATGTGCTCTTTATCGATGAGATTCACCGTCTTTCTAAAAGCATTGAAGAAGTCCTCTACCCCGCTATGGAGTCGGGGGTATTAGACATCATCATTGGGAAAGGTCCTTCCGCGCGAACAGTACAACTCGAGCTCCCTCCCTTTACACTCGTATCGGCTACTACACGTATCTCACTTCTGTCTGCCCCCCTTCGTTCTCGGTTCTCTGGGGGGACGTTCCGACTTGAGTTTTATAAAGACTCAGAGATAGCCCAGATTCTTCATCGCTCTGCTGAACTGTTAGGCATCTCTACTTCAGAAACAATCATGAACAATATCGCCAAGCGATGTCGGGCCACACCCCGTACCGCAAATTATCTTCTGAAACGATGTCGTGACCTGGCACAACTCGAAAAAGGTGAGCTTACTACCGACATCGTCGACCGCACCTTTGCACTCTTAGAAGTAGATATACTCGGACTTGGCAGTCCCGACCGAGAAGTACTTAAGGCAATCATCCACAAGTTCAATGGTGGCCCAGTGGGACTCAACACCATTGCAGCAGCAACTGGTGAAGAGCAATCAACTATTGAAGACGTAATTGAACCCTACCTCATCCGCCAAGGCCTGCTTGAACGAACTCCCCGAGGGCGTATTGCCAGTGCTACTGCGTATAGCCATATTGAAAACATGGAACTATAAAGGCCCACAACAATGTGCGGGCCTACAACATCAGACTTATTTTTTGCGGAGTGATGGAATCAGTGTTCCGCCTGCTGGCCTTGATCCATATAGACCCTGCCATATCTTTCCTCCAAAATCCACACAGCACATATCCTCTGGTTTCAGGGTTCGTTCAAATAAACCATTTGAGTATTTCATTTCTCTCTCCCATTTGCTACAGCTAAATAACTGTAGGTACACTATACCTACTTATCCAAAGCTTGCATAGACCAACCTAATCTCATACACTTTATACATTACTCCCTTAGTTTATATATATGTCAGGACATAATAAATGGTCAAAAATAAAACATAAAAAAGGAGCGACTGATGCGGCCCGAAGTAAGGTGTTCAGTAAACACTCAATGTTTATTGCTATGGAGTCACGCGGAGCAAATGGTGATGTCACTTCCCCACAACTAGCGGCAGCAATCGTGCGAGCAAAGAAAGACTCGATGCCAAAAGAAAATATTGAGCGGGCAGTTGCTAAAGGCTCAGGAACTGACGGCACCGTCCTGGAGGAAATTATGTTTGAAGGATTTGGACCAAGTGGTGTGGCGTTCCTTATTCAAACAGTCACTGACAACAACAACCGTACTGCACCACTGATTCGCAACGTTTTTAGCAAAGCAGGATTTGCACTTGGTTCTCCCGGTTCAGCAGCTTGGGCGTTTACAAAAACAGCCGATGGCTACACCCCAAATACACCAATGGAGCTTGATGATGAAGCAGGTGAAAAGCTGGCAGGTTTTATTGAGAAGCTGGAAGAGGAAGATGATGTTATCAACGTCTACACCACCGCCGATGAATAAAAACTTTAAAATACTTCGTTACACTTCAAGTGATATTCGTCACCGTGCCCATGCACGACTCCTCATATCACATTCGTGTGCCTAGTATTTTTTTGTTTTTATTCATCGGTACCAAGTCTAGGGTCTCAGATTAATTCTTGCTCGCCTTCCATTTCATCTCATTTTATTCTTCTGAATATTTAAGTAAGTTGGGAAAAAGACCAATAGATACTTTGTATCTATTGGTCTTTTTCTTGGTATACTTTGGGCATTATGAAAGTACTGGCAGTAGACCCTGGATATGATCGGCTTGGGGTGGCGGTTATTGAGAAGCAGGATGGAAAAGAAGTGTTGGTGTACTCAAGCTGTGTTGAGACCGATAAGAAAGCTGAGCTCAACGACCGGCTGCATGTTCTGGGGGTTGCATTTCAAAAACTGTTAGATGAACACTCCCCTGACGCAGTTGGTATTGAAACCCTGTTCTTTAACAAAAATGTAAAGACAGCTATCGGGGTTGCACAAGCTCGGGGTATCATTATTTACCTCGCAAAAAATGCAGGATGCGCCGTGTATGAACATGGTCCCCAGGAAATAAAGGTTGCTGTTACAGGCTACGGCAAGAGTGATAAAAATGCTGTTACTGAGATGGTTAAGCGTTTAGTTACTAATGTTCCCGACACAGCGCTTGATGACGAATATGATGCAATTGCTGTTGGTGTCACAACCCTTGCACACTACCGATAAATTGATACAATCTTCATTCAAAAGCTCGAACAGACGGGGTTGCACATCAGCAAAAATTTTGATAAAAAAGTACTAGCATTATCGTAATCAACACATATGATTTTTTTAACTACACCACCTGAGGAAGAAGAGACAACCGACGAGGAACCTGATGATTCTGACGTAAGTGTTGATGATTCTGTATTAGACGAACTATCTAAGGAAGAGGAGGATGATGACGAGAAGGAGGAGGAAAAGACCGAAGAAGAAAAAGAAGGATTTGGCGCAATTGACGAAGAAGCTGAAATACAAAAAGCAGAACGAGCTGAGAATGGAGAAGATGATGAGGAAGAAGAAGATGATGAGGAAGACGCAGACGACACCGACTACGATAGCTTCGACGACGTAGACGAAATGTAGCCTGAGCAAACGAGCGTAGCGACTATTGCGAAGGTTGATCAGAATTTGTTCTGCCCTTGGGCAAATTCTGACAAAGTGAAATCAAAAAACTACCACCTATACTAGGCGGTAGTTTTTTGATTTCACTAAACAATGAAACTGCTTAAAAAAGCTCAATCAAACTCACATTTTTCTTTCCTCTTTTAAGAAGAACCAGTACACCTGACCCCTCTTTAGTTAAGATTGTATCTACTACTTCAATCTTCGCACTATTTACCTGCACCGCACCACCTTCAATAAACGTTCGTGCTTCACGATTACTAGTGGCAAGCCCTGACTCTACTAGCGCATCAACCAATGTAGTTTTATCAGTAATCTTTGTCAGTGGTGCATTCTCTTTTAAGATACCAATCTCAGCCCCAGACAAATCCTGAAGCATCACCTCCCCAAAAAGAGACAGCGACACTCGTTCAACAGCTTGTGCAACTTCTGGAGTATGAACAAAACTAGTCACCTCCTGAGCAAGTCGCTTTTGCGCATTTCGTGCTCCAGGATTTTCTCCATGTTCTTTCTCTAGCTCAGTAATCTCTTCAAGAGCAAGAAATGTAAAGAGCTTTAGATAGTCAATTACATTCTCATCTGAAGTATTGAGCCAAAATTGATAAAAGGCATACGGTGAAGTTTTTTCTGATGCTAACCAAACAGCATTACCTTCACTTTTGCCAAACTTTTTACCTGTAGCTTTATCTGTAACAAGCGGGACAGTAACAGCATGGACTGACTTCTGCTCCTTTCTTCGTATCAAATCTACCCCAGAAACAATATTCCCCCACTGATCTGAACCACCTACCTGTAAATCACATCCGTACTTTTTATGTAGTGTTAAATAATCAAACGCTTGTAGCAATGGGTATGCAAACTCAGTATAAGAAATACCAGTGTCCCCTTCTAACCGTTTTGAAATCGCATCTTTTTTAATTAACTCATTTACCGTGAAATGCTTACCAATATCCCGCAAAAAAGTAATGAGACCCTGTTCAAGTAACCAATCTTTATTATTTACAAATTCAATCTGTGCATCTTCAGAACCGATAAGCCGCTGCGCCTGTGCTTTTATTTTTTCAACCTGTACATCAATATCTTCGACAGACTGAAGTGTCCGTTCTGCATCAGGCTTAGGGTCACCAATCATTCCAGTGCCACCTCCCACAAGGAAAATTACCTTGTGCCCAGCATTAGAGAGGTGCCGGAGCAGCATCCAGATAACCATATTACCAGCATGAGCAGAGTCAGCTGTTGGGTCGATACCGTGATACACAATACGTTTTGTATCATCAACAACTTCAGCTAATGATTCTGAGGTATGTTGGTGTATAAACCCTCGCTCTTGTAATTCTTCCGATAATTTCATACTATATTTCTCTTAACTAAGTCTTAACTAAGAGAAGCTGTAAAAATGAGTGCAGTTCTAGGAACTAGCTAAAAATAGAGTGAGCCATATATCTATATGGTGATCGATATTTTTCGCGCAGTGCCAGCGAAATGTACCATTTTTACAACTTCTATTTGAAATAACTTTACCACACAAGAGTAATAATAAAACATAGACAAAAAGTGATAGAATGGCAACATAACAACCAACATATGGCACCTAAAAAATCTTGGATAAAAAGACACGCAAAAGACATCATTATTGATGTTTTTATTGCTATGTTTGTATTTGGACTAGTAGCCGTTGGCGGGGTATTTATCTGGGTCTCAACCCTCGAAATACCTGACCTCTCCACTTTTGAACAGCGAAGAATCCTACAATCAACAAAAATTTACGACCGCACGGGTGAAGTTCTACTCTATGACCTCCATCAAGATGTGCGCCGGACGATAGTGCCGTTTGAGGATATCTCATACCACATCAAAAATGCCACCGTCGCTATTGAAGATGACCAGTTCTATAATCATTACGGTATCGACCCGCGAGCAATTGTGCGAGCAGCCCTCTCAAACCTAACAGAAGGTGATCTTCTGGGTGGACAAGGCGGGTCAACTATCACACAACAAGTAATTAAGAATTCAATTCTTGAAAATGAAAAACGTCTAAAACGTAAAATAAAAGAGGCTATCCTCTCAATAAAACTTGAGCGAATTCTTACAAAAGATGAAATCCTAAGTCACTACCTCAACGAATCTCCTTATGGTGGAACCATCTATGGTGTAGAGGAAGCATCTCAATCATTTTTTGGTAAATCAGCCAAAGACATAACCCTCCCTGAAGCAGCCTATCTCTCAGCCCTTCCCCAGGCACCAACCCGTCTCTCACCCTTTGGAAACAACAGAGACTCACTTGATGCACGACAACAGCTTGTCCTGCAACGAATGCTCATCAATGAGTTTATCACTCAAGAAGAGTATGATGCCGCAAAAGATGTTGTTGTTGAGTTTCAACCACAAGCAGTTACGGGAATACGAGCACCTCACTTTGTGATGTATATTCGTGAACAGCTCGTTGAAAAATACGGAGAGGAAGCACTATCAGACAAAGGGTTCCGAGTTATCACCTCGCTTGACTGGGAACTACAACAAGAAGCTGAGAGAGTTATTGCAGAAAAAGTAGCTATCAACGTTGAAAAATACAGTGCTAGCAATGCCGGACTTATCGCCCTAGACCCACAAACAGGTGATGTTCTGGTAATGGTTGGTTCTCGTGATTACTTTGATGAAGACATTGAAGGAAACTTCAATGTAACCCTCGCTCCTCGACAGCCGGGGTCGTCCATAAAACCAATGGTGTATGCATCAGCCTTCAGTAACGGGTATACCCCCGAGACCATTGTCTATGATGTTAAAACACAGTTCAGTACCACTTGTGATGTTGGGGACATAACCTCAATAGCTCCCTGCTATTCACCAAACAACTACAACAACAAATTTAAGGGGCCTGTTACTCTCCATGATGCACTTCCTCAGTCACTGAATATTCCTGCAGTAAAAATACTGTACTTAACGGGACTTACCGAGGCTATAAAACTTACTGGCGACATGGGAATCACAACCCTTAACGACCCAGACAGACTTGGGCTCACACTTGTACTTGGTGGAGGTGAGGTAAAGCTTATTGAGCACACAGGAGCATACGGTGTGTTTGCAAACGAGGGAATCAAAGCAGACCGACGAACAATCCTTCGTATTGAAGATAGTAATGGCGTCCTATTAGAAGAAACAAAAGTGCAGTCACACCGTGTCCTCGACAGAGATGTTGCCCTTATGATCTCAGACATTCTATCTGACAATACTGCTCGGGCACCACTGTGGGGATTTAACTCTTTAGTACACTTCGCTAATCGAGACGTCGCTGCAAAATCTGGTAGTACCAACAACTTGCGTGATGCATGGATCATGGGATACACACCAAACTTAGTAGTTGGGGTATGGGTTGGAAATAATGATAACTCACCAATGGGTGGCGGTTTATCAGGACTCATCGCAACCCCAATGTGGCGGGCGTTTATGGACATTGCTCTGGAGAAAGTTGAAGTCCAAAACTTTGCAGAAGCACCTGTAAGTGACACCAATGTAAAACCAATACTCCGGGGGGAAACACTCGACACCACGGCATTTATAGAGAGCATCCAGTCCGGGAGGACTACAATGGACCTAGCAGGCATTGCTTCAAACATGCATTCAATCCTGCATTACGTGACCAAAGAAAATCCGCAAGGGCCCTACCCAATAAACCCAAACGACGATGTGCAATATAAATACTGGGAATATGGGGTTCAAAAATGGAAAGATGAAGAGTATGCTGGAATCACTCCAGACTCAGATGAAGACCCGGAAGATAATTAAGATACCTAAAAAAAGACACATTCATATTGTGTCTTTTTTTATACTACAACAACACCTTAGGAACACTCTGTTCACCAATTCTCCCTTTCATGTGGGTAAGTATCTCTTTTTTCTTTAAAAGAATCTCTGTCTTCAGAGGGCCTGAAATTCGCATTGTAAGCGTTTTATTGTACACAGAGTATGACACACGCTCTTTAGGTATTTCAATGCCTACAAGGTCAGCTACAACCTCAATAAATGCCCCTGTCACAATCCCCTGGGGTGCTCGTAGGGTATGTTTATACTTTTCAAACAAATCACCCACCTTCTTAACATCACCACCTCGTAATTTTTTCATATGTATATCAAACTCTATTTTGTAAATAAGTAGAAATTTTTAAATATATCGAAATGGTGTTAAAAGCACAACGAGTCGTACCTCAGTACGGTGAGGAAGTGCTTTTATAAGCCACTGAAGATATGTGACGAAATCTCTACTTATTCATGGGCATTACTAGGTAACGTAGGGAAACATCATTAACCCCTTTAATAACCAACGGGCGACCAAGACCAGCAAAATGCATCACGATACTATCACCTGCAATATGACTCAATGGTTCTGAAACATATCGCTGATTAAAACTAAGAGTTAAATCATCACCTTCTGTTTGAGCAGAGATAGATTCAGTTGTTGTTCCAACCTCCCCACTGTTTGCTGAAACAGTGATGGATTTTTCATTTACATGAAGGGTTACTTGCATAAATTTATTTAAGAAAATATTCGTCTTCTTAAACGCATGCGCAAGATCATTTTTCAACAAGGTTGAGTGGGTACTGTATTCCTTTGGAATGATTTGTTCATAATCAGGAAATGATCCTGAGGTAAGTCGAGAGGTTATATACACTCCATCGGGAAACGAAAGTGCACACTGATTTTCATTTACTTGAAACTCAGGCTCTCCTTCACGTGTATCACACACTCGAGCAAGTTCTAAGGCATTTTTCTGGGGAATTAAAATTGGCTCACTGAGCACAATACCTTTTTGAGGGACAGTCTTTTCCATTAACCGAAATGAGTCAGTACATACAAAAGTAAGTGAGTGCTCCTTTTTCTGCAACACATACACACTTCCAAGTTCAGGCTTAATAGACGACTGACTCGCTGCAAAAGCAGCAGTCTTAATTCCAAGTGCAAATAATGACTTATTGATAACCTGACCCTTTTCCTCAATCCTAGGGATAATCGGAAATTCTTCGTGTGGTATCGCTTTTATGTTTGTTTCTGAACCTGCTCCCTCAACAACCAACACCCCCTCCTCTGCCCGAAGAGTAATGTCTTTTTGTGACATGTATTGAATTGTTTGGGTGAGTGTATTTGCTGGTATTGCAATAAGACCCTCTTCAATAACTTTTACTTCCACTGTAGATTCAATCCCTATCTCTAAATTTGTTGATCGTAAAGTAAGGGTGTTGTTTTTAGCTTCCAATAATACACACTGCAACACTGGCAGTGACACATGTTTGGTACTTACTTTTCCAACTAATTCAAGTCGGTCAAGTAATTGGTCTTTTGAGATTGTTACGTGCATATTATTTATTTATTTTTAATTATTTTACTCTTACTATTAGGGGTGTGTATATGTGGAAATCTGGAATATATGCTCTAGTATATACCTTATTGAGAAGTGTAAATGGTACTATCTTGTTGATATACCCTGCTCGACTTCTGTATATAACTGGGGAGAAGTGGCAACTTTATTTTTTCTGGGGATTACTCTGATGTTACCCACAGCAGTTGTTCCCTTTTTGTACAGTTCTTCCTTGTTTTATACACAGTTACTCAACAGGTCTACTCTAACTAGGTTGGTATCTATACACAGTATTGTACACAAGTATTGGGTGTGTTGTAAAAGCCACCCAGTAAGTGGGTGGCTTTTACATTACTTAAGAAGGAGTCGTATTTGTGTCACCTCCTCCTCAAGGTCGTTATCCCCCAAGAGTTCTCTCTTTATTTTTTCACATGAGTGAATGACTGTTGTGTGGTCTCGTCCTCCAAGTTTTTGGCCAATTGCCGGGTATGAAATCTGGAAATCTTCTCGAAGAATGTACATGATTAACTGTCGTGGTTTTACAATTTCTTTACGACGAGTTTTTTCGTAGATTGATGAAGGGTCGACGTCGAAGTATCGAGCCACCTTCTCCACTACGTCTGAGACAGCCAGTGTCTTACGTGGGCGGGTACTGTTTTTAATGATTTGTTTCACCTCATCTAGAGAGAGGGTTTTTCCAAGTAGTTGTGATTGACACATGATGGTGTTTAAAGCACCTTCAAGCTCACGAATGTTTCCTTCGATTGTTTTTGCTAGGTGATCAACTACGTCCTCACTTAAGAGAAGACCATTTTGTGATGTTTTCGCCCGTAAGATGGCAGCGCGTGATTCCATGTCTGGTGCTGGGATGTCAACAATCATTCCTTGAGCAAATCGAGACTGGAGTCGTTCTTCAAGACCAGAAAGAAGGGTTGGGTGGATGTCACTAGAGAACACAATTTGTTTATTGTGGTCATGAAGTGCGTTAAACAGGTGAAATAATTCTTCTTGTGTCTTCTCTTTACTCGCTAAGAACTGAACGTCATCCATAATAAGGATGTCGTACTGTCGGTACTTATCTTTAAAACTGTTGGCCGTTCCATTTTGTAGGCTGTTGAAGTAATCAACGGTAAATCGTTCACTAGTTACATAAAACACCTTCCTACCTTGGTTTTTTAGGTGGTTCCCCACTGCTTGGATAAGGTGTGTCTTACCATGCCCGGTCTTACCGTAGATAAATAACGGGTTATAGACGATACCAGGTTTTGCACTTACTGTTTTAGCGGCTGCGTGTGCGAGTGCATTAAAGGGACCAACTACAAAGTTTTCGAAGGTATACTTCGGGTTAAGGTTATCGCTCTTGTTGATGTAGTACTCCTCAAGCGGAAGGGCTGCGTTAACTGTTTGTGGCTTACTAGTCTCTTTCTTTTTGTCATTTCGTTGCACGACGCTGTATTCGATACTTCGTACGTAGGGAGTAAGTTCCCGTAGTGTCTTTAGGGTCATTGATTGGAATTTGTCAGACAGCCAGTCTCGTACAAATACACTTGGAACTCCGAGAGTAACCGTCCCATCCTCAAGAGATACAATGTGTGTGTCTCGAAACCAGGTCTTAAAGTTCGCTGGAGTAATAGAGAGTTCAATTGTAACTAATGCATCATCCCATAACTTCTTAACATCAATCTGCTCTGTGTGCACAATGCTGTTTGTTGAAGGATGAGATAAAGGATTCATAGTTGTGATATTGAACTTAGTGATGTCATTATACCTGGGTATAAAAAACTGTAAACTCTTTGGCGATTTACTCGTGTAGTTATGGGCGATTTTATTTGCAACCCATACGTAGTGTGTATAACCTGTGGACAAGTGTGTGTAAGCTGTGAGTGTCAGGTGCTCACCTTCTGGAACAGATGGTGTCTATGTAGTAGTTTTGTACATAAGAAATAAACTATTTTTGTTCACTCTTTTTTATGGTGATGAGAAGTGCTGCGGGGCACGACAAAAGAGGTTGGTGCGATACAACATAAAGTAACCCTTTTAAAGGTTGTAATGATATTCTTGCGCTCCTTTGGTGTATAGCTTGCGTTACTAAAACAATAGTGTATAGTTACGCGCATTAAGCAACCTATATATGCCAAAACGAACATATCAACCAAGTCAACAA
>Ga0075118_10002815_pt1 | contig 10579 bp, 10 predicted proteins | sample AntAceMetag02UKE_FD_69794 | JGI IMG/M metagenome (GOLD analysis project Ga0075118, IMG submission 69794) | Saline lake microbial communities from Ace Lake, Antarctica - Antarctic Ace Lake Metagenome 02UKE | ecosystem: Environmental > Aquatic > Non-marine Saline and Alkaline > Saline | place... | reverse complement strand
TTTGTTATTATTTATTTTATATTAGTTAAAATTCAATTTTTATTACATAATTATGTTTTTTATCTTGCTTTTTTTTTGCAAATTGATTTTTATTGAGTACAAAGATAATTTTAAAGGCGGTTTTAATATCTTTATTCCAATATCATATTCGTCAGCTAATTTTGTTAATATTTTTACAGAATTTGGAAGTATTATCAATTTTAACTTATTATTTAATACATTTATTATTGATGAAACAATAATGTGTTTATTAACTGCAGTTCCATGTGATGATAATTTAATTTGTTCAAGAGAATTTGGAAAATAATATGTCCCCCGATGAATATTTACGTTATATAAAATATTTCTCAACTTATTTGGTAAATTATCTAATTTGATTATATTTTTATCAATATTAAATTTTGTGCAAAGTACTGTATTCATTTCTAATGTTATTAATGTTTTTGGCAAACTGTCCACTTTTTGTTTAAATTCTGTGCCAGTGTTTATATATATTATTTCAGTATTTAATAAAAAATTTAAATTTCTATCAAAAAATGAACGTTTTTTATTATAATTATCCTTGCAACTATATATCATATCGTTAATTTTATCACCATTTGCAAATAATATTCCATTGCATTTTTTTATTATTTTTTTATTTTCTTTGCTTATTTTGTCATGATATTTTTTATTAAAAATTATTAATTTTTGCACTGTGTCAGTATCTGGTACATGTTTATTATTTGATATTATGTAACCACTTTCCAAATTTTCACTCATTTTTAATTTATCATCTTCATTATAATCATCTATCAAATTTATATATCCCAAAGCAAAAATCCCAGCAGCAAATAACATTATCATTGTCATTATTATTTCCCATATATATCCATAATCACTATCTCTGTTATATAACACAAATGCTCCAATTATTATCATAAAAAACATATACATCAAGTAATAATAAGTGTCGTCCTCCATTATAAACTATAATATTAATTTATTTATGAAGTTAAAACGTCTTATTTATAGAATTATACTTTTTATTTTACATTTTTAATAATATTTAAATCTATCACAGTCTTGAAAATCACCAATTCCACAACATATATCTGATGATTCTGCACCAAACATTTTATGATTTGTTCGTTTTATATTTTTAAATATAATCTTGGATGCTTTTTTGAATACATTTAATTTATTTTTTATTATTTCAGTAAAAATTATGGATTCTAATTTAAATGGAATTTTGAAATTTGTTTTAATTTTTATTTGTAATATGTTCATCTTTTTTATACTATTTACGAAATTTATTTTTTTTTGTAAATTGCACTGAGAATATTTGTCTATGTCATAATTCATGGATGCTATTGTGAAAAATATTATTGAACTTTGTAAATAATTTGATCTGCGATCATAATTTATAAAAGTATGCAGAGTTTTTAATGTATTATTTCCATAACTTGTTCCTATTATTCCTTCTAAACCACCAGTCATATAAAATATATCTTACTATTTCATAAGATATTATACAAACTATTCAATTTTTATTATACGTTTTCAACTTTCTCTGCTGGTATAAATTTCATGGTTATTTTTTTTCTGAGAAATTTTTCTAATTTTTTCATTTTCCTTTGCTCTGCAACATAATAAACTTCATTAAACCAATCTTTCATTTCTTTGGTGTGTCTCAAAAACAAATCATACACAATATCCTCATGTCCATGAACCAATAAATGTCCAATGCAATCCAATCTATCAATATTTAAGCATGATGGATTACAATCATTTCTTTTTATTATTAAACCAGAAATTCTTGACATATCTTTAAATGCACAATACATTAGAGCAGTTGTCTTTGAATTATCTTCATGTCCACATTTAATATCTTCCTTAGATTTTAATAATAGTTCTATTTGCCATTCATATTTTTTTTCAGCCAAATTAATTAACAAAGTCTTATTCATAAAATCAATGTAACCCAAATTATATTTTCCAGATTCTATGATGTACGAACATAATTTTGTTAGCCCAAGACTTAGTACTCTAGTCATAATTGTTATTTGGTTTTTTCCAACCGCGTATAAATGATTAAAATCAATATCCCATTTTTTTGCTATCATTAGACTTATCGTTTCATTACAATTCAAAACTGCACTGCTTAGTGCATCCTCTCCCTTACTATCTGTGTGAGAAATATTACATTCTTTTTTAATCATTTCAGCAACTACTTCTTTATTATCTTCCATTGTTGCAAATATTAACGGAGTGCAGCCATACTCTTTTTCACAAATTGTTAAATCGATTTTTTTATTTTTTATTAGTTCTAGGGATACTTTTGTATAATTTTTCATTGCAGATAGCAGTATTGCAGTATTTCCGTTATCACTTACTTGATTTATATTTTTCATTTTCTTTGCTATCTTGATTGCTAGATTGAGCAAGCCGTTTTCAATTGCATGCATTAACGCCGTCTTTCCCTCATTGTCTTGATGATTCAAATTATAATCAAAATTATCCTTCAATAAATCCAATCCAAATGCATTCAATTTATTTTTGCAAATTATTATAAATAATGTTTCGTTGTCTTTATTTATTTTTTCAACGTTAACATATTCTATTATATTAAGTTTGTTGTCATCACATGATCTATAATATGTAGATTTTATCCTTGTATTTCTCACATGATCAAACATTTTTTTCATTTTATGTTTGCATATAAATGTCAAAGCATCATTATTATCATTATCCTTTTCAAGTAATAAATATCTGTGCCCCAATGTATCAAAAATTTGTTCTGCAATATCTTCCATATTAAATTCACATGCAATCGTTAAAGCATTCTTATTGTCGTCACTAAATGCTATCAAGTTTTTTGTTGTCATTAACTTTTTTATTGTTTTCAGCATTCCGTTTTTTATTGCAATCATCAACTTGGAATATCCACACTCTATCAATTTTGATTCACAACCTTTGCACAAATCATCTAGATATTCCAATGTATCGTTATTGACGATGTCTGTCATTTTCTGTTTGTTTTAGTAGTAAACAGTGCTATAATAATATATATCATTGCATCATTCATAATTTCAATTTTTTATATAAATTTTTATTGGTCGATTTGATTCAAACCAGGGTACAGTGTTTTTGCAATAATAGCATTTATTACCACAACCTTCGTCTGCCAATAAATCATTAATAATTATGTTTTTTTCTTGTGATTTTTTAATGCCATAGTTTACTTCATAAAAAATTTTTTTCTCTCCACAAGAAATTTTTTTCTTTGCATGCAAATTTAAATTATAATTATCTATAAAATATTTACCACATTTATTGCATTTGTACTTAGTTTTATTTCCAATACACTTGTCATCATCATTATTTTTTGTTATATCACTTATTACACTTTCTGTCAATAATTTTACGTCAACATTTTTAACATGAGATTTTTTTTTATCATCATTTTCAATAATAATTTTTCCAGTTCTTTTTTTAAATATTTCTTCTACTTTTCGTTCTTCTTTAACATTTAAAATATCATCGTTATTTCTATGATCCATTACATTTTTTTGAAATAAAGTTATCATCGATAATTCATCTCCTTCATAATATTCGTTTCCAGCTATTAATTTGAATTTTTCATTAAAGTCTTTTATTATGTTTTTCTCTAGTGCAAATGGTTTAATACACTCCATAATACAAATATATCTGGAGCCTATTTTATAACCATGTCTGCATCTATCGAGACTCCACCCTCTAAAGAGGCTTGTTTCACAAGGCAAGTAAACTTGCTAGCATGATTAATCATGCCTCAACATAGTTGAGTATTTACGTAAGTAAATAGTGGGTTCAGCAGGTTGAATTAAGTAAATAATACCAAGTTGTTCCATATATTACTATATACATATGATGGATTTTATATTTCAAATTTTTTTGAAAATTATTAATTGTACATTATTATACTTTTAATCAAAAAATCTCGGGAAAGTCCTGCAATTTTTTATTTGAAGTAATCATTAAATTTATCAAATATTTTTAAAATTCAACACTTCTGCAAGAATCATTCATAGGGTCTCTGAGGTTAAGTTTTGGTTGCATAAATTTACTAACCTTTTTTTTTTCTTCTTTTTTATCTTCGCATCTGTTTTTAACATATTCATAGAAAATTACAGCCTTATCTTTAATATAAATACACAATACGCCAACCTTGTGAGCAGAATATTTTAACATTTCATATATCCCATTTTGATGTGTGTCTGATTCAGTATTAAAATCTGCATATCCAGTATCATTTCTAGCGCCTTTAATATTAGAATATCCTGCGTTATTGTATGCGTTAATATTAGAATATCTTGCATTATTGTGAGTGCTATTATGATTGTCTTTAATATTAGAATATCCGATATTATTATAACTACCTCTGGTACTAAAATACATTGAACTTGAACTAGAACTGGGACTAGGACCAGAACCAGTATTAGTATTATAATTATTATCAGGATAGGTCTCGGAACGAGTTCTAGGGTCAGAATTATTTAAAAAAGATTGTTTTTCACTTTGTTTTCTGACAAACTCTTTGTATTGAATTTGAGTCTGATTTTCAAGCTGAATATATGAATTTTGCAATTGTATTGGAGGATTATTATAAAATTCTTGTCCATTATTATCAGTAAATTCTCTGTAATTAGAGTCAGATGTGCACGTAAAATTGTCGTATTCTGTATATGTATTAATCATTTTATCTTATAGTATATCTATATTAAATTAAACACATTTTTTGTATAAAAATTAAACACTGAACTCAGATTTATTTAAAGGAGTTCTCAAATTTATTTTTGACTTTGATGCTTTATTTTTTATTGGATTTTCATGAATTGTATAAATCACATCATCTTCATAATTTTCATAATTTTCACAATTTTCATATTTTTCTTTAATACATTTACTTTTAACGTAATATGCACAAATCATTATTTTATCCTTGACATATAAACAAAACTCACAAATTTGATAACAGCAATATTTTACTGTGTTGCATGTTTTATTTGTTTTATAATACTCAAGATTTTCATCCCATATTATTTCATTGTCACTGTAGTATCCACTTTTTTTACGTGTATATAAAGGTAATGTTGGCGATCTGCAATTATAATATGATTGCCTTGGTTGAATATATTTTTTTTTCGAACTGGTGGGATTATATTGATATTCATTGCCATTATTATTACTATTATGATTGTCATTGTCATTATTGTCATAATAATCATATAATTTATGCCCGTGATCATTAATTAGTTCAACATATTCAGAAGAGTCTGAACCGAAGAGAAACTTATAGTTTTTGGTATCTGTATCCATAATATCTTATAGTAAATTCACACTAAATAAATTTTACTGACTACTTTTTTATATAAATATATTTTTACATGTTGTGCTCCAAAATCAAACTTTTAATATTGGGAGTGAATTTGTCACAAACTGTGTCCAACAAAAAACATATATATTCTTCATCGGTCGCAAAATCTGCACAAAATATGTCACTAACAACAAACTGCTTATCTCCATTAAATATGACAGTTATTTTGTATCCAAATATCGTCATTGATACATTTATTGTGCATTGGATATCAAATTTACGAGGCATTAGTCTATTACATCCCTTCACACGTCTTATACTTTCGTTGTCGCAACATAAATTATTGACAATAGAAAAGTCTTTAAATTCTATATTTCCAGCATATTCTTCATATTCTTTAGAAGCATTATAACCACTGCATTCTTGTCCTGAAGGACTGCTGATAAAAGATGGGTTAAAGCCATTAAATAATGATATTTCACACATATAATGCGTTATGTCAGCTGTTGGAGTATCTGTTCCATGATTTTGCCAAAAGGATTCTCTAATAAAATGCTGGTGCAATGTGTCATAATGAAAAATAAATTTTAAGACACACTCGACAAAGTATTCAGGATCTGAACCTATTCCATAAACAGTATTTGTTCCTTCACATTGTTCAATAAATTCACAAATTCTTTCATCGTTTTTTGGAATGATATCCACATCATTTTTCAATATATTGCATATGCGAGCTATTTCAATGCACATTGATGCAAGTATTTTGGTGGTGTGTAATGCCAAGTTCTTTTTTCTTCTATGTTGATCCAAAATAGGATACAACAAACGAAACAATTCAGCGATTTGAGGATGATTTTGGCTTGGGACATATTTGTCTGAACTTTGTGTATGAGTTTCTGTTTTGTTTGATTCTAAAACCAAAGCGTTTGCACGCATTTTCTTGCGCTGGCTTCTACTCAACTTCTTATGAGTAGAAGAAGGTATTTGCGGCGATAATGACTGAGTGTTCATGTTTTCAAGGTATAAAATTATATGATAATGTAATTACTGTATGTTTATTGTGTATGTTAAGGTGGTTAAAATATCAATTTTTATTTGAAAAAAATAAAACTGTTATTATATAAATGAAAGAAGTTTTCGTAATAATTTTTATCATATTGATATTTATAATTTTACTATATTTTTTTGGTTATAATATTTATAGTTGCGATAAGAACAGTTCTATAAAAAGACTGAGTAAATTTCTTAATATAAATGATGTTTTACTGTGTTATTATTACGATGATGACAAATTGGAAAAATACAATAAAAACATATTTATATCTCATAAAAACAATTATTTCATTAGTAATAAATATTTTTTATGGGAAACTTTGAACAACTTTTATGGGACAGATATAGCCAAAACAATAACTCCTATGACATTTGTTATACCAAAAGATTATGACAAATATAAGAAAACAGCAATAGGTAAAAAGATGATTTTCAAGCAAAATACTCATCGCCAGGAAGGATTATTTGTGACTAATAAAATCCAATCATTAGATTTTTTGGAAGATCAAGAATTCATAGTTGGACAGGAATTTATTGGAAATAGTTTAGAATACAAAAAACAAAAATTATCATTTAGAATGTATTTGATTATTGGATGTGTAAATAATGTGTTGGAAGATTATATTTACAAAGATGGTCTGGTTTATTATGGAAAGGGTGATATTGCATCTTTTTATGAAAGTGGCAATGCGTATAAAAAAAATCCAATAATTGTCAGTGATTTAGAAAAAACAATGAATATTAAAATAAGAAATTTAATGATAGATAAACTAAAATTACTTGTCGATTCAATTAGAAATAACTTTTGTTCATTATCACAGGACCATAAAAAATACAAATTTTATGAACTTTATGGAGTCGATTTTCAAATAACGAATAATTTTGATTGTTATATTTTAGAAGTTAATTCTGGACCAGGAATGGATCCTAATGATTCAAGGGATAAATTTTTAAGGGATGATTTAATGAAATTTTATTCAAATATTTTAAGTAAAAATAAATAAAATAATTATTTGTCAAAATAATTCCATGTCGATTTTGTATCTTTTCCATTATCTTGAATAGAAACGCCAATATTTCTCATTGTGACATCTCTGAGTTCATCTGTAATACCAAATAATTCATATATTTTATTTTTTTGAGAAAAATTTATTATTTTATTTCTAAAATCACAAACAATATCAAGAATGATCGAGATTGAACTGTCATCAACGTTTTTAAATTTTATTCCAAACATATTTAATATTTTTTCAACATATTCAAATGAATTTAAAACTATTGATGCTTTGTATTCTCTCAATATATACATATTAAGTACATCAATTATTCTTTGCAAATCAGTTATTACTGACGGTGTATTGAAATCATTTTTAATTTCAAATTCAATGTTATTTTTAATTGCGTTAATATTATCACAAATTTCCAAATCAAAAGGGTTATATTTATCATAATTAAAATTGTTTATTAATTTAATTTTGTGAACAAAATCTGTAAATTTGTTCATAATATTTTTTGCTTGTAGTAATGATCTGTTCGAATATTCCATTGGTTGATTGTATTTATGTAATAAACATAACATTCTTAATTCATTAGGATTTGATATTTCTAATATTTGTTTAATTGTCACAAAATTTTTTAAAGATTTACTCATTTTTAATCCTTCAATATTTAAGTGACCAATATGAATAAAATATTTTACGCAATCTTTTTCATCATATCTTGCGCAACATTGCTTCATTTCATTTTCATGATGTGGGAATTTAAGATCTATTCCTCCAGAATGCATTGTAACTTTTTTGCCAAAAATATTTGAAGACATTGCAGAACATTCAATGTGCCATCCAGGGCGTCCATTTCCCTAGCAAAGCAAGGTTGCACACTACGTGTGACTACCCAAGGACTGTCCCAAAATGGTTCATTAATTTTTGCTTGCTTCCATAACACAAAATCTTTAACATTTTTTTTTTCGTCAATAAAATCTTCACTCATTGGTTTGTTGGCTTTAATATTAAAATAATCTTCATATTTTTCAGAATATTTATCATAATCAAAATATACACTTGATGTATTTTCTGGATTATATACATATCCCTTATTTACTAAATCAGTTATAAAATTAATTATTTCTGGCATATATTGACTCACACGCGTAACAATATCAGGCATTTGAACATTTAATTTTATCATATCTTCAAAAAATGATTTTTCATAATCTACAGCAATTTTACTAAAATGTTTTTTATCTCCAAGTGTTTCCTCTGCTTTGTTAATAATTTTATCATCAATATCTGTTATATTCATTGTTTGATACACATTATAACCATAATTATTTAAAATTCTTCTTATAATGTCATTTGAAATATAATTGCGCGCATGACCTATATGTGAGTCATTGTATACAGTTGGACCACACATATACCATGTTATTAAATTAGATTCTGTTTCTAATTCTTCAACCAAGCCAGTCAAACTGTTGAGTACTTTAAATTTGTTCATTTTATTTGAGTTATTAATAATTAGGCATTAATATAAATATATTTCAATTTTTTTATAAAATTTTGGGTTTCAAAATACTATTAATTTTTGGATTTTTAATTTTTATATTTTTTCCATTTAATAGATGAATTGACACATTATCTATTTTGTCAATTTCACCCAATCCTACCATTATTCTGCCATCATTTGTATCACCTCCAAATCCAGTTCCTCCAATAATATTCTCTCTATAAATTTTTTTTGATCCAGTATCCACAACCACTTTAGCGTTAACGAATTCTGTTGTTTTTGGCAATTCAATAACAATATAATTATTACTAATTTTATCACTTATATATGCACTGACTGGTCCTTCCATATTTATCCAAATAATATCTTTAATATTATCGTCATTAACATCGATACTCATTGGAGTTTGTCCGAATCGATGATTTCTGTATTTAAATTTTCTTTCTAATTTAATATCATTTGATAATTCATTATTTGTGTTATTTTCATAAAAACTACCTGGATTTGGAGCAACATAATGCTTTGGGAATAAAAGGGTATTTTCTGCAAAAAATAAATCTAAATCACCATCTAAATCAGGATCAGCCATAATTGCACCCCATCCAAACCCATTTGTTGCTTTGTCATTAGATTCTACGAATTTAAAATCTCCATCATTTCTTAGCAAAATATGTTTAAACACTTGAGTTTGATCTTTTTCAATATCTCCTAGAGATAATTTATTTTTTGGTGTATTTTCTCCTAAATTTGTGAAAAATAAATCTTCATCCCCATCTCCATCGACATCTCCAACTGCTAAACCCATATAATTACCCTTTCCTTCAAATGGAATGTGACTTTTAAAACGTTTTCCTTGTTCATTTTCAAGTATTTCAATTTCACCAGAATCATGTGACAATACAATATCAACCCAATCATCATCATTTAAATCAACAAAAGCACTTGTAAATGTATTATAAGGTTTTCCTTCACTATTTGTTTCTGATGTAACATCAGTAAATTTTATATTATTATTTTTATCAACATATGTTTTAAGTAAAATATTCTTTCTTCCGTGTTTTGGATCATTGAATACAGTTCCTTTGTATTTTTTCATTTGTGTGAAATAACTTAGATAAATATCAGGTTTTCCGTCTTTATTATAATCTGAGACTGCTATTGCTAAAGGAACTTTGTCAAGTTTATTTAATATTTTGTGTTTTTTGAATTTGTAATTTCCTAAATTTTTATAAAAATACACTCCATCTTTTCTTCCAACTATTAAATCATCTTTTCCGTCTTTATCCATATCCATTGATACAGAACTATATGAATTAGAATCAGAACTTAGATTAGTTTTATCAATAACATTATTAAACTTTTTATCTTTTTTGTTATATAATAATAAAGCATCTTTTTGATCATTGCCTCCTCCAACGAATATATGAATTTTTCCATTAATTTTTAAAGGAGATGATGCAACAAAAGGCCATCCCTCGTTTCCAGTTTTATGTATAAATTCTGATTGTATTCCATAGTCAGTGTCAAATAAGAAACTAAGAGCATATGCTTTTTTAGGTTTTGGTGAGTGCATAAAATAGAATACTCCGACGGCAAGAATTAATATAAAAATTGGTATTAAATATGTTTTTCTGTCCTCAATATTTTTTCTGGTTAATATATAAATAGTTGTAATAATTGACA
>Ga0075118_10002812_pt1 | contig 10587 bp, 10 predicted proteins | sample AntAceMetag02UKE_FD_69794 | JGI IMG/M metagenome (GOLD analysis project Ga0075118, IMG submission 69794) | Saline lake microbial communities from Ace Lake, Antarctica - Antarctic Ace Lake Metagenome 02UKE | ecosystem: Environmental > Aquatic > Non-marine Saline and Alkaline > Saline | place... | reverse complement strand
ATTGGGGGCTGACATTATCTCAGTTGGCCATCTTCTTCGAGGGTAGGCTTGATGGTGCACTTGATCTGTGATCAGATAGATGAGGTGTTTTTACTTTGACACAGAATTCTGAACAGTCTCTTGTTAAGTTAAGCTAGAATAGATATGATCACCCCAGAATCGTACGGAACTGGTATCAATATGCTCCATAAATTAAGAGCAGCAGTAATCTTAGCCATACTGTTGGCCCCTCTTTCTGCCCACGCGCTCGAGATTGCTTCGTCTATCGCGACAATTAACTCGGCATCAACCGATGGCACTCCTAGCACGAGCGTCTTTGAGTTAAGCGTGCAATCTTCTGTCTTACCGACCGGTCTTACTACTACCACCGCCTTTTCACTCACTTTAGACCTGCGACCACAAGCCTCAAGCCTCGCTAAATCCTCCTCAGTCTACACGGTCATTGTAGCCAACAATCAGTTCTTTAAATTGGAACCCGATGGTAGTTACGCGCCATGGGATGGTGCTGTGGAGACGCTTACGCCATTCGTCACAGGACAAATGCTATCAAGTACTCAGACCTTGACCCTTCTCAACGGAACCATGGCTGAAGCTGGTGATTACCTCTACTACGTCGCTTACAGTGTCGAAGGCGAATCTACGCTTCACTTTACCCCCGAACCTGCGCAGATATTGGTGAAAGCTTCAACCGAGCTTCCAGATAACAGTGATTCACAGGCAGCCATCACATTCGAAACCGAGATCGAGACCTCAGTTGTACAAGCGCGCTGTGTTGCGTGTCACGTCGAAGGCGGTCTTGCTCGAAATTCCACGCTCCAATTCCAGCGTACCAATACAGCTTCTGCACTAAACAACTTTGGCGCGCTTTCAGCCTTTTTGGAAGAGAAAGGCTCAGACTTATTACTCGCTAAGATCGCTGGTGAACAAGGTCACGCTGGTGGAGTGCAGCTGGCATCAGGAAGTGAGGGTTATCAGGCTATTCAGAAAGTGATCGACGAGCTCTCAGCTTATAATGAAGTAACGAGCTATACCTTTAGCGGAATGGACGATGGAGCAAGCGAACGGCAGGCTAGCTTCCTAACTGAGGTCATACTCGAACCGCGGGAGGCAACACTGCGCCGAGCTACACTGTTGCTTCAGGGCCGAATCCCGACCAACGCAGAGACCAATTCGGTTGTGTCAGACGCATCACTACGAGCTACTTTACGTGGCTTGATGGAAGGACCAAAGTTCAGGGAGTTTATAGTTACAGGGGTAAATGATCGATTACTCACAAACGCTTTGAACGTTCCTCCTATCACAACTGGTTTTCCTAACTTCGTAAAACTCAGGAACTATATTTTTGATAACGGTAACATGGACAACCTCCCGTTAGTTCCCCCTTTAGTGCGAGCATCTGGTGAACTAGTGGCTCACGTGATCGAAAAAGACCGACCTTACTCCGAAATATTGACCGCGGATTATATGATGATGAATCCGCTGCTAAATGAGTTTCTGGAAGGTGATGCTATCTTCGCCGACGACGAAAACAATGCCGTATTCAAACCGTCCAGGATAGAGGGATTCTACCCAAATTCCTCAACAGAGGTCGTCGAAGAAGATCCAAATGGACCCTCTAAATATCGTATAATTGGTCCGCCTATAGACTTTTATCCCCACGCCGGCCTGTTGACGGATTTTGCGTTCCTCGAACGCTACCCGACGACTGCAACTAATCGAAATAGAGCGCGGGCACGGTGGACTTTTTACCATTTTCTGGGAATCGATATCGAAAAGTCTTCCTTGCGCCCACTCGATGAAGCATCACTAACGGACGTCAATAATCCAACGATGAACAATCCAAATTGCACCGTTTGCCATGCGTTGCTGGATCCGGTCGCCGGCGCATTTCAAAACTGGGGCGAAAATAATGCCTTTAAGGGAGACGGAGAGCATGACACTCTGGATTCTTTCTATAAGGATCCAACCGATGTAAGTCAGAGCCTATACCAAACTGGAGACCTCTGGTATCGAGATATGCGATCTCCCGGGCTATTAGGCTTAGAAATAACGGAAGAATACAGTACCCTAGCGTCTCTCGCTGCCCTCATTATAAAAGAAGATGGCTTTCTAGAAGCTAGCGCTAAGTTCTGGTGGCCCGCCATATTTGGAAGAGAAGTTGTCGAGCGGCCTAGCGATGAAAGCGACCAATCCTATGCAGGGAAATACAGAGTTTATAGTGCACAACAGGCTGCAATTAAGGCATTCGGGGAAAAACTCGACTTAAACATGAACGCCAAGGACATGTTAGTCGAAATGATTATGTCACCGTGGTTTGGGGCGAGCAAGCCACTCAATTCGGCTTACTTGAATGACCACGTGATAGCAAACTTAGGGAACAAACAATTGCTCACGCCAGAGCAACTAGCACGTAAGACAAGGAGTGTAACAGGGGTCGCGTGGAGGGCTCACCTGCACCCAAATGGGATTATCACGTGGCCTCACGATCAGCTAGGGGTATTGCTTGGTGGAATTGATTCTGACGCGGTGACGTCACGAGCGATTGAGCTCACACCAATGATATCTACCGTGCTTCAGACATATTCAACTGAAACAGCTTGCCTGGCCACTTTAAGAGAATTCTCTCTCCCGCTAGGTGACAGAAAACTGTTTTCTCTTGTCGACGAAAAGACTACACCACTTATTAGTCATGAGTTAGAAATAGAAGTCGAGGCTAAGAATCGCTACGATTGGAAAGATATCTCTCTCCAAGGAAGTGCACAAGAACTTACTCGATTCAGCTTATCCTTCATTAACAACTATTGCGATTATGATGGCGAAAAATGCACAGAGGAGCGGCAACTTTTCATACAGGAATTTAGCATAACTTCTCCTTCTGGCTTGCTAGAAAGGATACAGACGAATGATCCTCGACTGAGCTTTCATCCCTATAACTGCAGTAATGTTAACAACCGAGAAGATGCTGGAATACATTTCTGGAATAATTGTACAGCTAGCTTAGTGGCTGAACTAAGTGAGCATGGTTCTTACGAATTCGGCGCAAAAGTTTCTTCTATTGAGGCCCCCCTAAAAGGCGGACGGGTTGAAGTCGCAATGAAGATGGAGAGAGTTGAAAAAAACCTATCTTCATTAGAGAACGAAAACGTAACTCGAATCAAAAATCAAATTATTAAGCTGTATAGAAAAATGCACGGCAAATTTTATTCAAATTCTGATGCAAAAGTAGAGGTCGCTTACAACATCTATCTCGCAGCGTTACAAAGTTATCAAGAGAGTCCGAACTCGTGGTTCTCACAGTGCAATAACTGGAATGATGGCCTTATGCTTTCAGATTTTTGGACTGACGAAGAGCTCTCTGAAGCAAGAACGCTAAATGAACAAGGCAATGGCTGGGACATTAACTGGGATAAGATAGGTGAGTTCAATACTTTTCAAGAAGATCAGTATGGGGCTAAGCGCATCTGGACAGCAGTAATGGCTTATATGATTAGTAGCTTTGATTACCTCCATGAATAATAAGCAATCCATCTGAACCGTTTAAAAGTGTGGGATTGGCCATGAAAACACGCAGAGACTTCTTAAAAGCTCTCCCTCTAGCTGCCATAAGCCTGGGGCACCCGAACCTGTCCTCCGCTAGCAGCTTTAATTTGTCAGAAAAATTCGTTGTTACTATTCAAGCGACTGGGGGTTGGGACGTAACTTGCTTCTGCGATCCAAAAGAGAACCAGAAAGGCGAAGAAGAAATAACGCGTTGGTCGCGGAATAAAACGACTCAGCAAACCGGCAACATCAAGTATGCTCCGTTTGCAAGAAACGAACATTTCTTTAAAAAGCATGCCGAAAAAATGTTAGTAATTAACGGTGTAGATTGCCAGACTAATTCTCATTTAGCAGGCTCGATCGTCAGTTGGAGCGGAAGAACATCAGCGGGCCTGCCCTCTATTACAGCCCTTAATTCGGCGGTTAATGGCCCGGGACTTCCGTTGTCTTACATAAGCTTTGGGGGGTTTAGCCGAACAGAGCGTGTGACACGTGCAACATTGCTATCTCCATACATAGATCAAATAAAGCCGTTGCTAGTCTCTAATTTGACAGACCAAGGTCCGATCGTGAATGCAGATCTCTGGAGTCTAATACAGGATGTCAATATTAGTGACGCTAGGGACTATTTAGCTCAAGAGAAGCTAATCGGAGGCAATGTACGGTTAGGTCGAGCATACCTAGAATCTTTTTTAGGCACTGAAGAGATAAGAGCGTTTGCCAACCAATTGCCTTCCCCGGGGGAGGGAGGCTTTTCAAAGGATGAGCTACTCAAGCAGCAAGCTCTCTTCGCCGTAAAGGCCTTTCAGTCAGGTCTAAGCGTATCCGCCGACCTCGACGCAATGTCAAACTTTGATTCACATGATAATAACGACACCGAGCAAGAAAATTCTCTTAGCATGTTGACAGAAGGGATAGATTATCTTTGGGACGCCGCAGAAGAAGCGGGTATCGCGGATCGTCTCTTTGTTGTGGTGGGAAGCGATTTTTCTCGAACCCCGTTTTATAATTCGGCTGAAGGCAAAGATCACTGGCCGTATGGTAGCTATATGATTATGGAAAAAGGAGCTCGCTTTACTAATCGCGTAATAGGGGGCACCGATGAAAGACAGTTTGGTTTAAAAGTGGACCCTAGCACCCTTGAGTTATCCAATTTTGGCTCCCGCATCCTGCCAAATCACGTGCACAGTGCTATGCGTTCGTACTTGGGGTTAGATCGCAGTGAACTGGTTACTTCATTCGCTTTAAATAACTCTGAGGAATTCAACTTTTTCTCCTAGCCGCTCAGCCCCTCACCCCTCAAAGCACTCAGAAAAGTCTGTGAATTGTGATCACTCTGGTAATTACAGGCGGTCTGCTAGTAACGTATAAGTCCGTGACTACGAGCGTGTCAAAGCTCCACTATTGCTCGTCCACAATACTATGTACTAGCAATAAAGGGAACCTTTTTGAGCAAGTGGGGGTGTAATCCCCCCATTAATAACCGAGCTTTTGAGTAGAGGGTTACGCCGCCATCATTAACCTTCTTGGCGGCACACCGCCTATGGCTGTATTCGGTCGTACATTATTGTATTCCCATATCCATTGGGTCGCTAACTGGCGTGCTTGATCGAGTGTATCGAAGCGATGCAGATCTAACCATTCGTGCCGCGCCGTGCGGTTGAACCGCTCGATGTATGCATTCTGCGTGGGCTTGCCTGGCTGGATATACAACAAAGTAATTTGCTGCTTATTTGCCCACTCGACTAGCGTCTCTGATACATACTCGGGGCCGTTATCACAGCGAAGCGCGGCAGGTTTTCCTCGCCACTCGATCACCTGCTCTAACGAGCGAATCACTCGAGCTGCTGGTAATGAAAAGTCTACTTCGATGCCCAGTGCCTCACGATTGTAGTCATCGATGACATTGAACGTTCGGATCTTCCTTCCATCGCTCAGTCCGTCTGACATGAAATCCATAGACCAGACCTGGTTAGCCGCCTTTGGCACATCAAGCTCGCCTGGATAAGCTCGGGTAATGCGGCGGCGTGGCTTTATACGCAAATTTAGCTCTAGTTCGCGATAAATACGATAAACCCGTTTGTGGTTCCAGCCAAAGCCCTTGACGTTGCGCAAGTGCAGAAAGCAGAGCCCGAAGCCCCAGCGTTTATGCGCTTGAGTGAGACGCAGTAGCCAATCGGCAACCCGGCCGTTCTCATCGCTTAGCTTGGCATGATAGCGGTAGCAGGTTTCGCTGATGCCGTAGACCTCACAAGAGAGTCTAATGCTTATGCCGTGTTTGCTAACCGCTTTCTTGGCCATCTCACGCCGGGCAGATGGCCTTACAACTTTCCCTCAAGGGCTTCCTGCCTTAGCTCAGACTTTATCCGCTCTTCGGCATACATCTTTTTGAGGCGCGCATTCTCAGCCTCCAGTTCTTTCAGACGGCGCATCAGCGATGCGTCCATCCCGCCGTATTTCGACCGCCATTGGTAAAAACTGGCGCTACTCATACCGTATTCTCGGCAGAGGTCGGCAACTGGCGTTCCTGCTTCGGCTTGCTTGAGTATGGCTACTATCTGACTGTCGGTAAATCGAGACTTTTTCATAAATCACTCCTCGTGATGTCATCATAAAAGTCTCTACTTAAAACCTCGACTATTTTCTGGGGGGATTACAGGGGTACCCCCGGGGGTGGGGTCTGAATATGGCCGTTTTGTGGTTTTAGGGGGTGGGGCCTGAGTCCGCTTGACACGCGGGGTTACAATACAGGCTTTGACACTTCACAGAGGCCCTGAATATGCAAATCAAACGGTTACTAGACGATTAAATAGTCCAAGGAAAACCCCCTCAGATAGCAGCAAACACCAAGCACGGCAATGAAACGCGGGCTACACGCGAAGAGCGCAGCGCCAAGCTAGCAGAGCTTTATGAGATTGAAAAAGGAATGCGCAGCATGGGCATGGCCGAAGGGTCATGGGTAAGCCGAAAACCACCCAGTAGTTGATTGGTCATCCACAATAATATACAGAGGGGTGAGATGGAACCATTCTGACCTATCGGGATGTGCCCCTAGGGTGGGGTGCTGGCTGGGCGGTTACTGGGAAATGGGGTGGGTATGAATATTTCTTTGATATAATACGAACCCGACCAAAGTAAGGTAGCTGCTCAATATGACGAATATTCCTGAAATGCTATGGTTTGCCATTATTTACGTACTTATTGGTCTTCTCGTTCAATTTTTTAAGCCTATTAAGAGAGAAATGACGAGAGAGGATTTCTCAATCGCTATAAGCGAGACCCTTGGAGAAATATCAGCCACCAAAGCCATGATTTATCGAATAACTATGATTACCTTGCTGGCACTAATTTGGCCTTTAGTTATATATTGGATTGCTAAAGATAGCTGGCGAGGCTTGTGACTAGTCTGACGTGGAGCAGCAATAATGGGACTTGCAAATACTGGTTATAGGCCGGTCAAGGTATTAACTGAAACAGATGTTGCTGCATTGGAATGTCATTTCGCAAATCGCATCAGATTTATCCATAATAATTACGCTCTGTCTCAAGTTTCATTCGCAATCTTGATAGTCAGACTCAAAACACTTGGTGGCTATTTGTTGAGCTTGCCCAAGCTGGGTAGGTGTTAATCCTTCGGACACCCTGTTTCTACTGTCTCTTGCGATCTCATTTCCTTGAGCTGCTGCAACTGAAAACCAAACATAAGCTCTGATATTGTTTTGCGGAACACCTTCTCCGTTGGCGTACATGCTTCCTAGATTGTTCTGGGCATTTGCATTGCCTTGTTCAGCTGCCAACCGATACCACTTAACCGCTTCTACATCATTCTCAGGTACACCGTTTCCGTTGGCGTACATGACTCCTAGGTTGTACTGGGCATCCGCCATACCTTGTTCAGCTGCTAACCGAAACCACTTAACCGCTTCAGCATCATTCTCAGGCACACCTTCTCCGTTGGCGTACATGGCGCCTAGATTGGACTGAGCACGTACATCGCCTTGTTCAGCTAATAGCTTGGTTTCTTCAAAGCTCTGACCATAAGAACTCCCTGCAAATCCAAGCAGCAGTGTGAAGAATGAAGTTGTTAGTAGTTTCATAGCCTTGTTCTCAGAAAGTCGGTGCATACCCAGCTGGACACGCAATGCTGTTAAACGTCACTACCTGACCTGAAAAGTCACCAATCCTTGTGCAGGTTGAAGTTCTTGATCTTGGTGCTGACGGCGTTCCTACTCCGTTGAGAATCTGCATTAGTGCATTATTTTGCTGTTGTATGGTCGCCTGCTCATTTGCTCGGAGCTGAAATGCAAATTGAGTCGCATTGCTTATTGCCTGTGCATTAGACAGTTGACCTGAGCTGACAGCCCTAGACAGGAGATTCATTCTTGCCAGATATTGTTGAACACCTGGGTCATTACCGTAGCCCTGCGCAACTATTTGAGAATACCAATACGTGTTAGTGCAGGAATTAAATTGCGCGAGCGTATTTTGATTTGAACATGTTAATGTCATCACCCCTGTAAGCTGGGGTCCCGAATAAGTGATACATGACGTCAAAAAAACGCAAATGAGCAGAACAGAAAATCGGCTTTTTCCTAACATTATTATTTTCTCCTTGTTATCGATTTTTCAACACGCCATAGAACTCGAATTTTATTGATCTTGAAGTTGTTCTGCAACTAATTAACTCACCTCCGGCACATTGGAAGTCTGTATCTTGTTCATCACCCTTTTTTCAAATTCCCTTTAGTAAGTTCGTCCAGAATAGTATGCACTAGCAAAATAGGGAACCTTTCTGCGCAAGTGGCGGTACCCCCGGAGGTGGGGTCTGGATATCCCCATTTCTAGCTTTTAGGGGGTGGGGTCTGAGTCTGCTTGACACGCAGGGTTACAATATAGGTCGTTCCACCACACAAAGGCCCTAAATATGCAGATCAAGCGGTTATTGAACGATAGAGAGTTGGTTGGTACCTTGCACCCTCATTTTGTTGATCTGCACTTCATATTATGTGGTCGCAGTGTAGATGAACCGTCGTTATACACACAACGTTGGAAATCTGGAGAAGCGTATTCTGATCGTAAGAAAACAGCTGAATCCCTCTGCGCTGCTGGAGTGCTTGGTCTGGATGCTTCCGATAACTTATATTCGTGCCAATCGGCGATGATCTGGGACCAATCACAAGTGATGTTTCGAGTTTTTACAGCACGCAATGCCGCGTCCTTGCGCTCATCCGGCTCTTTTCCAACAAACACATCTGAAGGTCTACCAGCGGCCCTGCAGACTTCAGGAATATTTGGTGTGCTTAGGTACTCGCTATAGTAAGCGCTCGTTCTGCTGCTACTCGTTTGGCAGCCTGCAAATAGAGCCACGAAAAACCCCAAGCAGGTTAGTTTAGTAGTCATTAGCAATATTTCCTCGAAAAGTTAATGATGGCTTTTTTACTAGCTTACCTATCGTAAAGTATTTGCTGGCATTGAAGTAATTAACTCTCAAGGGTGCTCTGCCACTACACTAGTGCGGCATATAGCCAGAAGGACAACCTATACCATCGAAAGTATAAACTTGTCCGAAAGGATCGCTGCTAATTACACAATTTATAACCCGGCTTGTTTGAGGTTCTGCGGAATTCCCCCGCCTCGGATTCGCCATATCCATCCCTAGTTTGTATAGCGCTCTAGCAGCATTTTTACGATCTTCCGCTTCGCGTTGCCTTTTTTGCTCAGCTAAATTGGCTTGCTGTATACGAACCTGCCCTATCCGATACTCTTGTTGCTGCCTTTGCTGCTCTGCAAGCCGCCTCGCCTGCAGTTCATTTTCTTTGACTTGTTCCTCGATAGCTTTTCTTGTCGCAGCGACTTCTGAGTCAGCTTCAGATTTTAGATAAAGCTGGAGAATGCAATTAGCCATATCGTCGGTATCGACTCGGAATCCGAATGAGAGGCATTGGTCCTGAATTTTTTTGTCAACAAGCGGCTCGCTATTCGAAGTAGTCGGTGGTGTCGGAATCTTTAATACATGCTTGATCCAAGTACCGCTCATGACTTCTCCCATGCTATCAGTATACGTCCCGAATCCGCCTCGTAAGCCATCCTTGAATTCACCTATATATGTAGAATTTCCACAGGTACTTGTTCCTTGCCCATTGAATAAGTTGTCCTTGAATTCACCTATATATGTACAATTTTCATCGGTACCAATATCAGTCCTTGTAAGTGTTCCTTCCCCGTTGAATAAACCATTCTTCATTTCACCGACATAAATTTGATCGCCTAATTTTTGGGTGTGAATATCCTGCCCATAAGAACCCCCTGCAAACCCAATAATCAGCATGGTGAGGAATGTAGAGATGAGTAGTCTCATAGTTATGTCCTTCCAAGAATACCTAACCGTTCGAGCAGAATAGTATGTACTAGCAATAAAGGGAACCTTTCTGTGCAAGTGGGGGTACCCCCGGAGGTGGGGTCTGAATATGGCCACTTTGAGGTTTTAGGGGGTGGGGTCTTAGTCTGCTAACGTGTTATGTTTAGCATCCGACTCTCGCAATCTACCCCGCTGCGACAGAGGTCACGACGGGGGAAACACAACCGTTTTGCTTGACCCCGACTGGATGTGGTCAGCAATAATTTATAGATATGTTTTTGGGTATGTAGAGCTGTGATATCGAGCTAGGAGGCACGCAGAGAAAGGACAAGTGGCGGAGGAGGAGGGATTCGAACCCTCGGTGAGCTATTAACCCACGCTAGTTTTCAAGACTAGTGCATTCGACCACTCTGCCACCCCTCCACGACAGGGGCAGAATCTTACACCAATCACCGCCACAGTCAATATACAGATTAGATGAATTTGTTTACGATACCTATTGGCGAAAATCATTGATTTTGGGCTTTTTACAGGTATTATCTGTTTTACTAAAGATGATACTAAATTCATCTAAAGCATTGAAATTTAAAGAGTCAATCCCGATATAGAGTAAATAAGCAAAAACAAACGTGCTCTGAAATTTACCTATAATTTTTGCTGGAGAAACAAATGAACGAAGTTGAATTAAA
>Ga0075118_10002808_pt1 | contig 10597 bp, 7 predicted proteins | sample AntAceMetag02UKE_FD_69794 | JGI IMG/M metagenome (GOLD analysis project Ga0075118, IMG submission 69794) | Saline lake microbial communities from Ace Lake, Antarctica - Antarctic Ace Lake Metagenome 02UKE | ecosystem: Environmental > Aquatic > Non-marine Saline and Alkaline > Saline | place... | reverse complement strand
GCGTCGTCGACGCCGGTGTCGCAGTCGAAAATAATCGCCGTCATCGTGCGCCCACCTCTGTGTGTGCCGACAACGTGGCAATCGCATCAATCGTCATGTCCCAGAGACGCGGCTTGTCGAGCTCCATCGCGACATGAGTATTGTGCTTTTGGCCGAGCAGGTCGGTGAAGTCGGTCACCGTCATTCCGGTGGTCCAGGTCCCAGTGAGCTCGACGGCGACAAACGCTTCGCGAGTGGTAAACACCGAGGGATCGACAACCTTGGCCACACAACACAGGTCATGCACCGCAGGATGCTCGAAACCCTGATGTTCTAGGTACGAAGCGGCGAAAAAGGTCAGCATGTCCACCACGAATTGCGATAGCGGGGAGTCGATAGCTCGGATACGGTCCATGACGTCGGGGGTTGCTGTCGCCTGGTGCGTCAGGTCGAGACCAACCATGGTGACTTTCCAGTCCCCGGTGAACACGGCTTGGGCGGCCTCCGGGTCGACGATGATGTTGAACTCCGCCGCCGGGGTGCGATTGCCGCGCGTGTAGGCGCCGCCCATCAGGACTACCTCCTTGACCCGCTCGACAATGCGCGGCTCCTTCCGCATAGCGAGCGCAATATTGGTCAGCGGCCCGGTGGGAACGAGCGTGATTGTGCCCGGCTCGGCAGCCATGACCTCGTCAATGATGAGGTCAACCGCGTGCCGAGGGTCGACCTCGCGGCGGGCGGGCGGAAGCACCGGCCCGTCGAGGCCGGAGTCACCATGGATGTCCTCTGCCACGACGGCCGGTCGCACCAGCGGCCCAGAGGCGCCCTTCGCGACAGGGACGTCGATCCCGGCGATCGCGCACACAGCGAGTGCGTTGGCGGTGACTTTATCGATGGTCTGGTTCCCCGCACAAGTGGTAATCGCGACCAGCTCGACACGGGGGTCACCCGCGGCGAGAATGATGGCCATCGCGTCGTCGTGGCCTGGGTCGCAGTCGATTATGAGACGCTCGGTCATGGGTGGTGCTCCTTGTCGATCCTTTGGTGACGGGCCGCTGCTGCGGCTCGTCAACTGTTGTGATGCCCGGACGCCTCAGTTGAAGCTGGTTCCATCGCAATCGCATCCTCACGCCGCTTGACCCGGACCTTATTGAAACGGACCCCGGCAAACACAAGTGCGATGATCGTTATGACGTACGGGGTCATGAGGGCCAGGTTCGAGTTGAACCCCGCGATACCAAGCTGGTCCGCGATCGCGTCTGCCGCACCGAAGATGAAGGCCGCGACCATCGTCCGCACGGGCTTGCCCAGGCCGAAGGTGAGCGCCGCTACGGCGATGAACCCGCGGCCCGCCGTCATGTTCGCCGAGAAGGTGCCTAGCGTTGCCATCGCGAGCTGAGCGCCCGCCATGCCGCAAAGTAGCCCGGATATGAGGATCGACTGGAACTTGACCTTGCGCACGCTGATCCCCGCAGCCTCCGCCGCAGCCTCGTCCTCACCCACCGCGCGCAGGTGCACGCCGAACTTAGTCCGGTACAGGACGAGTGCAGCGAGTGGCACGCACAGGAACGCAATCCACACCAAAGCAGTCTGACCGTTGATCGCACCGCCAATGCCCGGGATGTTGGCAAGTGGGCCGACGTCGACTTTCGGCAACCTGATACTCGTACTCGGCGGGGTCTTGCCCGGGTTTCCGTACAACACCTGCAGCAAGAAGATCGACAGGCCTGCTGCGAGAAGGTTGACTCCGATACCCACGACGATGAAGTCTGCCTTGAGCCACAAACTGGCGATCGCGAAAATTACTGCCAGCAGCGTTCCCGCCGCCATGGCGGCAATCGCTCCCACCAGGGCGCTGTCAAAGTAGGACCCGACCGCAACAGAAGTGAACGCGCCGATGAGCATCATGCCCTCGAGGCCGATGTTGAGGATGTTCCCCTGCTGAGTAAACGCGCCGCCCAGAGCAGCGAGCAATATTGGCGCCACCTTCATCAATACCACGAAGAGGGTGCTCGCTGTGAGGATCTGCTGGAGTGTGTCCATCATCGGTCTCCTGTCACGTCAGTCGAAGTTAGAGGCTGGTCGGGGTCATCTGGTGGTGGGGCACCACCGGAAGTGGGAGGAATGGCGTACTCCGTCCTGGTGGAACCCGCCGACGGAGCGGAGTCCTTGCCCGTGCGTCCGGTGGGAATATCTTCGGCGGCACTTGGTGCCGGTTCACCACGCCGAAGGAATGGCAACAGGCGCAGGATTCGCTCCCGGTTGCGGCGGTCGATGACGAACAACGCCGTGATCGACAGGATTATGAGGCCCTGCAACACGTTAACCAGCGGATACGGCACATCCGTGTTGAGCTGCATCGCGTTGGACCCGGCCATCATGTTCGCGTAGAACGCTGCGGCCACGATTGCAGCCCAAGGGTTGAGTCGCGCGAGCAGTGCGACCGTGATGCCGAGAAATCCATAGCCGGGGGAGAAGGTCTGCAGGAACCGGCCACCGTTGGGACCCAGGACAAAGATCGCACCCGCGAGCCCGGATACTGCGCCGGAAAGTGCCATCACCTGAATGCTCATCTTCTTTGGGTTGACTCCCGTGTACTCGGCAAAGCGATTCATTTCCCCGAGCTGGCGGACCCGGAGGCCCCATACCGAGCGGGTCAGGATCAGGGCGACCGCGACGAAGATTACTACCGCGACGACCAGGTCCCAACCAATGCCGTAGGCGGCATTGAACATCGTGAAACGCACGCCCTCGGCGAGCTTCGGCGAGGCGGCTAGACCCGCCGTCGGGTCCTTGAATGGCCCGGTGACCAGGTAAGCAGTGAAGAGAGTCGCAATAGTGCTCAACATCAGTGTCGTTACGATGATGCTCACCTTCCAGAAGGCAAACAGCGCCCCTGGGATGGCTCCCCATAAGAGGCCGCCGATGAAGCCGAAGACCAGCACGAGGAAGATCACCAGCAGCGGCGGGAGCTCAGTGAAGGTGAAGCCTGCAAAGGCGCCGAAGAATGCCCCCATGAAGAGTTGGCCCTCTCCACCGATGTTGAAGAACCCCGCACGGAAGGAGACGATCACGGCCCCTGCGAGCACCAGGAGCGGGATGAACTGGGCGATGAACCCACCGATGCTGAACGCGGCTCGGAAGTTAGAGAAGAACAACTCGTTGTAAGCCGTGATTGGGTTCTCCCCGAGGAGAAGGATTATCACAGCGCCGATAACCAGTGAGACCGCAACCGCGATGAGCGGCTGGACCCACCCTTTGGCGCTTCGCCGCAACAGGCCGAGCGCGCGCGGGACCCAGAACTGGCTGACAGGTTCGGAGGGTTCGACGCCCGCGTCAGCCTCGGGAGCTGGCGCCCCGTGCCCTTGCGTCTTAGTCGGGGGCACGATAACCGTGTCCGTAGTATTGACCTTCGACGCGGTGGACGCATGCGCCTGTTCGGCTCTGCGGACGTCGTCGTGGCTGGGGGCGGTGCCTGCCATGGCGAGGCCTACAGCTGCCTCACTCATGTTCCGCTGAGTGAACTCGGCAATGATCGCGCCGCGGTACATCACCAACAGCCGGTCCGACAACGACATGACCTCGTTGAGATCGGCAGAGAGCAGCAGCACCGCAGCTCCAGCATCGCGCTGGGTGACGATCGCGTTATGTACGAACTCCATCGCGCCCACGTCGACGCCGCGGGTGGGCTGGCTGACCATAAGCAGCTTCGGGTTCGCCTCGAATTCGCGGGCGATGACGACCTTCTGCACGTTGCCGCCAGACAAAGTCGATACCTTCGTGTCGGCTCGGGCACCGCGGACGTCAAACGTAGAGATCAGCCGGCGAGAGAACGTTGCCGCCCCCCGAGCGCTGATCCAGCCCCACCGAGAGACCGGACGGCCGAGGTGGGTGGGTACGAGGTTCTCTGTGATTGGTAGTCCTGGCCCGGTGCCGACTTCGTTGCGATCCTCGGGGATGTAAGCGAGCCCCTTGCGTCGGCGGGTCTCTACATTCGCTCGGGTGATGTCTTCCCCGTCCATGCGCACATGACCTCTTTGTACAGCCTGCATGCCGGCGATGGCGGCTGCGAGCTCGGTCTGGCCGTTGCCTTCAACACCCGCGATGCCCACGATCTCGCCGGCCCGCACTTGGAGTGAGAGTCGGTCAACCACGGTAACTCCGCGGTCGTCGATAACTTCTAGCTGGTCGACCTCGAGCACCTGTTCCGCGGCCTTAGCCTCGGTGTGCTGGACTCGTAGCAGGACCTCGCGGCCCACCATCATCTGTGCGATGTCGGCCTGGGACAGGCCGGCAGCAGGACGACTGTTAATTGTGCGTCCATCACGGATCACTGTGACTTCGTCCGCGATCGAGAGCACTTCACCCAGCTTGTGTGAGATGAAGAGAACAGCACAGCCCTTGTTCGCAAGGCCGCGCACAACTACGAATAGCTCGTCGGTCTCCTTCGGTGTGAGCACCGCGGTGGGCTCGTCGAGAATAAGTAGGCGGGTGTCATGGCTTAGCGCCTTCAACACCTCGACCCGCTGCCGAATGCCGACAGACAGGCTAGCGACCTGGACTTGTGGGTCAATAGCAAGCCCGAACTGCTCGCTTAATTCAGCGACCCTAGCTTCCATCTTCGCGGTATCGAGCGTGCCCCTTCGAGTGCGCAGCTCGCGACCAAGGAAGATGTTGGCTGCGACCGTCAGAGAGGGCACCAGTTTGAAGTGCTGGTGCACCATGCCGATTCCGAGCGCCGCAGCCCGCTGCGGGTTCGTGATTCGTACCCGGCGACCGTCATAGTGGATCTCGCCTGAGTCCGGCTGCGCCGTTCCGGCGATCATCGTCATGAGTGTCGTTTTACCCGCACCGTTCTCACCGACGATGGCGTGCACCCTGCCAGGCAGGACGGTCATAGAGATGGCGTCGTTCGCCAAATTCTGGCCAAAGGCCTTGGTGATGCTGCGGAACTCCAGCAGTGGTTTGGCCATGGGCTGAGCCTCTTTTCGGTCGGCTTTGATTGGGAAAGGGCAGGCGGCGGGTGGCCGTCCGCAGCGATGATGCTGCGGACGGCCACCCGGTACGTTCTGCTACCTCTAGAAAGCGGTCGGAACCTTAATCTCGCCGTCGATGACTTTCTGGACGTACGACTGAACCATGTCCTGGATCGCCTGTGGCACGATTTTTTCATTGTCTGCGAAGTCGAGGCTCACACCGTTGTTAGACAGACCATACTCGGTGGTCTTGCCGAACTCCAGGGTGCCGTCTGCATAAGCGTTCACTGCGGATTCAAGAGACGCTCCGATGTTCTTGAGCATCGAGGCCAGCACGTGTCCGGGGTGTAGCGCGTTCTGGTTCGAGTCCACGCCGATGGAGTAGCCGTTGACCTCTTCCGAGGCTCGCAACACGCCGAGCCCGGCGCCTCCAGCAACCTGGAAGACGACGTCGGCGCCTTGGTCATACATAGCCTTGGCCTGGTCGAAGCCACGGTTCGCGTCGACAAAGTCACCCACATAGGAGATCAGGATCTCGATTGAAGGGTCGACCGACTCAACGCCGCTCCGGAAACCGACGGCGAAGTCGTTGATTACCGGGATGTCCATACCTCCGACAAACCCGACCTTTTTCGACCCGGTAGCAAGTGGGAACTCGTCACTGTTGGTCGTGACCAGCGCTGCAAGTACACCCGCGAGGAACGCGCCCTCGTTCTGGCGGTACACAATCGAGGCCACGTTGGGCTGCGCCACGACGGTGTCGAAGACGATGTAACTCTGCTCTGGGTACTTGGGCGCGGTCTCCGTGAGGATGTCGGTCATCTGCGAGGTACCCGTGATGACCATATCCCAGTCACCGGTGGAGACGGACTCTAGGTTGGTCTTCCACTGGGCGGGGTTTTCCGCATCGGCCTGGAGGTTCTGGGTCTTGCTGCCCGCGGCCTCCATTACTGCCATCCCGCGCGCGGCGTCGTCGAAGAAGCCCTGGTCGCCGAGGGGACCGTTAACGACGAAGGCCACGGACGGCGCGGTGGAGGCACCCGCAGTCGCGTCGCCAGTCGCGCCGGTCTCCGACGGGGTGGTGGCGGTGGTTCCTCCGCTGCAGCCGGCGAGGAGAAGGGCCATGGTGGCCACGGTGAGGCCGCCAAGAATTCGCTTGTTCATGATGTGCTCCTTTGGATTGATGTTCATGATGTGCTCCTTCGAATTGATATTCATGATGTGCTCCTTTGAATTGATATTGGGTCTAACTTTGGGGTGAAGTGGTGCTTTTAGAGGGGGGTCCCGCCTCCTTACGGGTGAGCTCACGATAGTCGGGAGCGCGAGCGCGAGCAAGAGCGACAGACTCCTGGACGGCCTGAGCCCTCGGCATGCCGGTGGTCGCGCCGAGCGAGCCGACGGCAATCGACCCTGCGTGAACGGCCCACTGGGCTGCCGTGAGCAAGTTCTCGCCTCGGCTGAGGGAATCGGCGAGGGCACCGATGAACGTGTCGCCCGCACCGGTCGTGTCTACTGCAGTCACGCTGGGCGTGGGGATCTCGGTCAATACCGATCCGTCCCACACGAGCGCACCTCGCTCACCTGCCGTGATGATCAGGGCGTATGGGAGAGTGGCGCCCGCTGCGAGTTCGTCCAGAAGCTCAGGCAGATCGGTAGGCAGGGGTCTGCCGAGCACTGCCTCATATTCGATCTCGTTGACTACCAGCACATCCACGAGGCTGAGGAGCTCGTCGGGCAGCGGCTGCGCCGGAGCGGGTGCCGGGTTGAGGATGAAAAGCCCATCCGCGAGTCGCGCGGCCTCGATCACTGCGTCCAACGGAGTCTCGAGCTGACTGACCACAACAGTCGCGAAGTTAATTGCTGCTTGTGCCCCCCGAACGTGTGTCGCATCGAGGCGCCCGTTTGCGCCGGCAACGATGACGATGCAGTTTTCCGCGGCTGCGTCCACCATGATCATGGCTCGGCCGGTCGGGACGCCCGGAATGTGCGCCACGTGCGAAGTGTCGATGCTCTCTGCTGCGAGGGATTCCCGCACGAAACTGGACTCGGCGTCTTCCCCGACAAGACCGACGAAGGTGACGGAGGAGCCGAGTCGCGCGGCGGCGATCGCCTGATTGCTCCCTTTGCCACCGAGGAACTGAGCGTAGTCGACGGCTGAGACCGTCTCGCCCGGACGGGGCAACGCTGTCACCGTGGCGACTAGGTCAATATTGACGCTTCCCACGACGGTGACATATCTCGGCATCGTCACAACTGGCCCCTTCGATTGTCTAAGACAACGTTGTCTCACGATGCACTGATTCAATACCACGGAGGCTGGACGTGTCAACAGTTCACGGGTCGCGGTTGAGTATCGATTTGGTAACGCCGATTTCGTCGGCCCATTGCGCCACACTCCTGATAAAGTGGAGTTCACAGGAATGGTTTTCTCAAGATTGGGGTGCGCTTTGAATCGACGAGTCACAGTCCGGGACGTCGCTGCAGCTGCCGGGGTGTCGATTTCCACCGCGTCCAGGGCTCTCTCGCAGAACTCCTCGGTCAACCCAGAAATGGCGCGGCGGGTAGTCAGGAAGAGCCATGAACTCGGTTACACCGCCAACGTCTCCGCCCGTGCGTTGCGGACCCAGCGCACTGACACCATCGGCATGGTCGTGCCATCGATCTCCAATTCCTACTTCGTCGGCGCAGTCGAGGCCGTAGAGAAAGTGCTGGCGCGTGACGGCCGTTCGCTGATCCTGTGCGATGCACAGGACTCCGTGGAGATCGAGGCGAAACGCATCGAGGTCCTGGTGCAACGTATGGTCGACGGACTCATCGTCATCCCCGTGACGGAATTCGAGTCAGTACCAGCAATTGAAGCCGCGAGCGCCCAGGGCGCAGTGGTGCTCTTCGACCGGTGGGCGGACGCCGCTCGCACAGACTTCGTCGGGACAGACAACGAGGATGGGATGCGTCAGTCCGTCAACCATCTGCTCGCGGTGGGTGCCACCTCGCTCGCATACGTCGGCGCCGAGCCGCTTACCAGCACCGCCCAAGAGCGCCTAAGGGTGTTTCGCGACCTCGTCCCAGAGTCGTCCGCCACGACGCTGCTTGGATCGTTCACCGCGGAGTGGGGAGAGCAGGCTGCACTCGAGCTTCTCAAGCGCGGGCCGCTGCCGGACGCCATCATCTGTGGTGCCGACATCATCGCCATCTCCCTGCTCTCTGCCCTGCGCAATGCAGGCGTGCGTATCCCCGAAGCGGTCAAGATTGTGAGCTTCGACGGTACGTTCCTCAGTCGCCTCACTGTGCCCCGCCTCACCTCGGTCAGCCAGGCGATTGACGCGATGGCTGCGGAGGCATTACGCCTGCTTGACGCCCGAACCGCCTCCCCCGAACGTCCGGTGAGCAAGAGCATCTTTAGCCCCACGTTTCTCGTCAACGGGTCAACGGGGGGCTAAGTCCGACTGACCCAGTGGCTGGGTCCCATCGGACCGCCCGGAGTCGAGCGGTCCGATGGTCGACGCGGTCAGCGAGAGCAGGCCTCGGTGAGCATTGCGTGGAACCTTTCGTGGTCCGCCGCGAGCACAACTTTGGTGTTAGCAGGCTTCCCAAGAATTCCGAGGAGGTCCACGACGGTCATGCCCAGCGTGTGCGTTCCCGTGGTCTCGACTCGAACGTAGGCGTCGATAGAGCGCGTCGCGATGGTGGGGTCAATCGCGATAGCGGTCGTCACAGGGTCGGGCAGGTCGTAACCGTCAATCTTGGTGACCGTTCGGCAGAATTCGATGAGCTGACGCTGGATGGAGGCACAGAACTCGCCGAGCGGCCCGACCGCCGCGAGCGCTGCGTTCTGCTCGAGGCTCACCGTTGCATCGTTACGTGAGACATCCCACCCGACCATCTCGAGCGGAAGGCCCGAGGTGAAGACGATGTCGGCGGCGTCGGGGTCTACGAAGATATTGAACTCGGCCGCTGGAGCCACATTCCCGGAGTGATCGCCAGTGCCCGCCATCATAACGACCCTGTCGAAGAGCCCTGCAATATCAGGCGCTCGGCGGAGTGCCAGGGCGAGGTTAGTGAGTGGCCCTAGCGTCACGAGAGTGATTTCGCCAGGATGCGCACGCGCCAACTCAATGATGACATCTACCGCATGCCCCGGCGCGGGCTCCCGACCTCTCAGCGAAAGCCCTATGTCACCCATGCCGTCGGCACCGTGCACGTGGTGCGCAAAGACGTGTTCGCGGACGAGTGGGCGGTCTGCTCCGGCGTAGACCGGAGTCGTAGAACCGCACAGCTCGGTCGTATATAGGGCATTCTGCACGCCCATCCCGAGCGGTACGTTCCCGGCAACGACGGTTGTGGCGAGTACCTCGACCCGAGGGTCTGTCAGTGCCAAAATAAGCGCAACTGCGTCATCTGAAGCTGTGTCGGTGTCAATTATGAATTTGGTGGTCATGGTTAAGTCCTCATTTCTGGAGTTTGTGAGACCGACCCGAGATGACGTTTTCTCACCATCCCATCGGGCCTCACGACAAGACACTACTGGCCATTGACGGGTCAGCAGAATTGTGATAGGGATAGACAACGATCTTCGAGGTATCATTTTCTCAAATCGATGCCAGATGGGTTGCCACGCGACCGATTGTCGGCTCGCGACTAGTTGGAGGTTTCTCAATGACGAGTCCATCCACCGGTGCCATCACCGGAGAATCCGTGACGGTGCAGACCGTGCTCGGCCCAATCCCAGTCGGTGAGCTTGGTATGACGCTGACTCACGAGCATCTGCTGAATGATCTGTCCGAGGCTTTTCACGGGGGTACACAGCCCTTTTCCTCCCAAATCGTCGATGTGCCGGTCAGCCCGGCAATTTCCTGGCTGCTTCGGGAAGACCCATATGCGAGCCGGGACAACTGCTCCATGTCCATCGAGGACCTGCCGATAGTTGCGGAAGAACTCGAGCTGTTCGCTGCGGCGGGGGGGCGGACTTTGGTGGACAACACCACGGGGACAGGGCGTCGTCCCTCAGCTCTCGTCGAGCTCAGCCGTCGCACCGGACTCAACCTCGTGATGGGCGGCGGTTGGTGCCTCTCTCATGGTCAGGAGCACACCCTAACTTCGGCGGATGTTGACCGTCTCGCGAACGAGCTCATAGCCGAAATCAGGGACGGTGTCGAAGTTCCCGGCCAGGAACCGGTCAAGGTCGGCGCGATCGGCGAGATCGGGGTAGGCCTCAACTTCACTCAGGCAGAGCGGGTCACACTTCAGGCAGCGTCGATCGCGCAACACGAGACCGGGCTGCCCATGTTGATCCACCTTCCCGGTTGGCAACGCCGCGCCCACGAGGCGTTAGACGTGGTCGAGAAACTAGGGGTGGATCCCGGCTCAGTTGTACTGTGCCATATGGATCCGTCCGGTAAGGACACCGTTTATCAACGCGAGGTCGCGGCTCGGGGCGCCTGGCTTGAGTTCGATATGATCTCCATGCCCTTCAACTTCCCCGGCGAGGGCCAGTCCCCCTCTGTCGAAGACACGGTCGCCGCTGTGACAGGCCTACTGGCTGACGGCCACGGTGACCGCCTGTTGCTGTCCCACGACGTCTTCCTCAAGGGGATGTGGACGCGTAACGGCGGCAATGGCTACGGCTACGTCTCGACGGCATT
>Ga0075118_10002807_pt1 | contig 10611 bp, 10 predicted proteins | sample AntAceMetag02UKE_FD_69794 | JGI IMG/M metagenome (GOLD analysis project Ga0075118, IMG submission 69794) | Saline lake microbial communities from Ace Lake, Antarctica - Antarctic Ace Lake Metagenome 02UKE | ecosystem: Environmental > Aquatic > Non-marine Saline and Alkaline > Saline | place... | reverse complement strand
ATGGTGGTCAGCACCCAACAGATAGATTTTCTTCGTGAAACCTCGGTCGGTTTTGGAAAGGTAGTAGGCGGCATCAGCGGCGAAATAGGTGTAGACGCCGTTTGCCCGCGAAATCACGCGATCTTTATCATCACCAAAGTCCGTTGTCCGAACCCAAATAGCGCCCTCGTCATCAAAGACGTGGCCTCCGCTGCGCAATCTCGCGACAGAAGCATCGATGGGACTCACTCCATCAGGCCCGGGTTCATGAAGCGAGCGCTCCGAGAACCACACCCCAAATTCCACACCAAAAGACGCTAGAGAGTTCTTAATGTCCGCGAGCTGTAATTCATACCCCACGTCTCTTGCCCGCGTGATTTGTTCCGCCCTGGGTTGTGAGGCTAAACCGGGCACCCGCTCGAGTACACGGGCGGCGAGGTCAGCTATGTACCCGCCGTGATATCCACCCTCTGGCGGTGTCTCCAGGTGGATACTGGCCACAATTGATTCGCCAAACGTGTCCATTTGGGCGCCCGCATCATTGATATAAAACTCGCTGGTGACATCCGCTCCAGCGCTTCGAAGAATCCGAACGAGGCTGTCGCCGAGTGCCGCCCACCTGGTGTGACCAATATGGAGGGGCCCCGTGGGATTAGCCGACACAAATTCGACGTTGATGGTTTCCCCGGCAAGTTCGCTACCGCGCCCGTACGTTTCCCCCGCGGTCACGATCGTGGCGACGAGTTGTCCGGCAGCGGCCGCTTCGAGGGTGATGTTAATAAACCCGGGTCCCGCTACCTCTGCCCGAGCCACCCCTTCCAGAGCTCCAATATCTCCGGCGAGCGCCGCGGCAAAGTCCCTGGGGTTTTGCCCCCCAAGTTTTGCCATCTTCAACGCGATCGATGTTGCCCAATCACCGTGCTCTTTGTGTCGCGGCCGCTCGAGACCGACATCGATGGCATCGGGGACATCGTGGGCTCCCTGGGCGCGAAGCCGGGAGATCGCGCATTCCGCTATAAGAACTGAAAGCGTCTGGGGATCCACAAGTGAGCATCCTACCCCCTGGGTCTCTTCCGCCGGCCGTGAGGTTGTAGCCTTGTTGTGTCCCAGAGCCCCCATAGCTCAGGGGATAGAGCGTCTGCCTCCGGAGCAGAAGGCCGCAGGTTCAATTCCTGCTGGGGGCACTTTTTGTCGGTTGCGACGCTACTTCGGACTTGTGCGACCTACTTCGCACAAAGATCCACTTCTAAAGACTTTGTGGATTACACTCAACCGAATGGTGATGCGAAAACACCGAGATGTCTTTGTAGAGTCATGGCCGCCCCGAAGTCATTGCGGAAGCGTTTCTCTTTCGGCTAAGCAGTGTCAGAGCTCTCGGGTCTCTCGTTCGGGTGCATTGGACTAAATCGTTCTGGATCGGGCTCGCTGGCATCCTCGGGTAGATTCCACGTGTCCTTTGGGCGACAACCGCATAGCCGGAGCGCGGTCTCCAACGTCTCGGTCGCTCTCTGAAACACAAGAGTAATGACAACCGCGGACGACGTGAGTTTCACTTCCGCGGACTTATCGGCGACGTCCACGATCGCGTCAGACCGGTTGAGTATGGGAAGCATCGCCCGCTGCTTTCCGTGTCTTAGCCCAGAAAGGAGTTGCCACCAGGAAAACAGTGACACCCCACCGCTGGTGTCCAACGCTTTGTCTTCGCCCATTGCGCTATCGGCGACCTTAACCACGTCGGGATAGCGCAAAGGTTCAGATCGGTACGCATCGGGATCGCCCAAGCTTGATCTACTCTCAATCAGCCGCAGGATCTCGCCGCGTGTAATGTCACGCGAATTTGTCGCGGATGATTCAGGCTCGACGTGTCTCTCAGAACCGTCATCGTCTGCCATTAAGTCTCTAAAGTTTGAGCTCCCTTTTGCATCGTCTTCAGCTACTCGGTAGCTACGGCGCAACCGGTCGTCTCTAGATTCAGGTTCGAGCAGGTATATCGCTAGAGCCGCGTTCTCAATTGCTGAACGCAGCAATGGGTATAGCGCGGTCATAGGCAGCTTCTCGGTTTCGAGTAACGCACGGATGGCGCACACCGCGTCAAGTGAAGCCGCCACGGCAAGCACGTGGAAGCCTCATTTTCTCCATGGCCCGAGGTAGCAATCGGCGCGGCCCAGACTTGACCGTGGGTCGACAACCGCGACGTACTCACCGTTCAGCGTGGCTTCCGCTTGGTCGATACGCGAAAACATGCCCTGCCAGAGTCGCACAGCTGTTTCTTCGTGCTCCTCAGAAGCTATTTTGTTGAAGTCAAGGTCATCTAGCTCAGTCACAGTAGCCAGCGTACTGATGACGTTCGCGCTCAAGGCATGGATGGCTTTGTCGTCCCTTGGGCTCAAGTAATTCGGTGTATCGACCTGATGTCGCTCGAGAGGGACGGAGTCGGCACACAATTTACTTCGACTGGGAGTGCTGCCCTGCTGCCGATGTGACAGAGAGGAGTTTCAGGAAGAGTGCAACATCGAGCAAGGGGAAGTGAGGATGCCCCCGGACAGCAAAGCGCTGAAATGTTGTCCTATCGAAATCCAAAGTGAGACGACTTTCATAGGTTTTAACCTTCGACACACCTCCCTCGGCAAGCTTCTTAATAGGTTTCGAGGTGGAAATCACCTCCCGGCATAACTCGTCTTTGAACTCTTGAGAGACGTCGACATGTGACGGACATGCTGTCCTCTCTTTCAGTAGCACCCTCATTTTGAGAGGAGCCGCTGTCCAAAAACACCGTGGCAGTCCACACCGCACGCCGACGAAGCTCTTCCGGATATCTACGTTGTACGGCCATTAGTCCTCATCCACTTTCGGGGAATCAAGAACCTCCATTAAACCCGGGGCAAGACAAGCAGTCAGACGGGTCTAGAGCCATCGTGGTGTGTGTCGTTTGTGAGTAGCTTCGATTGGTTCTCACTGACCATCCCACGGTGGCTCCTCATGTCGAAGGTCCGACGCTCGAAACCCGGGAAATTACACCACCTCCCGGGACGCAACCCTCTCGCGCGCGATCGATGGTGCTCAAAGCCTCAGATACTCAACCCGGGGCGCAATATTCTTATCCCAGCGCACGTGACGACCAAAAATACCGATTTTTTGCCTCGGCGTTCTGGGAAGGTGGTGGGGCAAGAACTCGTGCCACGCTCCACGCTAGTAACGCACCAAAAATTTGAAACATTAAAACCACCACCAGAATCCGACCAACTTTCACGAGCATCTTGACGTGAGGCGCTACGGAATACGACAGAGATTCAGAGATTAATCATAGGTGCTCGCAAAATAGCTTCGCGTCGGCTCGTCTTCGGAGAAGCAAAAACCCAAAGCTTTGCCAAGAAGAACGTGGCTAAACTTGATGTTAAAGCAACGAACAGAAACGCCAACCAGGCAAATTCTCTGAACATTGGGAAAACCAAGAACATGCATCCCTGCGAAAAGGCACCAGTGCCAAGCCAGGTGGCGAACCACTTTAATGGGCCCTTTGGAACAGCCCGAGGCCTCCTAAGGATTGCTCGCCGGCTTAGCGGGTAGGAAACAACTAGCCAAAGCAGTTGCGATCCGAGAAGGCTGAAAAATGCATTCAGTCCAAGAGTCACCAACAATTCAAAGAGCAACAACGCGAGGATGAAAGGGAAAAAAGCAAAAAGGTAATAACGCAGAAATTCTCGGATTGTGACCACACTAATCCACATCTGCTGCGCCACCCTAACCTCTTGCTTTAGCCAAGCCCAACACTTTTCCTGCTATGCGGAAAGCATTGGCGGCCGATGTTAATGCGAGTGTCGAACTCGGCAATTCTGGTAACACTGATGTATCGACCACCCGAGTCAACCCGAGCCCCGGGACCTCCCCATCCGTGCCGAAGACCGGATTCCCCATGTTGTCTAGAGTGGATCCTACGTGATAAGAACCAGAGTTTCCCCTGAAAAAGGGAACCGGAATTACTCTCGCTTTTATGCATATTTTGAAAAGCTTTGCGCTCAATCTGCCAAAGTTAGCGGCGCCCAGGCGCGCTGGAAAGAACCTGATACTTGGAGCCACCGACCCAGATGGGCCGCGGCTGATTTTGTAGCGTCCCGATTTTTGCATCCCAAAGTTGACAGAAAAAACTCGAACGCGGCTAGCAAAGGCGCGGGCTAAGCCAGCGAGGAGCCTCGGTCGAAAGACGTACCGGATGGCTTTTGCGACCAACTCATTCCTGAACGAAACCTGCACATGGATTGGGGTGCCAACAAAGGCTCTATCTATTTCGATGAAGGCAGTCGCGAGGGTGTTGGTGGGGCCCGCGTTTTTGGCCCCGAGGAGCCCGGGCCTTTGCCCCGCTCGAGCCGCGGCAATGTCAAACCCGACGAATTGGAAGCCAGACCGAGCTTGGACAGTTGCCGAATCGTTCAAAACGCCGGACTCGGATAAAATCGTCCAGGTAGAGAAAGGGCCGGTAGCGAGTAAAACAAGGTCGTAGGGACCAAATTCTTGAGATCCATGATCGGCTTCGGCAAGCAGTCTTACGCCACCGTCCGTTTCGGTTAAAGACCTAATCCGGAAGCCACTATGCAACGTTCCTCCCGAACTGGCAACAAGTTTAGCGAGGAGGCGGTAGGGGTTAAAGATTGCATCAAACACACACCCGGACATACATCGTCCGCACCCTACGCATCCTGACGGCGAAGTGTCCAGTAAGAGGCGTGCCCGCCCGCAGACCATGAATTTCTCGAATTGAGTTGCCGATTCGAGTCGCTTGATGAACGTGCTCGCGCCCGCGGCAGCTTCAAAAGTATCGGGAGTTTCACTAAAAGAAGGAAACACCTCAGAGAGCTTATCCGCCGCGAAAGAATAAGGTAAAATATGGAGAATAGATTGATAAGCCTCGGTCAAATCAATTCCAGACCTTCGCCACTCTTCTGCTGTAGTGCGGTCGATGGGGAGAGAAGATGCCCCCCAGCCAGCGGCCATGCCGCCGCGGGCGTCAGATGATGGTGCAAACCGTTTTGCTCGACCCTCATCGTCGCAGGGGAAGCGGTTTGAGAGGAAGAAGGTACTTCCTAGAATACTCTTTTCGACTCCAAATTTAGGGCGCCCGGGGGGCGCCTGCTCGTTTGCTTGAGAGTCGTGGTGCGCTTCCGGCCAAAGCGCTACGGGTGTTCTCTTGAGTCTTTCTTTGGTTGCAGAGAGGGGGGCCGGGAGGTTTTCGCCGATATCGATTACATCGAACAAAACGTCTTCTCGGGACGCCGCGAGAGCAGCTCCTAGAGCGGACATGCCGGAACCAACTATTAGAGCCTTCACGGGGAGACTTTCCCCTCTCCCTCTGTAGCCTCGAGATCGGCTAAGGCATCGAAGAGCGACGATACCGCGCTCTGCCGAAACAAAGGATGCATAGGGAGAAAAAGAGACCCGGCATGAATTTTTCTCGCCACTGGAAGGGCTACCTTCTCACCGCCATCAGGGGACGCGCCGGGCAAAAAACTTAGGCTGGTCGAGCCCGAATCGATCCCATACTTCCAAAGAAATTTCTGAAATTCTTGTGGCTTGCTGACGTAAACGAGTACTTGCCAAAAGTCGCTTCCTGAGACGTCATCAGTCTCGGGCACGAAAATTTCCGAAGTGTTGAGACCTGAGACCACCGACCTAAGCTCACGAGCCAATAATTTCCGGCGCAGAACCAGTTTTGGCCGCCTACGGAAAGCCTTAATCGCGAGGGAAGCCTGAAAGTCGGAGTATTGGGAGACTAAAGCAACAGGCAATCCAGATCGCACGCCCAGCCTCCTGCCGCCACTCTGTCTCATCAGCCAGCCAGGAGAAAAGACATTCACTGTCGCGAAGAAGGTAACCGCTAGACCACAGACCAAAGGGGTCGCGTAAAGTGCGTAGAGGCAGTTCCTCAAAGCAGCGAGTAAGACTACTTTTTTGGGGGGCATCGGAAGTGCGTCGACTTTTGTTCTTAATTTTTCAAGTGGGTGCCCCTGAGGCGAGAAGAGAAGGCCTCCGCCAAACGAGTCGACAGTTTTCAAAGCTGAGAGGCTGGCAATCCCGTAGTCAGCGCCATCCCAGACCCCCAACCCTCGGAAGTAAGTATCTGCGGTCTGCGAAACATCGATTATCGATGTGCAACCCGCCGTTTTCAAAATTTTGAGGAGCGGTCCGGTATTGGCAGAAATTCCAAACAAGGGCGTTAGGAGAGAAAATTTTGGCTTGTGCAAGACGGCCAGCTTCAGAGCCTCTTCCCCAAAAATCATGTTGTCCTCGCAGAGATCACAATAAAGGGGAACAAGGCCTAGGCCCACAACAACGTCCAGCATGGGCCTAATTGTTATCGGCGAGAGTAAAATCTGGTCTCCGGGCCGCGCTCCTAGATGATTGAGTAGAAGCTGCAAAGAAACCCGTGCGCGCGAGGTAGCCACGAGGTCATTGACATCAAAGTGAGAGGCCATAAGCGCCTCGAGGTGTCCCACCATTGGCCCAGAGCGCAAGCGCCTCGCGAACACTAATTGAATAGTGCTCGACACAGTCTCCCAAAACGACCAGTACAAACGCCCCCGCGGAACCGTGCCCATTCAAGTTCTCCTTTTCGGATCCAGTAAGAATAAGACAGACAGTCCCCAGACAGATGCTGAGACTGCTAATCTATACTTTGCTAAGAGCAAAGATAAAGATTCTTCCACGCTGCGGACCCGGCTACTCAGTGCTCCCGGACTACCGCTTAAAAGAGCGAGAAGGCGGTTGAGCGGACCCGCTTTCGAATCCGAAAAGAGAATCCAGGCTACGTTCTGGTAAAAGACATCGCGCACGAGTAGATGGTCCGTCCGTTCGAGAGCATAAAAAACATGATTTGCCACGAGGCACCCGTCGTCGTGAGCAGCCCAGTTCACACATCCCGAAGGCTCAGTACGCCTGCCGGACCCAATTATTTCGTCCCTGGGAACCAACCGATCAAGCTCGCGATGTCCGCACCCAAAATCGAGCCGAGGACCCAAACCAGAGCTCAATTGAAAAGGAGCGCGAATGATTTCTCTGTGATAGCCCTGCCCCATCTCCCGATACGACGTGACATCAGAATACCTCGCATCAGTCATCTCAGATAATCTTTGCTCAAGTCCGGAGACGGAAAAGTCAGTACGCCATCGATTACCCTCTCGACGTCGTGACGTCTTAAGGCTCTGTGCAAAGGTAAACGCACGAGGCAATCGCTTGCCTTTTCAGACATCGGAAGCACCAGTTCATCAGGGTACAAATGTCTGTAGAAGGGCGACCGATGGAGGGCTTGGTAGTGGGTAACTGCCGAGATTCCCCTCTGTGAAAGGTGTTTGATTAGACCTTGGGCCTCCCCAGGGGAGTCGAATAGCAGGAAAAAGACGTGACCAGTGTTTGGAAAAAATTTCCTTGGCGGGGGAAGAGCAACACCTTGCCTCCCTCCGAGCACCCAATCAAGACAGGCTTCATAGTACAGATCCCATATTTCTGTGCGTTGAAGGAGAATTTCATCATGCCTCATCAGCTGCGGAAGCAGAAGACTAGCCAAAATGTCGGACAGGACCCAGCTTGAACCGAGACCGGCCCAGGTGTACTTGTCAACCTCACCGCGATAAAATTTTGACCGGTCTGTGCCTTTTTCTATCATCACTTCGGCCTTTTCCAGCATGTTGCCTTCATTTAGAAAAATAGCACCACCCTCGCCGCACGAAAAATTCTTCGTTTGATGGAAGCTTGTTGTTGCAATATGACCAAATGTCCCAAGAAGTCGGCCGTCATCCCTGCCAAAGAGTCCGTGGGCGTTATCTTCAATGAGGAAAATTCCCCTCGAGTCAGCGAGCTCCCGCAAAGCCAAAAGGCTGGTCCCCACCCCTCCGTAATTAATAACGCAAATTGCTCGAGTCCTAGTGTTGATTGCAGCCGCCACGCAGTCAAAATCAAGATTTAGACTTGGCAGCTCAATGTCAACCGGGCGCACCCTGGCTCCGCGAAGAAGAAACGCATTTGCAACAGAGACAAATCCGAAGGATGGAATAATCACTTCATCTCCGGGGCTAATTCCGATGAGAATTGCGGCCATTTCCAAGGCGTGGGTGCAGGAGGTGGTTAGAAGAGTAGGGGAACCCATGTGGGCATTGGACAGAAAAGCTTGAACTAGTCCTCCTTCCTTCCCCCCGCCGGCGGTGCCTCCTTCCCTCATGACCGCCAGAGCGCCCTGCATCTCCTCTTCAGAATGTTCAGCCCTACTGAAATGAATTTGGTGATCCGGCACGCTAGACGCTCCTCAGCATAGGCTTCAGGTAGCTACGGTACCTTACGGAGCCAAGAACGTATCAAGCAGAGGGAGTGATTGCATGGCCCTTCCCGTTTTTATCGTTGGCGCCCAGCGCGCTGGGACGTCGTTTCTCGCGTCAAGCCTGCAATCTATTCCGGGTGTGGCCCGCACAGTCGTCAAGAAACCAGAGCCAAGACTACTGATGCGAGAAAGCTGGCAAGACAAACAAGAGTTTAACGGAGCTTTTGCTGCTGGGTCCGTAGGGTGGGAAGTTACCCACCTACTCGAAAAGTCAACCTCCTATCTTGAGTTCCCCGTTGTTGCGGAAAGAATCCAGCATCTCTCCCCAGATGCTCATGTGATTATCATTCTTCGAAACCCCCTGCGGCGAGCGCTTTCTCACTATAATTTTAGTGTTGCTCACGGTCTCGAAAAGCTTAATCTGCAGCGCTCTCTGGAGATGGATGCCGCGGGAGAAATGCGGTCGCCTGAGGGGGAGCTTTCTGTGAATCCATTTACATATTTATCTCGTGGGAGGTATGAGCGTTTCCTGCCTCACTGGATCGAGACGATTCCACATTCGCAGCTTTCCCTGCTCATTTTTGAAGACGTAATCTCCAAGTTTTGGAATCCAGCAGCTTTTCTCACCAAAGTAGGATTTTCCTCGGACCAACAGAGCTTTTTCGCGCCCTCTCCTCAGCCATCCTGGAACTCAGGAGAAGATAAAAATCCGTGGGAGGAAAACGCCGATATGCTCTATTCCTACGCTCCGTACTTTGGTCCTACGTTAAATTTTCTCCAAACTCAAGGTTTAGAAACGGCAACTTGGTCTGAAATTTCTACTCTCAATTCGTAAAGAGACTGACACAGAAAAATCGACGTTATGCACACTACAAAGCCAAAGACCCAAATCGAAATATCGGTTATCGTTCCCTGCTTCAACTCGGCTGAACACCTCGAAGAAACAACAGTAGAACTGCTCGCAGCGTGCGAGAGGCTGGGTAAGGGTTTTGAAGTGATTCTGGTAGACGATTGCAGCGCAGACGGTACGTGGGGCCGAATTGTCCTTCTTTCAGATGAGCACCCGCCCGTCCGTCGGTTGGGGCTTCGAAAAAACATGGGTCAACATCGCGCGACCTTGGCAGGACTTTACCTGGCCCAGGGTGCAGTCTGTGTCACCGTCGATGATGATGGCCAATATCCAGCGTCAGAGATTTCGAGGCTTCTGGAACCGTTAGGAGACGAGAGAGTAGATCTCGTTTACGGGCGACCGTCAAATCGCAGGCAAAATTTTGCTCGCCAAATGGTCGGTCGTTTTTTTCGCCGGACTGTCGCCCTTGTTTCTGGCCAGAAAGCCATGATTTACCAGACCAGCTTTAGAGCGTTCCGGAGAAGTCTCGTTCCATCCGCTCCCATTCCACATTGGAATGAAAATTCTGTCGACGCCCTATTGCTCTCTCAAACTTCATTGGTTCAGACAGTAGAGGTCGATCACAGGGAACGGCAAGACGGGTCGTCTTCCTACTCTATAAATTCCTTGACTGGTCTGGCGATTGGAATCCTCGCCAACCTTTCAGCTGGGACGCTCAAGGCATTATTTTTAGCAAGTGTTGCGTTTACTTTTTTATCCGTTGTGTCTGCGGTTGCGCTCTTTTTCTGGGCAATGAACTCGCCAGATCGCGACCCAGGATTCGCCAGCCTGCTTTTATTAATGTTTGTTGGGTTCGGTTTTCAGTCCATATTTTTGGGGCTCCTTGGGATTTATGTTGGAAAAATATGGGAGAGTTTGAGGTTTCGTCCTTAGTCTGAGCTAAATTTCGGAGTTAGGTCACTGGACAGGTTGGCGTGAGTTAGCAGTTCAGTGACCTAGCTCTACCGACGTGTCCAATGCAACAAAATGGGCTTTTTCGTGTCCCTGAAACGTCCCAGGTTTCCTGCCGCATCGTTTTGAATTGAAAGGATGTCTGTCATTCGTAAGAAAATCAATCCCGCCCTCCGTGATCGGGCGGTCAGGCTGATACGGGGGGACCCGTACGAAGTATCCGCCGATGACAGCCAGGTCCGCGCTGCCCAACGCCTGGTCAACGGCGGCCTGCCCGCCGATTTTGGCAAACGCAACCGCCTCGGCCATTTCCCCATGCTGCCCGTGAACATATTTGCCAAAAATCAATCACGGTTCTCACACAAACTGGTCCTAGAACAGGGGGCAGATTAATCTGGACTACTACGGTGTTTTGAACCGCCCTGGGTTTGTTGGAGATTTCATACTTGGGAAACGAGGATGGAGTCATGGACAAACACGACAAGCGTGGCCGGAGGTATTCGGCGGAAGAAAAAGCTGCAGCGGTTCG
>Ga0075118_10002802_pt1 | contig 10638 bp, 14 predicted proteins | sample AntAceMetag02UKE_FD_69794 | JGI IMG/M metagenome (GOLD analysis project Ga0075118, IMG submission 69794) | Saline lake microbial communities from Ace Lake, Antarctica - Antarctic Ace Lake Metagenome 02UKE | ecosystem: Environmental > Aquatic > Non-marine Saline and Alkaline > Saline | place... | reverse complement strand
TCTGCCGTCATCGGTAAGCATGGGAACCAAATGTACGATAGGAACCGACATACAGTTGCAGCAAAACATCACCGCGATGCTGATCCATATAACCACTTCTTTTTCTGATAAAGCAAAGCTGCGCTCTTCCACATGGGTAGCAGCTCTTGCTTGCACTCTGCGGGGTGATTCACGCACCAGAAATGCAATGGGTAAGGCTATCACCAAATAAACCCAAGCCATTGTTTGATAGGCCCACTGCCAGCCATGGGTGGTGATCGCCCAGCCTGCTAAATAGGGCACGATTCCTTGTCCTATTGCGCCACCTGATGCGGTAAGGCCCAGCGCTAAGCCAGGGTTATGCCTGAACCAAAACCCGACATTGGCAAACAGGGGCGTGCTCGCCATGGCATTGCCAAAGGCACCGAATACAAAATAGAAAGCGTAAAATTCAAAGATGCTGGTTTGATTGCTCAACAAATACAGACTAGAAGACATCGCTATAGCCGCAGCAACGCCAAACCAGCGTGATCCCCAGCGGTCTGCAACATAGCCCCACAAAATACCAAACAATGCCGATGAAAAAGCAATGGCGGTGTATCCGAGTGATGTCTCGGCGCGTCCCCAGCCAAATTCTGCCGCCAGCGGTTTTAGAAAAACAGAGATTGCACCTAAAGCACCAAATGAAAGAGCGCTTAAAGTAAAAACGACAAACACCATTAGCCAGCCATAGGGCGGATCGCGATCAATGGCATTTTCATTGTGCATAAGAATTGATTCCAGCAATAAAAGTAGCGGTGTGCTTAAAGGCAAGCAAGGCAAGCAAGGCAAGCAAGGCAAGCCTGTGCTTGAGGCGAACAACTTCTGGAAAGCGGGTTTGCAATCGTCACCTAGATTGATGAGGTTTAGTTAAAAGGCTCCTAATCGACCTGATTGTTAGCTGCGACTGATACAGGAATTATAATCACCGAGACCTGATCTCAGAGTAAGCGCCACAAAAGCATGCTATGAAATAAAATACCTAACGGCGGAGCCTATCAAGAGGAGAATCATCAGCGGTACCATGTACCGAGTAATTTTCTGCAATTGCTCTTCTGACTTCTCTGTGCTGTATTTTTCAATCAAAGGTATCCCGATTATAAGCGTAGCGAAAAGAATCGCGAGAATAATGACAATTACTGGCATAAATAGTCCCTGTTGGCTGTGCGCTTTAGGGTGAGACCCAAAAGCGGTTGATCAATATTGACTGCCGCGTGATCAGTCTCTCATATTCACTAGGTTTTTAGGCATTAGATAAAGGTTAAATCGGCAATAGCTGTAGCAGAAGCAGCAGCTGGCCTTCAAAAATAGCCGCGGATACCCTTGAAATAGACCGTGATGCCGCCGAAGATAAGCCGCTGGGGTAGCCCGCAGAGATAGCCCGATGATAGGAGCCATCGATTAGGGCCGCGCTATTCGATTAAGCCTCACCCGCTAAATGGACCTTGATGGCGATCAGGTTTCTGGTAATTTTCTACATCGGTTCGGTGGTTTAGGTCGAAGCAGGTCTTGGTTATAACTGGCCGCAAAACAACTCAACGATTGTCATCGCGACCTTTGACGGCGACGGCAATCGTAATGAGCGTGTGCTGAGTCTCACGGTTCTTGATGATAGAAATTATATCGCTGCCAATCACTTGCCAAGGGCGTGGTGCCGGCAAGCCCTAAAAAACCCCGAACTAGAAGATAAATTGAAAAATTCCTTTGAGTCTTATATTGCGGTGCCTTTGCAGGGTGATGAGTTTGAGTTTGTAGAGAGTGGGTATCAGCTTGGATTTGAGTTTTGGTTTAGAACCGGCTTTCCTCCTAGAAAACTCTTGCGGTTAGATCAACAATAGAAAGCCCATGTCAGGGCCGGCGCTTTTCTACCAAAGATGTTAGAGGGCTAGTGTCGAAGTAAGTTCTCTGGCAGCAGTTTGATAGCACTAGTTTTCCGCCATCGATTTAGCAGCGCTGGCGCAAGTTATAGATTTTTTGATTTTGATAAATGTTGAAAATAAAACAGCAGTAAAAAGCCCAGTATCGCAGGGCTTTTTGTTTTCAGTTCATAAAGCCTTAATCTGCTTTTACTCAGTGTCACTTTTTAGCGGCTGCAGCAGCAACTTGCCAAGGCCCGTTGAATCTGTGCTACAAAAACCTCGAATGCCTATCTCCATTTTCTCATGGCCAAGTTCGGGCTGATCCTGGTAGCTTCCAAAGAGTTTGTCCCACCACGGGAAGTTAAAGCCGAAGTTGTTGCTGTGCTCCGCTGGGTTCGAGGAGTGATGCACCCTGTGCATGTCTGGGGTGACCACGAAATGACGCAGGGTTTTCTCTAACCCAAGCCCAATTTTCAAGTTGCTGTGATTAAACATCGATGTGGCATTAAGTAGGACTTCTGCAGCAATGACAGCGACAGGTAAAGGCCCCAATACAAAGATTAGAGCCAGCTTGATGGCGCTGGAAAGTAGAATAGATAGGGGGTGAAAACGGTTGCCGGTCGAGACGTCATAGTCCATGTCGGTGTGGTGCATGCGGTGCAGTCGCCAAAGCACAGGTATGGCATGAAAAAGGCGGTGCTGAAAATAAATAGTAAGGTCGAACACAAGAAGAAAAGCAACAATGCCAAGCCAAACGGGCAGGTCGATTAGGTTAAGTAGCCCCCAGTTTTGCTCAGCAGCAAAAATGGCCGCCCCAACTGCTGCTATGGGTATCAACAATCTAGTCAGCAGGGTATTGAAAGCACTGATGCCAAAATTGCCCAGCCAGCGTCGGGCCTTTGAATATTTTAGCGTGCGGCGAGGGAAAAAATGCTCAAGCACTGCAAGCAAAATAAATGCAGAGATAAACACCAATAAACGAATAGTAGCTTCAGAATCTACAAATAGACTATTCATATTAAGAGGAAGTTTCTATCGATAGTAAATAAATGCTAAGCTTTTTCATGACTTATACCAGCATCGCTTGATTTTGCATATTTCCCACTATACCGTTGATTTTCGTTTAAGGCAGCACTAATTAGGATATTGTAATGCACTGGAAAATAACTGCCATTGGGTTTACGTTTGCCCTACCGTCAATTCCCTCTAGTGCCGCCCAGAATATTAATTACACCTTTGACAATACGCTCGACGACACATCGAGTCAGTTTTTTGCGACTAACCATTTATTTCAAGAACAAGGCGTATTAAATGACGCGACTCCCTTCTAGAATTTTACGGGCTCCAGCACTTACAGTAGTGAAAGTAACGGCGCCAGTGAAAGTGTTTAGTCAGCCTTGAGAACAACGACTATATTGGCCTACCTAGGAGCATACTTGAGCAGTGGCAGGCAGATGAGACTTAGGCATAAACCTGCGCTTTAGATTCAATGTAACCGAGCCGGTGGCAGCTCCTAATCCTTGCTGCCCAGACAAAATATACCGAACTATTATCGCCACTCACGCAGGGGATCAACGAGAAGGCGGGTTGCATCTGAGCATTAGTAAAATTGAGCAGCGCTATGAGTTGATTGTATTGGTGGGCGATGGAACCGTTCGTGACAACGGCTGCGTGGAGAAGGTTTTCGTTTCTCTCTGGGAGAGGTGACCCCCGGTCAGTGGAATAATATTGATTTGGTAACCTACCTAAGTGGCGACCGGCCGCGTATGGAGATTACTTACAACGGGACTCCCACCAACGCCATCTTTTCTAATACCGAAAAGCTCATAATTTCGAAGCTGATTGAGCATTTGGACGCGGGCCCTGGGAATGCCTCAAACATAGGATTGGATAAGGCTCAATTATTCTTGGGCGGCTTTCCTGTTGGTGATCCGCGCGGCGCCGACATTGGCCTCGATATAGACAGCTTGGTCATTGAGTTTCCTAATCAGCGGGGCAGTTCGCTTGAATTGATTGACATCTTAAACCAATTCACTCGCACAGTTAACGGCGAACTCACACTTGATGAGGCAAGCAAGAAGGCCCTGCTGCAAACTTTCTTTACTTCTTTTGGAGGCGCTTGGGCTAGTATCGAGACTGAAGCACTGGCCTTTGTTGCGGCTTTCGAGGGCGCCAATGCCCCGTTGTTTCCAGATCGAGAGCCGATAAATCCTAGCACCGTTGGACCGGAAGCACTTTTAACATTTTATCTACAGCAGTGGATCTTCGATAACTTATTTGTCGATGACAGTGTAAGCAGTATTGCCGGTGTTAAGTTTGAAGTTACCGCGACCTTTTCAGGAAAAGTGAGCGAGACAGCGCCAAGAGTTACTGGCAATGTGCAAGTAGACGGGCCCTACAAAACCGATCCAGCGATTCTATGTAATGATCAGGCTACCGTAATACGTCCTCCAGGCTTCTATGCGGCGCCGGGCGAATTAGTGTCTGTGCAAGTGCCGGAGTCTGCGATTGCCGCCGGCTTAAAACTGAGAGCAGGAATTCAGCGGGCGGATATGTAACAGACTTGGTCTGTCTTCAATCGGTTCCCGAGAATATCCAATTTATTTTCTGTAGACAGTGTCAGCACTCCAATCGCCAACCCCTTTGGTGGGGGTATTTATTTTGAGGTGCCCGATGGCAGTGATCTGGGTGTCATTGATGCGGTGGTAGACGGCGACATTAAGATGCCCATGTACTCGACCCTGAATTTAAGTGGCCACAGTCAAGATCTGGCGGCCTTTCAAGCAGAAGTCGCAAAGTGGCACGTGCCGTGGTTTGAGCTTCATAGCCCAAGTTTCTCGGCTACACTGCCAATGAATACAGCCAAACTCTATACCAATCCTGCCCAGGTACTGAATCACTTCGAGCAGTCATTCGCTCAAATAAACCGAATGGCTGGAAGGCCTTTAACGCGATTTCGGCCAGAATGGCTAGCCTACGACCGTTGGGTGACAGTGGTTGGCACTGCCCTGGCTGCAAGCTATCCCACCTACCCCAATAGTGAGATTGGTGCGCTTGGTGAAGATTGGCCAAGGGATGAATCCTTCGCATCGCCTTTGCTCTATTCCCATGAAAACTTCTTTTCCAATGATGAGCCCGGCTCGGATTCTCGAGGATATAATTATGTTCTTTGGCATGAGTGGGGGCATTTGCATAACTTGCCTACTCTGGGTTTTCAAGAACAGGAATCCAACGTTCATATGCTCGCCATGATAGTTTGCAGCCCAGTGATGGGTGCAGACATTGACACGGCGCTGCGATATTCGGGATTTCAGAGGTACGATCGGGATGACGCCGCAGCAGACACTATGATCTCTCTTAATTGGCAAAAAGCTGAAAGGCTGAGTGACAGTGCCTTTGATAATGAGCTTCGCTATCAAACCAGAAGCTGGGCTAGGCTTGTTGAAATTGCGGCTCTGTATGGTTGGGACGCGGTGGGTGCAATTCATGGGGCCTTCTATCAGCGCGGTGTTGCCGACGGCAAAGTCTATAACTATGGGCTTGAAGATGACGATTTTATCGCCACAGCTTCCGCCGCACTCAATCTTAGCCTCGCACCGATATTCAAACTTTGGAGGGTTCCGCCGTCTCCTGCGTTGGATAAGCAGCTCAAAAGCTACCCAGTGGCGAAGGATTTTGAGGCTCGCTTGCAACACTATCGAGCTATTGCACTCAAGACAGCAGGGGATTTTGAGCAGGTTTACCAGCGGCGGACGCCACCAGGAATTTCAGAGTGATGGAATTATTTTAAAGAGAATTTTAATGATGGGATGGGTCAGACTATCCTCGCGCGCATCGATCAAACTCAATGCGAACACTATAGCAGTAGTGAACTGGCCAGCTATACTGATGGCGTGTTGACTATCCCTGTTTTGGTGTTTGACGAAAAAGCCTTCCGGCTTACTTTGAACCATGTCGATGCACGAAATTTCGAATTCAAACTCAATGGCATTGAGGAGTTGGCAGATTCGTCGCTAGCGACAACGGACTCCTTTGTTAGCAATGAACTTACGATTGCAGGGTTGTATGTAAACGGCACTAAGTACCAGACTAAGCTCACCTTGAGCAATGCCAATGAACTTTTATTCAGGCTTACGGATATTCAATGAAGCGGGCTAAGCAGGAGATGGGATTGTTTCATGAAACTAACTTTGCCGCCGTCTCTAATTGAATGATCAGCGATTGGCTAGTTAACGTGATGGTCTAAGGGCGAAGATTAGCAATACGGAATTTATTGACAATTGTGCTTGGTGTGAGAGCCCAAAAACTGCCGGCGCACCGTGTTCGAACTGCGGTGGCGATTACGCTAGAGCTGAGGCCATAAAGCGATATGGCAAAGTACAAAGTGGCATTGCGAATTCAGAATCAGTAAGCACAGTGACCTCAGTTTTACCATTGAGACAGTTAGCAAGGCCATAGGATTGAAGATCCTGCCGTCGAGAAAAGCTCTGTATTATTACTATTCCAGCCGGCTGCCTAGTGCAAGACCACTAAGTTCTCACTAGTATAAAGCTCATCACTTCTGAACAGATAATCTACCACTACGGTAGAGGCTTGAACTTTGCCATCGCGTATTATTGGCCGGAAACTCAGTGCCTTTACGCGACTGGCAGTTTTTCTTAGCTGACTGCCTTTAATGTGGCCGTGGTCGATAATGTCGACCTCGTTTCCAGTTACAAAACTCTTTACTTGGATGCCAGCACCTCGAATAGTTTTCCTTTTATGTGGGTTCAATGTAATTACTGCTCTTACTGCATCCCAGCCGCCAGCTAGCCTACCTTCGTTTTCTCGTTTAGTCCTGGGATTTTCAAGGCCGGGAAGGTGCTTATTCAGTTCAGCTACTTGAACGAGGTTGCGAGCATTGGATCTCTCGGTTGTAGGTAAGCCCGTAGATTTGGTGTTAGTTGCATACATTAAATGAATCTCCCCATGATTCGAAAAATCCAATTGTAAATTGGCAGCAGGTAAAACTTTATTTGTAGCAAACAAGTTATTGATCTGCTCTGAGTTGGCGGATGTATGAATGAACTGTTCATACACGCTTTCATAATCCGCGCTGATGTCTTCCGATCGGTCGAACACCGCTTTCCAGTCTGCAATATGGAGTTCTGAAAAAGCCAAAGCAACCGGATTGTCAGTAAGGTCTTGGATCATTTGTAGCTTGTCCAGCCCCGCTAGATACCTTTTCTCAATTGCTTCTTGGTGGCTGTCCACAAAATTTAGGTCTAGGTTAGTCACTCGAAGTCTGAGGCTGGTGTCGCCACCGGCGATGATGGCTTTGGTTTCTAGATAATATTGATTTGCTAAAGAATGTAGCAGCTTAGGGTAAAAGTCGGCCCCGGTTAGACCTGCCCGTTGTGCGATGACCACCATGTACTCGGATAGAAGGGTGGTGTTAATAATATATACTGCCAATCGATCTTCGGTGTCTTCCTGAACCGCGAGCTCGCGAGTATGTGACACCCAGTGCAATTCTTCTATTACTTGTTTGGGTTCCAGTTGTGACTTACCGGTAACAAGAGAAACTAATGCGATTAGTTTTTCTTCCACGCCGTGCCAGTCCGATTCCATAGAATCAATTTCAATAGCCAGTTTTTGCAAGGGAATTTGTTCAGCGCTGTGCAGGCCATTATTGATTCTGCTGTTGTGGATGGCCTTACCTATCGACGCTCTAGCGTCTTCTAGGCGGCTGCCGAACAGCTGCGCTCGCGCGAGCTGAGTATAAGGTTCAATCAAATAGTGAGAATAACTGCCGTGCTCGTTTTGCACCTGCGCAACCAAAGTCTGCCAGCGATCTATATCCTCAGACAGAGAAACATAGCCTGCAGCTCTTACCTGATTTACGTTTAGCAAAAATACAATAGCGATAAGTGCAAAAATGCTCGATGGGAAAAATATTTTTGACAACCGGAATGACATACAAAGCCTCGCAACTTTACAACAATGATTTTTCAGTTCTTCAACTTGGCTACATTGTTATGTTGCGATGACTTTTTTCTGGTCATCGATTTATGTGGTAGCGGGCCCGCTTTATAGAGCAGGTATTGTTTCGTTGATTGAGCCGGATATAGCTCTATTTACTCTCACCAATGATTTAGCAAGAGCTATGCCAGACTTAGAAGAGTTTTGAATGAGGAAGCTGTTGCTTCTCTGGATGCTCGGCGTTTTCAAGGCATTGAGGCAGATTTATTTTTTTGAGAGTCATTGGAAAAGGACTTGCGCAGAATCAAAATAGGTTAAGAGAAATAGTCGATGCACCAAAGTAGGCTGGCGCGCACCGTTGTCTAGCATTAGGTTTTTGCGCCCTCTGCTGTGTTTTCGAGTCTACTACGGGAGTAAATTTAAGCGGTGAGCGTTTTGAATTTGAGCCGCTTGAATCTCTGACACGCCGGCTTTGTCTGCATAAATTTGCCAGTTGCTAACAGTGCTGTGAACTTGTTGGAGAATTTAGAGGGCCCGGCCTCGTTTTAGAGATATGTTTTTTGCGCAGTCTTCAAAGTCGCTTTTAGAAAACTCGTCGCGTTTTTCGTTCGAGCTCATTTGGTGCTGGCCTGTCCATGGACCATCGGGGTTGTAGCTGTAGGTCACATCGTAGGCGGGAGACAGTTGCCTCTGGCCATCTTGCGTCATCAAAAATGATATATTTGTCACATGATCGTCGTGATTGCGGGCGATGAGATTAAACGCCATGCGTTTAAATTGTTGCTCTAGTGTGTTTGTGATTAGCCCCAGGTTTCTGATTGTTTGAAAAGCCTGCTCATAGAAGTATACGCTAGGTTTTTTTATAGTCGAAGTGTTCTAGGCCAGCGAGCGATTGCATATGTAGTTTGGCGCCGCTGCCCAATCGTTCGAAACGCCTAGTCATAAAGTGAGCCCATTGTTCCCTTAAAATAGCCGGGACTCGGTCATGTGGATGTCAGCGTCTACTGCCATTAAATAATAGGCGTACTCAATCAACCCATAGCCTTCGGGATCAGCCGCTTCTTTATCCTTGTTGCCTTTCACTCCGTCAAATTTAAGAATCCAATGAGAGTAGCCTGCTTCATTACCGGTTTGGCCCGAGCGCACATCTATGGTCTGTGGGTTTCAGGCAATGATCGCTTTTGCTCTGGCGCCACCTGCGCAGGTGCCTACATTTAAAAAGTCTTTTATGCTCGCGCTGCCTTCTTCAACATCAAATGAGGTAGATAAGCTGTTCTTGTCATTTAAGACCTCCTCGGCCAAGGACACCAACGCATCCGTATTCAGGCTATTGGTTTTATGCTCTATGCGCGGAAATTGTCTATTCTGATTAGTTTAGAAATGGTGACGGGGGAGATCCGGGTAAGCTACCCGGCTACCCAATCTTTGCTTTTAACATCCCAGTCTCTCGCTAAGTAAATAAACGGAGTATCTACAAGAGCAATAATGATCTTGAAAAAATATTTTGCTAAGGCCAACTGCATCGCTGTATCAAAATCCACCACACCCCACCAAACCACTACGCCATAAATTACGGTATCAATAGCCTGAGACAGCATGGTGGAAACATTGTTACGTAGCCACAGGTGTCTGCCTTTTGTTTTATCTTTAATAATGTGGAATATCCACACATCGAAGCGCTGACTTATTAGGTAGGCGAGCAGCGAGCCAAGCACAAAACGAGGGGTGAAAGTAAATAGGGTTAGGGTCGCCTGATGGACGCTTTGTGCGAAGCCTGCGGTCTCTGGGTCAGTGGATGGCAAGTACTGCAGGCTCAAGCTAATCATCACAATAATAATGATACTAACAACAAATCCAATCATCACCGCCCGAGTAGCTTCTGCTTTGCCGTAGCGCTCGCTAAGAAGATCTGTGGCAAAGTAAATGCTGGAGTAAAGAATCACCCCCATGCTGGTTTGCAACCCAAAAATCTCTGTTAGCTTTGGACCTTGCAGATTAGCCAGCAGTAGGCTGATGACAATGCTGGCGTACAAGCCCTGCCTGCCAAACAAACGGAACAACAGGACCGCAAAGCTAAGGTCGACGGCAATGGTGGTAAACCAAAGTATTTCTTGATGATGTTGAAACCAGTCGGTGAGCATAACGAGATTTTAAGGTTGGGTTAGTGAGGAAAGTTTTTTCGTAGAATAATAGATACCGAAGAAGAATTAAAGATTTGCGATCAAGATCTAACTTTGGTGGACGATAGACAAACTTTTGATTTGAAATGGAGGGTTTGATGAAACTCTTTAAGTCTAAGTCCCTTCATAAATGCTCGAGATTTCTATGCCTCTAGCAGAGCCTATTTCGATTTTAGCTACAATCTGATCACAATGAGATGAGTGTTGGTGCCGTTGCCAAATCGATTGAGTTGTTAAGTTGGAACATCAGGGATCAGATCAATTTAGGGGTCGCTATTGATGCCGTGCTGAGTCTTCGTATCCACTCGCAGTATTAGAAATTTTGTGTCAATTCTTTAAATTGCAGCATAATGCTGTAGGGAGAATTGATTATGACAGAACCATTTGATTTTAATAAAGCCTTGAAGGCCATCCAGTCTGGGCAGGCTATTAGCGGCAAAGACGGTGTTTTGGCACCGCTACTAAAGCAGCTAACCGAGGCCGCACTGGAAGCTGAATTGTAAACCCATATTGTCGATGATGTGGTGCCCGATCGTAAGAACGGCAAGTCGCAAAAGACCCTTCAAACGAGCGAAGGTCGCATTGATCTGAACACTCCCGGCGACCGAGCCGGTACGTTC
>Ga0075118_10002800_pt1 | contig 10644 bp, 9 predicted proteins | sample AntAceMetag02UKE_FD_69794 | JGI IMG/M metagenome (GOLD analysis project Ga0075118, IMG submission 69794) | Saline lake microbial communities from Ace Lake, Antarctica - Antarctic Ace Lake Metagenome 02UKE | ecosystem: Environmental > Aquatic > Non-marine Saline and Alkaline > Saline | place... | reverse complement strand
CCTGCCCCGCATCCCCCAAAAAACCAGTGCGTTAGCCCACATTGCGTAGTCGGTAGACGAAGCCTTTCGTGTCCATTCGTGGTTAAAACAATCCTGCCTCACAGCCAACCTCCCCTTCCCTTTCTCTTTCTCTATGAAAACACCCCGCCTCCTCCCTCTCCTCGCGCTCGCCGCCGCCTTCCTCGCGAGCTCCGTTGCGACTCACGCGAATCATCACAAAGAAGACGGCTTCGTGCCCCTGTTCGACGGCAAGACTCTCAACGGCTGGCACACCGTCGGTGGCACCGGTGAATTCAAAGCCGAAAACAACCTGATTGTCGGCTTCGGCGAAAACGTGAAAGGCAACACCTTCCTCCGCACCGACCGCACCTACCAAGATTTTGACTTCCGCGGCTCTTTCAAACGCGAAGACGGCAACTCCGGTATCATGTATCGTGCCGCTCAAAAACCCGGCGAGAACGGCCGCGTCTTCGGTTACCAATACGAACACGGCAACAAACCCGAACGCGCTTGGACCGGTGGCCTCTACGATGAAGCGCGCCGCAAGTGGCTCCAGCCCCACTCCACCGATCCTCGTGGTCAAGCCGCCTTCACCGCCCAAGGCCAACGCCTCATGCAATGGGGCGAATGGAACGACGTGCGCATCCACTGCGAAGGCAACGTCACCAAACTCTGGCTCAACGGCGAACTTCGGGTTCACTTCGTGGATACCGATCCCGATCACAATACCCTCGCAGGCTTCTTCGGTCTCCAAGTTCACTCCGGCACCAAGAGCCTCGTGAGTTGGAAAAACCTCCGCATCAAAGAACTCAACCAGTAGCTCTCCCCCTTCTCCTCGCGCTTCGACCTCCTGCCGCAGCGCCCCCTTCTCCCTTCCAAATCATGAGTGTCGATCATCCCGAGTTAATCGACATGATTAACCAATCTCGCACCACCAATGCGATTAGTTTAGTCATTTCGGATCACCTCCCCTGGGATGACGTCGGCACCCACGCTGCAGTCCTCCAAAAGAAAATCCAACGGTATCTCCTTTTCATCAAAAACGGCGAAATCCTCAAACTACATCCCCACTCGGCATCCGATAAAAAGATCATTGAAGTCTATTTCCTCGTCGACCCGCCCCCCGGCTCCGCGACCAAGTTCCTCCAAGACATGAAACGCTTCGTCAATCTCGCCGGCGTCGGCTTCCGCTACCAACTCTTCGACGGCACCATCTAAAAAATCCTGCCCCTCGGCCAAAAAACAACTCAGTGCGTCAACCCTCATTGCTTAGTCGGTCGACGAAGCCTTTCGTGTCCATTCGTGGTTAAAAACCCCTGCCTCTCAGCCGCCCCACCCACCTCCCCTATGAAAACACCCACTACCCTCACCCTCGCCGCCACCGCTCTATCCCTCCTCTTCTTCGCCGCCTGTAGCGCCCCCGAAGAAAAGCCTGCTGAATTCGTCGAACTCTTCGACGGCAAAACCCTCGACGGCTGGACCGCCCACGGTGGCGGAAACTTCTACGTCGCCGACGGTATGATCGTCGGCGAATCAGTCCCCCTCTTGCCCAACAGTTTCCTCCACACCAATCGCCCCTACGCGAACTTCGAATTGGAACTCGAAGTGAAAATCGATTCCCTGCTCAACTCCGGCATCCAGATCCGCAGTGGCACCTACGCTGAAGAAACCACCACGCAACGCTGGGGCGGCATCGTCGACGAAAACGGCGAACGCACCGGCATGAAAGAACGCGTTTGGGAAAAAAATCGTTATTGGGGCTACCAAGTCGAAATCGATCCGACTATCCGCGGCTGGAGCGGAGCCCTCTACGAAGAAGGTGGCCGGGGTTTCCTCCACACCCCCGGCGCTGATGACACCGTGAAACAAGCGCTCAAAATCGACGACTGGAATCAGTTCCGTATCATCGCCAACGGCGACCACTTCCAGACCTGGATCAACGGCGTTCCCATCGCCGACGTGCACGACAGCCTCACCCCCACCGGCACCATCGCCCTCCAGCTCCACGGTATCGGCAAAAGCAAAGAAAAGACCGGACAAAAAGTCCGTATGCGCAACGTCCGCCTCAAAGAACTCTAATCCGCCCGACCCCGATCGCCCGTTCCGTCGTGTCCATCATGCCTGCCAAAGCTTCCGCGACGGCGGATCGTGGTTAAAAAAACCCTGCCTCACCGCCACCCCGCCTCTTCCCCCTCTACGCGCCAACCGAGAAAAACAAAATAAGCCCCACCACCACCATGGTCCCCACGTGGGTCGGGCTTTACGCCCGACACCCCCTGCCCCTCAGCCCCAAGAAACCCAGTGCGTTCGCCCCCACTGCGTAGTCGGTAGACGGAGCCATTTGTGTTCATTCGTGGTTAAATCAACTCCGCCCCACCGCCCCCATGAAATTCAAAGCCCAGATAAACGGGAAGCCGATCAAGAATCCTTTCCTTAAACTGGCGGTGGGAATCGTCGGCGTGACGCTACTGAGTTCTCTCCTCCTGTTTCTGGCCCTCCCCCTCATCGGACTTCTTGCCGTTGGCGGCGTCGTCGCGCTCGTCGCCCTCCCCTTCGTCGCTCGTTTCGGTAAAATCTCTCAAATCAGAAAAAATGCTAAACCCGTCGGCTCCCAAAAACCCGAGCCTCGTCTGGTAGAGCCCACCGATCCCCCATAGCTCCCTCGCCAGCCCCCCCCCTGCCACCACTCTTGCCCCCCCAACAATGCCCTTCCGATCAAGCCACTTCATCGCTGCCTCTCGGTCATTGGACATTAGCCATCGGTCATTGATTATTTGCGCGAAGTGCTTCGCCACTCTCCTCTTCGTCATCGGTTCCATCGGAACACTCACCGCTCATCCCGATCATGATGGAGCGGTCCCGCCATCAAGCGCCATTGATCTCCAGACCGGCCAGGAAATCACTGGCCACAACGGCCTCCGCTACCGCGTCAATCGCGAGTGGAGCAAGGCCGACCGCGCAATCGCTCCCGTGACCAACGCGCACGCCATGATCGAGGATAACCAAGGCCAAATCTATCTCGTCACCGACGACATGGCCAACGCCTTCATCGTCTACGAAAAAGACGGCACCTACGTCCGATCGTTTGGCGCCGAACTCAAAGGCGGACACGGTATCGACCTCATCACCTTCAACGGCGAAGAACACCTCATCCACGTCGACGCCGGCTGGCACCAAACGAAACCCAGTGCGTGGGAATTCGAACGCACCAACGGCGCCGTCACCATTCTCCGCAAAGATGGCACCATCGTCCGCCGCCTGCCGTCGCCTCATGACCTCGGAATATTCGCCGCCGACACGCCCTATCAACCCTGCGACATCGCCATCACCCCCGATAACGACATCCTCGTCGCCGACGGCTACAGCACCGACAAAATCCTTCACTTCAAACCCGACGGCACGCTCGTTCGCGTCTGGGGCGGCGCCAATCCCGGCCACCCCGGTCACCTTGAAAACGCCCACGGTATTTCCATCGATAGTCGCGATCCGCAAAACCCCAAAGTCTGGGTGAGTTCCCGCACCGAAAATAAACTGAAAGCCTTCACCATCGAGGGCGATTGGCTGGAGACCATCCACCTCCCCGGCACACTTCCCGGACAAGCCTTCATCCGCGACGACAAACTCTACACCGGCATCTGCTGGTCCCTCGAAAACGGCGTGGGCGAACGTCTCCCCGAATCGGGTTTTGTGGTGGTAATCGACCCCAAAACCCAGCGCGTCCTCTCCGCCCCCGGTGGCACCCCACCCGCCTACATCGACGGCAAACTGCAACCCCTCCACCAAGCCGAAAACATCTTCAAACACGTGCACGACCTCTACGTCGACGACGCCGGCGACATCTACGTCGGCGAATGGAATTCCGGCAATCGCTACCCCTACAAACTAGAGCTCATCCGCGATTGAGCACGATAGCGCCCCGGCGCCAATGAACCCCGCGGTAGCCCAAATCCAACTCGGCAGGATCAACCAACCCCCACCGACACCGCCCGCTGCAGCGAATTCACCCGCCACGAGTCAGTTGTCACCCCATCCCCCCGTGGGTCGGGCTTTACGCCCGACATCCCCTGCCCCACCGCCGTCGCACCCAGCGCCCCCGGTTCGCCCCATGTGGGTCGGGTCTTTACGCCCGACATCGGAGCCCGAGTCCGCCTCCCCACCCGTAGGGGCGTGGCTTGACCACGCCCGCCCCTGCCCCACCGCCCCTCCCCCTATCTCATATCCCGCCTCCTCCTCCCGCCCCTCCCCCTCGCCCAGAAAAACTCCCCCAAGATCCCCCCCCCGTGTTCACCAGCTGTCCCCCATGCGCTCCCCTTCCCCATGTGGGTCGGGCTTTACGCCCGACATCCCCTGCCCCTCAGCCCCTCCGCTCCGTTTTCTCAGTAACCAAAACCCCGGCCCCTCCGCCCCAAACAACCCCGTGGATTAGCCCACCCGGCGTAGTCGGTAGACGAAGCCCTTTGCGCTTCAATCGCACCATCTCCACGCTCACGCGTTCCGTCATGTCCATATCATACCATTCACTCCGTTCATAGACTTGGTTAAAAACCGCCATGCCCCTCCGCCCCATCCCCTCCCTAATCCTCCTGCTCACTCTCGCCGCGGCCTCGCTCGCTTCCGCCGCCGAGCCAGCCCAACGCAACGTCATCCTCATCCTCATTGATGACCAACGTTTCGACGCTTTGGGCTACATGGATCACCCCTTTCTCGAGACCCCTCATCTCGATCGTATGGCCGCAAACGGCGTGCACTTCGCCAATGCGTTTGTCACCACCTCGCTGTGCTCCCCCAGTCGCGCCTCGATCATCACCGGCCTCTTCGCGCACAATCACGGGGTCGCCGACAATTACCATCCCGTCAACGACAACCTGACTTTTTTCCCCCAGCTCATGCAGCGACAAGGCTACGAAACCGGCTTTGTGGGCAAGTGGCACATGGGCGACACCGAGGCACCTCAACGCGGCTTCGATCACTGGGTCAGCTTCAAGGGCCAAGGCGTCTACTGGCCCCACGAAACCGGCCTCAAAGTCAAAGGCCGCTACGTTCCTCAAGTCTACCAGAGCGGCATCAACATCAACGGCGAAAAGGTCGACCAAAAGGGCTACATCACCGACGAGCTCACCGACTACGCCCTCGACTGGCTCCAAACCCGCGACGGCAAGGACGAGAAACCCTACTTCCTCTACCTCTCACACAAGGCCGTGCACGCGGATTTCCTCCCCCCCAATCGCTACGCCTACCGCTACGAAAACGAAACCGTCCCCCGCCCCCCATCCTGGGCCGATGACCCCGACGCCTTTACCGACGTCCCCGCGTGGGTGAAGAACCAGCGCAACAGTCGCCACGGCGTGGAGTTCGCCTACTACACCGAGCTCGACCTCGCCAACTACTACCGCCGCTACTGCGAAGCCCTCCTCGCCGTCGACGACAGCGTCGGCCGCGTCATGCAATACCTCCAGGACCGCGGCGAACTCGACGACACCGTCATCCTCTTCATGGGCGACAACGGTTTTATGTTCGGCGAACACGGCCTCATCGACAAACGCGCCGCTTACAACGAATCCGTCCGCGTGCCGCTCATCATGCACTGCCCGACGATCCTCCCCCCCGGCTCCACCGTCGAACAAGTCGTCGCCAATATCGACGTCGCACCCACCCTCCTCGAAGCCGCCGGCATCGCTACCCCCGCAGATATGGATGGCCGTAGTTTCCTCCCCCTCGCCCGCGGCGAATCCGTCGCCGACTGGCGTGGGTATTTACTCTATGAATACTACTGGGAGCGCAATTATCCGCAAACTCCCACCATGCACGCGCTCATCGGCCAAGACTGGAAATACATTCGCTACCACGGCATCTGGGACACCGACGAACTCTTCGACCTGCGCAAAGATCCCCAGGAAACCACCAACCTCTGGGCGCACCCCGATCACCAGGAACGCATCGCCGATCTCAACGCCAAACTCTTCGCCGAACTCGCCGCCACCAACGGTATGAATCTCCCCCTCCTCCCCGATCGCGGCACCAAGTTCTATCACCGCAAAGACACCGGCTCCCGCGGGGCCTCCTTCCCCGACTGGTTCTACCGCCCCGCCGGCACCTCTGGCCGCTAAGTCACCTTATTCCATTCCGTCAGGCCCGAGCCCCAATCTTCAGCCAAAATCCATCGAGGAGCAAACCCTCCACTCCTGACCTCACCGCCATAATAAAATACTCCGGGGCATCAGTCTTCAGTGCGTAGTGGGTCGACGAAGCCTTTGTGCTTCAGTCGCCCACTCTGGGCACCCACTTCATCACCCCTACGGGGCCCGATCTTCAATCGCACCATCCTCCACGCTCACGCGTTCCGTCGTGTCCATTCGTGGTTAAAAAATATCCTGCCCCTCGGCCTATTTCATTTCGCCAACTCCCTTCCTTGGTCAAATAGTCTCCGCCTATGCCCCGTCCCCTCTTGCGCTTCTGCCTGCTCGCCCTTCTTGCGCTTCCCGCATTTCTCCCCGCCGCCCCGCGCCCCAACATCGTGTTGATCATGACCGATGATCTCGGCTTCTCCGATATCGGTCCCTACGGCGGCGAAATCGATACCCCCAACCTTAACCAACTCGCGGCCGACGGCCTGCGCTTCCGCCAATTTTACAACACGGCCAAGTGCTCCCAAACCCGGGCCACCATGCTCTCCGGCCGGTATTACCCGGAAGTATCGTTCACCGGCCAGCACCGCACCTCCGTCACTTTCGCCGAGACCCTTCGCACCGCCGGATACAAAACCCTCATGAGCGGCAAATGGCATCTCATCGGCGAGCCCACCGAACAGGGCTTCGATCGCTACTTCGGCCATCTCGCCGGCGCCGTCAATTTCTTCAACGGCATCAGCAGCGGCGGCCTCGAAACCTTCCGCCTCGATGGGAAACCCTACCAAGTCCCGGCATCCGACTTCTACACCACCGACGCCTTCACCGATCACGCCCTCCAATTTCTCGAAGAAGAAGTCCCCCCCGATTCCAATCAACCCTTCCTGCTCTACCTCGCTTACAACGCGCCCCACTATCCCCTTCACGCCAAAAAATCCGACGTCGATAAATACCTCGGACGCTACGACATGGGTTGGGACGAACTCCGCCGCACCCGCTATCAACGCCAACTCGAACTCGGCATTGTTTCCTCAGAATCGGCCCTATCAGACCGGCCCCCCGAAGTTCCGGCCTGGGACTCACTCTCCCCCGCGCTCCGCCGCGAACACAACCTCACCATGGCGACCTACGCCGCAATGATCGATAGCGTCGACCAAAACATCGGCCGCATCATCAACCGCCTCAAAGACCGGGGAGAATTCGACAACACTCTTTTCATCTTTCTCAGCGACAACGGCGGCTGCCCCTTCCAACGCACCTATGCAGAGACTCGCGAAAAAATGCTCATGCCCTGGACCGCCGAAAGTTACTGGACGTATGACGAAGGTTGGGCCCACGCCAGCAACACTCCCTTCCGCTGGTATAAACAAAATCAACACGAAGGCGGTATCTCCTCGCCCTTCATCGTTCACTGGCCCGATGGCCTCGGCGGTAAGCCCGGCCGGATCGTCGACGGTCCCGGTCACCTGATCGACATTGCTCCGACCCTGTACGAACTCGCCGGAGCTTCCTACCCCGAGACCTACGCTGGTGCCAAAATCGGCCCCCTGCGCGGTCAATCCCTCACTCCGATTCTCTCGGGCAAGTCCACCGGTGGCCCCCGCGAACTTTGGCAGTTCTTCGGCAACAACCAAGCCCTTCGGTTCGGCGATTGGAAAATTTCCTTGGAAAAACAAATCAAGCAATGGGAGCTCTACAATCTGGCGGAAGACCGCTCCGAAACCAACAATCTCGCCGCGGCCATGCCCGATAAACTCGCCGAAATGATCGCGCGCTACGAAGCCCTCGACCGTGATATTGCGAACCACGCCCCCGCCGTCGCCGCCGTCAACATCGGTAAAGAATAAGACCACCCACCTTTCTCCCTCCGTATTCACCAGGTGTGCACCATGTGGTTCCCCATGTGCTCCCCATGTGGGTCGGGCTTTACGCCCGACAACCCTGTCTCTCCGCCGCTCCGTTTTTTCAGTAACCAAACCCCCTGCCCCTCAGCCCCCAAAAAAACCGTGCGTTAGCCCACCTGCGTAGTCGGTAGACGAAACCCTTTGTTCTTCATTCTTCAATCGTCCATTCTGGGCAACCACTTCATCACCCCTACGGGGCACGATCCTCAATTGTCCCCCCCTCCCTCTCCTCGCTCTCGCCTAGAAAAACTCAAATAGAACTTCCCCCGTGGGTCGGGCTTTAAGCCCGACAACCCTGCCCCTCAGCCCAAGAAAACCTGTGCGTTAGCCCGCACTGCGTAGTCGGTAGACGAAGCCCTTTCGTGTCCATTCGTGGTTAAAAACCCTGCCCCTTAGCCCCACCCCACACCTCATGTCCCGCCGTATCCTCCCCTTCCTCGCCCTCCTACTCACCACGCTCACCGCCTTCGCCGCGTCATCTCGACCCAATATCGTCTGGCTGAGCACCGAGGATATCAGCCCGCACATCGGTTTCATGGGCGACCCGCACGCGATCACTCCTCACCTCGATCAACTCGCCAACGAGGGCGTGATCTACAACCACGCCTACACCACCGCCGGCGTCTGCGCCCCCGTGCGTAGCGCGATCATCACCGGCATGTATCAATCGACCATCGGCACGCAGCACATGCGCAGCGCGGCCCGACTCCCTGACCACATTAAACTGTTCCCCTCCTACCTCCGCCAAGCCGGCTACTACACGTCCAACAACAGCAAAACCGATTACCAACTCCCCAAAAACGACCCCGCCCTCACCGGCGTCTGGGACGACTCCAGCAGCAAAGGCCACTGGCGCAATCGCTCCACCCCCGACCAACCCTTCTTCGCTGTATTCAACTTCGGCGGCACTCACGAGAGCGGCATCGAACAAGACGAAAAATACACCGAAGTCACGGCCAACCTCACGCCTGCTGAGCGCCAAGACCCTGCAGCCCTCTCCACCTACCCGCCCTACTATCCCGAGACGCCCAATGCCCGCGAAAACTGGAAGCGCAACTACGAGCTCATCACCGCCATGGACCACTGGGCCGGAGACCTGATCCAGCAGCTCAAGGACGACGGTCTCTACGAAAACACCATCATCTTTTTCTGGTCCGATCACGGCATCGGACTCCCCCGCGGTAAACGCTGGCTCTACGAATCCGGCACCCACATCCCCCTCGCCGTGCGCGTTCCCACCGCCTTTCACACCCCCGGTCAAATCACCCCCGGCACGGTCGATCCCCAGCTCATTAGCTCCATCGATTTCGCCCCCACCGTGCTCAATCTCGCTGGGGTAAAACTCCCGCCTCAATTCCAAGGCCAACCCTTCCTCGGCCCCGGCCTCCCTGCGGCCCGCGACTTCATCTACGGAGCCCGCGATCGCATGGACGAACGCTACGACATCATCCGCATGGTGCGCGACCAACGCTTCCGCTACATCCGCAATTACGAACCCCTGAAGTCGTATTACCAATACATGAACACCCCGGAGAAAGGCACCACCATGGCCGACCTTCGCCGCCTGCACGACGCCGGCAACCTCTCCCCCATTCCCGACTCCTACTTTGCTCCCCGCAAGCCCATCGAAGAACTCTACGACGTCGTCACCGATCCTCACGAGATCAACAACCTCGCCAGCGACCCAACCTACGCATCCACCCTCGGTCGCCTCCGCGAAGTCCACCTCCAATGGGTGCGTGATACCCGCGACACCGGCCTCATTCCCGAACCGGTTTTGGTCACCGAAGAGGCCCGCCTCGGCAACCGCTACGACATTCTTCGTCAAACCAACGACGCCACTTTCTCCACCCGACTCGCCCACATCGCCAACCAAGCCTCCAGCGGCCCCGCCGCCCTCGACGAACTGGTCGCGGCCCTCGGCGACCCCCAACCCGCCATCCGCTACTGGGGCGCCATCGGTCTCGGCAATATCGGTAATCCCGCTGCCCTCCCGACCGCCGACGACCTCCAAAAAGCGTTAACCGATTCATCTGCCATCGTGCGAATCGCCGCCGCTCGCGCCCTCTGTTTACTCGACCAGCCGACTCAAGCGCTCCCCGTGCTCACCGCCGTCCTCGCCGATGGCGCGCAATGGGAACGCCTCCACGCCGCCAACGTCCTCGATGAAATCGACGAACAAGCCCGCCCCGTCATCGCCCAAATGCACGTCGCCCTCACTCCCCGCGAAGACCTCGAGCAAAATGGCAAATACGTCGTCCGCGTCATCAACCGCGCCCTCAACCAGCTAGAAGGCACCCGACGCGAAGTCCGCTAGCCCCTTAAGTAACGGTCTCATCGGCTTCCCCTTGCCACTCATTAGTTATCCCCCCTCCCCCCGTGGGTCGGACTTTACGGCCGACACCCCCCGGCCTCTCAGCAAACAAAAAAACCTCCGTGCGTAACCGATCGGTGAAGCCTTTGTTCTTCAATCGCACCATCTCCACGCTCTCGCGTTCCGGCGTGGCCATATCTGAGGTGGTCCCGGTTGGTTGGACAGGGGGAACGTGAAAGTTAGTTATGCAGTCGGGTTTGGGATTGGGAGGATAAAATGATTTATAGGGAGGGGTGCAGGG
>Ga0075118_10002798_pt1 | contig 10646 bp, 11 predicted proteins | sample AntAceMetag02UKE_FD_69794 | JGI IMG/M metagenome (GOLD analysis project Ga0075118, IMG submission 69794) | Saline lake microbial communities from Ace Lake, Antarctica - Antarctic Ace Lake Metagenome 02UKE | ecosystem: Environmental > Aquatic > Non-marine Saline and Alkaline > Saline | place... | reverse complement strand
GGACTGCGCGCCTTGGGATTGAACGATGATTCCGCTTCGGCGAGCCACACGAGATCGGGCGGCATCCCCTCATCGGCGAAGATGGCGCGCAGTTTTGGCACGAGTTTCGCCGCCCGAGAAGGCACGGCGCGCGTCTGCATGCGATCACGCCAAAGCTGGAGGTGAGGAATTTCTTCGGCTAATCGTTTCTTCGGTTGGACCGTCAACGGGCGAGGGGGAGCAGGCGCGACCTGTTTGGCCGCATCTATATAGTCGAGTCGCTCCTCCAGCCACTCCGCGTAATCTTCATAGCCCGGCATCGCCCGCAGCGCGATCAGCGCAGCTCGCGCCTCGGGTTCGTAGATAATCAGGTCTTCGAGTGAATCGCCCTGCAGCGTGTTTTGTAAACGCGTCGCAAATTCCATCCACTGCTGGGGCGTGGGAAATTCGAACTGCTCTTTAATCTCCGGCGGAGCAAACGCATCAAACAGCGCGCGGCCCACTTGGTAGTAGTCGTCCAGCGTGGGCTCCTCGGTTTCAGCCACCGGTTCGTTAGCCCTCGCGAACGAAAACAAAAGCAGGGCGCACACGATGCCTCTTTGAGAAAACTTCATCACCATAAGAATACCTCGATAGTTTTGAAAGGTTCCCCCTGAGCGCGAGCCCCGATCAAGGGAAACCTCGTTGACCCATCGCTGTCTCTCTCTACTTAGAACCCTCGCCCAAATGAACCGCGTCTACATCAAAACCTATGGCTGCCAGATGAATGAGCGCGACAGCGATGCTGTTGCGGCCATGTTGCGCAACCGTGGCTACCGGATTGTGAGCGACGAGGCCGAGTGCGATATCATGCTGCTCAACACGTGCAGCGTGCGCGATGCCGCCGAACAGAAGGCTATCGGCAAAGCGGGTCACGTGGGTAAGCGCAGACGTAAACAGCCCGACCTCGTGATCGGAATTCTCGGTTGCATGGCGCAAAACCGTGGCGCCGAGCTTCTCGATTCGCTCCCCGACGTGGATCTGATCGTGGGCACCCAGAAGTTTCACCAAGTGCCCGACTATCTGGATAACATCCGCGCCGCCCGCGATGCCGGAGTGCCCTTGGGTGAATCGATTGTGGATATCGCGGAAGAAGAAGATTCGCAAAACACCATCCGCGATCACCTCGAAACTGAGACGCCCCAAATCAGCGCCTACGTTTCAATCCAACAGGGATGCAATATGGATTGCCATTTCTGCATCGTGCCAAAAACCCGCGGCGACGAACGCTCGCGGCCGATGGAAGACATCGTGGCCGAATGCCGTAATCTGGCCGCCAAAGGTGTGCGAGAGATCACTCTACTCGGGCAGATCGTGACTAGCTATGGTCGCCGCGATTACGTGCACACCGATGGGGTTTCGCCCTTCGTGCAGTTGATCGAAAAGGTGCACGAGATCGACGGCATCGAGCGCATCCGTTTCACCTCACCGCATCCACGCGGGTTTAAACAGGACCTCGTCGAAGCCTACGGACGCCTACCCAAGCTTTGCGAATACGTGCACCTGCCCATGCAAAGTGGCAGCAATCGCATCCTCAAAGCGATGAACCGCCCATACTCACGTGAACGCTACCGCGAGATCGTCGACGCGCTTCGTGCAGTGCGGCCCGACATGTATTTCTCGACGGATATCATCGTCGGTTTCCCGGGTGAAACGGATGAAGACTTCGAGCAAACCCGCGAGCTGTTCGAGGCCTGCAATTACGACATGGCCTATATCTTCAAATATTCGATCCGCAGCGGCACCGTCGCCGCCGATCTCGGTGATCAGATCTCCGACGAAGTGAAGGAACATCGCAATCAAGTGCTCCTCGAAATCCTGCGTAAAAACTCTGGGGCGAGAAATGAATCACTGGTCGGCACCGTGCAGGAAGTGCTCGTGGAGGGACCTGACAAGAAAGGGCTGCATTTCACCGGTCGCACCCGAGGTAATCGCGTGGCTATTTTCGACGCCGACCCACGTCTCGTCGGCCAATTCGTGCCGATGCATGTCGATCGCGCCACAGTAAGTTCACTTTATGGCTCGCTCGTGCTGAGCGGAGTTGAAAACTAATCCCATCATGTCGCTGCTCCTCGCCACCCTCATTCCCGGTATCCTGCTGATCCTGCTCGGCGGTGGATTGGCGAGCGGAAGCACGTCGGTCGTCGCTTCGCTGAAAGCCTTTCCACGATCTGCCACCGCCACTCTCTTTCTATTCGGGGGCGGCGCAGCGTGGTTTCTTTTCCGCGTGTGGCATCTCACACCCGCGGATTTTGGAAACTACCGCACCATTCTCTTCATCGCATTTGGAGCTATCGCGGTGCTTTCGTTCAAATACGTGCCGGACTTTCTCGCAGTGCGAGGGGCGGCGATTCTCGTGCTGCTCGGGGCCTCACCTCTGCTCGATGCGGCTTACATGGAATACGATCAACCACAGCGCTTGTTAATGGTGCGCGTGGTTTATCTCGCGATCGCTTTCGCGATCTATTTCGGCTCGGTGCCTTATCGGATGCGTGATTTTTTTGAATGGCTATTTCGCACCACATCACGGGCTAAACTTTTAGGCGCCTGTCTGCTTGGATACGGCGCGTTACTCACGATCACTGCTTTCACATACTGATTCTCGTGTCTGACAATTCCACGCCTTTACTTCTCGTGATCGCCGGCCCAGCCGGATCGGGAAAAAGCACGCTTTGCGATCGATTGGTCGCCGCCAATAATGGTTTCTCGCGCATCATCACGACGACGACTCGCAGGCCACGGCCGGGCGAAGTCAACGGGGTGCATTATCATTTTCTCAACCGCGCCGATTTCGAAGCCAAGGTAGCCAAAGGTGAGTTTCTCGAATGGGCCCAGGTTCACGGTGAACGCTACTATGGCACCCTCGCGGCTTCCGTGCTCGATCCTCTCGGTCTCGGCGAAAGCTTGGTCGTAAACATCGATGTGCAGGGTGTCGCCAGTTTGCGTGAAGCCGCGCAACGCTACCCCTTACTGGAGCGAAGCCTCGCGACCGTGTTTATCATGGTCGATCACGATCAGCTCAAGATCCGGATCCGCGACCGCGGCCAGGACGACGAAACTGAAATCGCGCGCCGGATGAAAACTGCCGAAGCAGAGATCAAGGAAGCGGCCAAATTTGAGTATCAGATCAACAGCGGTGAGCGTGATGAGGATTACCAATCCCTGCTCGACATCATCGAACAGGCCCGCGCCAAGCTCAACGGCGGTGGGTAACTTGCGCCATCGAGCGATTCCGATACTCGGCACTTCTGCGTAAGTCGTCGCGCAGGCGTTGTTCCGACCAGTTTTGTTTGATCATCAATCGACGATAATTAGCCAAGCCCATCGCGTCGGGTTTCCGGTTAAGAACATCCTGATAGGCGTTACGAATGATGCGGTCCACCGATTCGCGACGGTATTCACCACTCCGTTGTAAATGTCTGCGCACCATCCGATCAGACCAGCCCTGATCGATCACCAGATTGCGATAGTAGCGCAGGCCTTCGGGATCAGCCGGACGACGCAACACTTCCTGGTAGGCCTTTTTAATCATGCGATCCGGATTCACCTGAGCCACGGGCTGACGCGGTGAATCATCGCGACCATAGCGACTGCTATCACCGCCAACGCGAAGAGAAGATATCCGGTCGTTCCAAGGGATGTTTGCATCAGGCATCCGGCGATATTCCAAATCGCGAATACTCGAAGTCACCCGCAACACCTGCCCCCGCATGCGAGGGTGATCATACAACATAATCGAAGCGCCACCGATCACCCGAACAGACGAGATCTGATCGTTGATCGTCTTGCCGCGATTGAAACTAGCGCGCTTCAAATTATGGATACTTTCACCAGGATAAATCGTGAAAGACTCACCACGGAAATTGGCGTCTTCATAAACAATGACCCGTGGCCCGTCACGATCACGAAAATCGCGATCTCTGTGTCCGCGGTCGGAGCGGTTATCACTATCATGGTTTCTATGCTGGGACGAATAACCGGCCTGAACCGGCACCGCGATGGCCACGCCCAATACGAAAGAGAGGAGGGTAAACGTTTTCATAACCATGAGACGTCAGCCCCTTGCAGCTTATTCATAAAAGAACGCACCGCCCCAAGATTACACGTCAACTAATAGTTGACGTGGACTGAGTGGAGAGGACCGTGATGTGGTGAAACAGAGAGGAGGATTAAACCTCTTCGACGACGTAGTGGCAGCCTTTACTCACGGGATTGAGCGAGGCGGCGTGGACGACAAGGAGGGCGGTTTGCACGGCGTTGCGCAGCTCAATCAAATCCTTCGTCACCCGATAAGTGCGATAGAAACTCTGAATCTCTTCACGCAGTTCCAAAAGAATGCGGCGGGCGCGAGTCAGGCGTTTCGGTGAACGAACAATGCCCGCGTAGTTCCACATCGTGCTGCGCAAGAGCTGCAAATCCTGGCGCACCAAGGTCGGATCGACTTCATTCGTCGCGCTGCGCCATGTCTGCGGATCGGGGAGGCGAAACTGCTTTTCGGCGATATCGGCGACATCCGAGAGTGCGGCAAATTTCGCACTAGTTAAGCACTCAAGGAGCGAGGTGCTCGCCAATCGATTGGCGCCATGCAAGCCGGTGCAGGCCGTTTCACCAATCGCATTAAGATGCTGCACATTGGTCCGTCCGTTGAGGTCTGTGTGCACGCCGCCGCAGGAAAAATGCGCGGCCGGCACCACCGGGATCCGCCCCTTTGTCACATCCACACCATGCTCAGCACAGCGCGCGGCAATCGAAGGGAAACGATCTTTAATAAACTCCGGCTTAAGCGCGGACAAATCGAGATAGACGCACGGTTCACCGCTCGTCGCCAATTCCTGATGAATCGCGCGAGCCACAATATCGCGCGGTGCCAGTGAGCCCCGCGGATGCTGACCATCCATGAATCGCTCACCGGCATTATTCACCAACACCGCACCTTCACCGCGAAGTGCTTCCGTGATGAGGAAACGGGGAGCGTTTTTCTTGTAAAATGCCGTGGGGTGAAACTGCACGTATTCGAGATCGATCAGACGCGCACCGACGCGATAACACATCGCGATACCATGGCCGACGCTGCCTAATTGATTAGTCGAATGTTGGAAAACCTGCCCGAGGCCACCGGAAGCCAAAATCGTTTTCTTCGCGATAATCGCGTGCACTTCGCCACTCGCGGTATCGAGCACATAGGCGCCAAAACAGGTGAGGGGCGCGTAACGATCCGCGGCATCGTCGCTATTGTGCGACAGCGTGAGTAAATCCACCGCGACCCAACCCGAACGTCGCGTGATCCCCGTCGTCGTGTCGATTCGGTTGATCACGTTTTCTAAAATCGCATGGCCTGTCGTGTCTTTCGAGTGAATGATCCGACGCGTGCTGTGGCCGCCCTCTCGGGTGAATTCGAGTTCGCCCTTTTCGTCACGATCAAAGTTTACGCCGAGTTCATCGAGCAGCAACTCCTTCACCGCGAGCGGTCCTTCGCGCACGAGGTGATCGACCGCGAGGGGGTTCGAAGTGCCATCACTCGCTTCGATGATATCCTTGGCCAACTGTTCCGGTTCGGCGGATTGCTCGTAAATGATTCCTCCCTGCGCCCAATCGCTATTCGCGGCCAGCGGGCCATCGAGCGAAAGCATCTCCACCTGTAAGCCACTGCGTGCGGCATGCATCGCATAAGCGGAACCGGCGAGCCCGGCCCCAATCACAAGACAATCGGTGTGGATAGTTTTCACGATTTACGACGCGCGCGCTTGAGCGGCAGCGTTAAACTCAAGTCGGCCGCGACCGCTGAGTGGGTGAGCGCGCCGATGCTGATCACATCCACCCCAGGCTGGGCGTAGTCGCGAAGCGTTTCGTAGCAAACCCCACCGGATACTTCGACGACTGCCGCACCGGCAATTGTAGCAACGGCACTGGCGACTTTCGCGGGCGACATATTATCGAGCAGAATCACTTCCGCTCCCGCGCGCACCGCCTCTTTAACTTCAGATAAACTTTTCGCCTCCACTTCGATCTTCGCGCCATGCGGAGCCTCGTGCCGGCATAGCTGCACGGCTTTCGTCAACGAACCGGCGGCGGCGATGTGGTTATCTTTAATCAACACGTGCTCACCGAGCGACGCGCGATGATTGTAACAACCGCCACACCGCACCGCGTATTTTTCGAGCGCACGCCAACCGGGCGTGGTCTTGCGCGTATCGACGATCCGCACGTCCGTGCCCATGACCGCCGCGGCATACTTGCGCGCCTGCGTAGCGACTCCGGAAAGCCGTTGGAGAAAATTAAGGGCGGTGCGCTCAGCGGTGAGCAAAGCAATCGTGGGACCGCTCACGTGTAAGACGATCTCTCCTTTTTTAACCCGATCACCATCGGTCGCGTTAAGCTTCACTTTGAGGGAGGGATCAACCGCCGCAAAAACCCGCGCGGCGATTTCCAGTCCGCAAATCACGAGCGGTTCCTTTGCTTGGATATACGCCTTCGAGGTATCCTTCGCAGAAAAGATCGCGCGGCTCGTGACGTCGCCCAATCCGGCATCCTCGTCGAGAGCCAGTGCGATCAAATGTTCGGTGCGGGGAGTGAGCATGGTGGTTCGGAATGAAGTTCAGGATAATGGCCAATGTTCGTAATACGAACATTGGGCGAGGTGCTTACTTGGAGGCAGGAGTGAGTTCAAACATCCGGTCGATGCATCGCGCGGCGCGAAGACGAAGGTCCTCGTCGAGAGTTACGATCTGGTCGGGTCGCGGTGATTTGAGCGCATCGCGAATCTTTTCGAGCGAGTTGAGCTTCATGTAGGGGCAGAGACGACATCCACCGATGAAGTTCTTTTCGGGATCCTCTACTTCGAGGCGACCCACCAAACCGCATTCGGTGAGCATCAGAAAATACGGCGCCTGCGTGGACTTCACATATTTCATCATCTCGCCTGTGCTGCCTACAAAGTCCGAAGCCGCAGCGACCTCTTCAGTGCACTCGGGATGCGAAACGACTTTCAATCCCGGGAACTGCGCCCGCGCTTGATCGATCTGGCTGACCTCGAATTCCTCATGCACGACACAGGTGCCATCGGATGAAATGATCTCCTTCACCACGCCGCGCTTCTTCAGTTCGGCGCGCACATTGTCCGCCATTAATCGATCCGGCACGAAGAGGATCTGCTTCTCCGGTAGGTTGGCGACGATGTCGTAAACGTTACCCGAAGTCACACACACATCACACTCCGCCTTCACTTGCGCGGTGCTGTTAATGTAACAAACGACTGCCGCCTCGGGATGGAGCGCTTTTAGCTTTTTCACCTCTTCACCGGTGATCGAATCCGCTAGTGAACAACCCGAACCGCTATCGGGCACGATGACTGTAGACTCGGGGGAAAGAATCTTCGCCGTCTCTGCCATGAATACGACTCCGGCAAACAGAATGATCTCCGACGACGATTCCTTCGCCATCTTGCTGAGATAATACGAGTCGCCCTTAAAGTCGCCCACTCCGTAAACAATCTCCGGTTCCACATAAGAGTGGGTGAGAATTACGGCGTTCTTTTCTTTCTTGAGGCGATTGATCTCCAGCGTGAGGGGCGCGATTTCGCGACACGTCTCGAGATTCCAAGTGCGCCCCTTGGGGTCACACTCAACGTGCATCAGTGAGCTCAAAAGGCGTTCAGCCTCAGCTTCAATCGCTGGATCGGTAGCAATCATTGTTAGAAAAACTTAAGGTTCACCGACGCCGACTTCGCGTTGCGCGGTGATCTTATTTTGATCGTCCAGCTGCACAATTGTCACGCGATGTGCAGCAATTTCCTCTGGCGTCATCGAAGCATAGGAAGCGATGATTACCCGATCACCGACCTCGACGAGATTGGCGGCTGCGCCGTTGATCTGAATTTGCCCCGGTTCGCCGAAAATCACGTAAGTCGTGAAACGTGCTCCGTTAGTGATATCGTAGATATCGACCTGCTCGAATTCCAGTAGCCCCGCCGCACGGCAAAGGGCACGGTCGATCGAAACCGATCCTTCGTAGTGAAGATCGGCGGTCGTGACCGTCGCGCGGTGCAATTTGGTGCGGAGAAATGTTCTATGCATGTGCGGAGTTTCCTGAAGCAAAAGCCTGCAGGCCGTGCAGAATAAGCTCACTCTCGATATGGGTAAAGAGACTTTGCTCTTTAAAGTGTGTCACCTGTCCGCCCGTGCCGATCACCACGACAGGGCTCCGCCCAAACGCTTCCACCCGGGATTTGCTAATCAATTCACGGATCGCACCAGCGTGACCATGGATGATTCCGCTCCTGATCGCGGTATCAGTATCGCACCCCACCACCTTATCCGGGGAGCTCAGCGAAACCGACGGTAGGAGAGCCGTGCGTTGGTTTAAGATTTTCGACCACATGGCCACACCGGGCAGGATCGAGCCTCCCAACAAAATCCCGTCCCGGTGAAGTAGGGTGAGGGTGGTCGCGCTGCCGCAATCCACCACGATTACATTTTTGTTCGGATAGAGCTTTTGGGCCCCGAGGATATTCGCCAATCGATCGACGCCTAATTCTGCAGGGCGGTGGTAAGCCAACTGCAACCCATGATCGGAAGTCACAGTCAGCACCTCTGCTTCGAACCCAAATAGTTTCCGAACCAAATTCGCTAGCTTAGGTGTTTCTTTGGGCACCACCGAGCTGAGCACGACGCGATCCACCTTTCCGCGAACCAGCTTGGTTAATTGTAGGGCGGGATCACCTGATCCCGCCTTTTTCGGCGCCCCAGAAGGCGGGATACGGCGATCCCGCCCTACATCGATCCGCGCAGATCGCATTAGCTTATCCCCGCGAAAGACACCGGCAAAGAGCGTGGAATTACCCTGATCGAGCACCAAGGTTTTCACGCGGGCTCCTCCTTGAGAAAATCATCCAACGCGGCTGTCAGGGCTGAGACCCCGCTTAATTCACGGCACTCATCTACCGAAGAAAACCAACGAAACAGGTGTTCATCGCTGGATCGGATTTCTTCCAGATCGTTTTGCACGACGACATCGACTCCCGCGTTCTGAAATTGGTTCCGAATCGCTTCTTCCCGCGCTGATTCATCTGCACCCACGGTGAGTTTGAAACCCACTACCTTAATAGGGCGGGGAGAGAACCCGCGGAGTTGTGGCAGAATTTTTGGGTTACGCACCAATCGTAGAGTAAGCGTATCCTCATCCGAATTGAGCTTATGAGCCGCGACTGATTCGGGACGGTAATCAGAAACCGCCGCCGCCATAATCACTGCATCGTAGGTTCCGCCGGATAACTGCGTGCGAAGTTTGCTCCGTAAATCCTCCGTCGTCACGTAGAGCTCCGTCGCGACCTGTTCGGTTGGCAAGGTCGCGCCGGCGCCATGCAACAGCGTCACTTCGTGTCCGAGTTTGACCAAAGCCGATGCGAGGGCCGCACCGGTTTTGCCCGTGCTTCCATTGGAAAGGTAGCGCACCGGATCAATCGCTTCACGCGTGCCACCCGAGGTGATGAGCAGTTTCATTTCTTTGCCAATTGCGCCAAAATCTTAGCCGCGATATCCGCCGGTTCCGGCAAGCGTCCGCCGCCTTCTTCTCCACAAGCGTGAGCCCCATTTATCGGATCGATCACTTGCACGCCCCATTCGCGCAGCTTAGTGAGAGAACTCACCGTTGCAGGGTGTTCCCACATGCGATGGTTCATCGCTGGTGCGATCCACCAAGGCTTCTGATCGAGTTCCCAAGCGAGAAAGAGTGCACCGACCGGATCATCGGAAAGTCCCGATGCCATGCGGTTAATCGTATTAGCCGTAGCTGGACAGACCAAGGCGAGATCAGCCTCGCGGGCCAACTCGATGTGATCCAACGCGCGACCGTCTTCCCAAAAATCTGTAAACACCGCGCGGCCGCTCAAACCCTCAAGCGTAGCCTTTCCCACAAAGCGCAATGCGGATGGAGTGGCGACAGTTTGCACAGTGACCCCGGCCTGCGTGAGTTGTGAAATCACGGCGCAAGCTTTGTAGCAGGCGATCGAGCCGGTGAGGAGAAAGAGGACGTTACCTTGAGACATTGTCGATGAGGCGAGTGGAGCCGAGACGCACCGCGCCGAAGCGGCGATCCGTTTTATCTTCGATGTAATCAACCACGAAACCGAGCGCACGCAACTGCTGTTCTGCCATCGCTGCATCGGGCGCGGATTTCAGAATCGAGTGGAATTGCGGGGCGAGGGCACGTTCTTCCGACGACAAACGCACATTGCGCGAGCTCATCGCTAAGCCATCAGGCTCGCGAATGGTCGGGCAGGGCACGATTTCGGTATCGAGGAAAAACGCCTTCGCCATCCCGCGGATCAATTGGAGTTGTTGATAATCCTTCTCTCCAAAATAAGCACGATGCGCTCCGATGATTTGGAGCAACTTCATGACCACCGTCAGCACGCCGGTGAAATGCCCCGGCCGATGCGCTCCGCACAATTCACGGCTCAGCTCATTTTCCTGCACAGTGTAATCAGAGCCCATCGGATACATCTCTGCCACCGAGGGCACGAAGACTACATCCACGCCGGCCGTTGTTATCTTCGCGCGATCCGCTTCATCGGTGCGCGGGTAGTTTTCGAAATCCGTCGATTCATCAAACTGCGTGGGATTCACAAACAA
>Ga0075118_10002791_pt1 | contig 10656 bp, 15 predicted proteins | sample AntAceMetag02UKE_FD_69794 | JGI IMG/M metagenome (GOLD analysis project Ga0075118, IMG submission 69794) | Saline lake microbial communities from Ace Lake, Antarctica - Antarctic Ace Lake Metagenome 02UKE | ecosystem: Environmental > Aquatic > Non-marine Saline and Alkaline > Saline | place... | reverse complement strand
AGCATTTCTATCCTCCACATTTCCCAATTTGCCGTACCTTGCTGGAAACATAATTGAGCTGTTTGAATCGCAGGAAATTGACGAGAGGGATTTCGATTGGGATCCCATCCTGGATTGCGGTTATCATTTTGCCAACGAACAATGTATCCACGATGCCTGCTATGCCCATACAACTCTCGACAACTCATTGACTGAACTGATGGAGAAACTCAGGGCTCAGAGCAACCTCGCTTCATGCGTCTATGATAATTACCGTCCCTTCCGCTTGATTGATAACAAGCTCCACGAGTACCTTAGTGTTTCGATCTGGTTTGAGAACGAACAGGAACATCTCTCCCGCTCTTTGCGAATTTTCGTCCCAGGCAAATCCACCATCCTAATGTACGGCGAAAAGATCGTCGCCGGCCGATTCCCATTTGGGTCTGGATTCTTCGAGGCTGGCACCGCTGAAGTAGGGACTGACGTTGCGATCGAAACCCTCAAGCGAATTGCCAACTCTGCCCCATTCTATAGTAATCCTTTGACACTTCGTGACAACCTCACAGCAGACTAGAAGATACTAGGCTCGGAATGCCGACAGGGATGTTTTCTCTGTCGGCATTTTGGAAGCCGCGCACCTTAACATGCGCGGGCCGCAAAGCAAAAAGCGGAGCCACCGAGTTCGCCGAAGGTCACGTTTACAGGGGATAAACAGGGCGCGAGGGACAACTTTGAAGATACCTTTCACTCTGTGTCAGGAGAATTTAGTCAGCAACGCTCGGGCTGATTCCTGAGGCTTTTCACTCCACCCCCCTCCAATCGGAGATGTGTTATTTTGGGCACTTTTATTCATGCCCGTCTAAAAATCTAAACGCATTCGGCGTGCCATTATCAGCGCCCTCTGGGTGAGCCACTCGCCACCCCAAAACCGAGTCCCGTCACGATTTAGAGACTCTTATTTAATCGTGAACCTTGAAGTTTCATCCATCTTTATCTTTCTGGCTCCTTAACTACTTGGAGCAAAATTACAATGGCTAGGTTTATTTTAATTATCACACTTTCAAAAATACGAATGCGTAGTTTGGAAAGTGGTATTGCCCTCTCCGGACGCGTTTTTGCAAAAAGTGCTTGGGAGCTATGGAGCTATGGAGTATTTACTCAAAAATAGTAAAAAGGCATTTTCGAGTCTAAGCATCGTCCTAGATGGAGGTGTCAGGATCCGCACACGAGTGCTAGTTGTGGAGGCTGCTGTCTCTGGAACTTAGCCGGGCGGATACCGGAGAAGCCAATGCACGAAGATCCCCAAAAATGATTGACCGGTAGTAGCATTCAGGGGTGACGCGTTCTCTTTGAATGCTAACTGTAGATCAACAGAATCACCCCCACGATAAAGAGGAGTGTGGAAACGACGCCGGCTCGCTTTCTTTTTCGATAGTGCTCCTCATAACCCACAGGATCATGAACTCTCGAAGGTGGTTTTGATGCAGCGCCAACAAAGGCGGAGGAAATGATCAAAATGAAACCAAGCAATCCCATGTCTCTGGTGGTAATTGGTTCAATTCAGCCGACTTTGGCGGTGAGATACTGGTTCACAGCGTCCACAAGATCCTGAGCTGGATACTCCATATGAAGGGGATCGAAGAAGTGCTGAATAAAATGGAGAGACTCCTGTCCGGAGTGCTCCACAAAGATTACATCATCCTCCACGACTCCTCTTTCGGACTGACTAAGTTGGCCTCCCGCTTTCGGCGCCCTGTAGCTACGAGATCTCTTTTCGATTCGGGCAACCTTACGAAGATCGATCGTGCAGGCGACAAACGCAAGTACGCCCTTCGACTTCAATAGGGAGAGAACATCTCCATCGATCCGAAAAAGTTGAATCTCCTCTCCTTCGTAGGAGAAGAGGAAATGGAATATATCGGTCGGGAGGGTTCCACCTCCGCTTCCTTTTCTTTGATTCAAGATTTCAGCGACCTCTTGACCCAACTCACGATGAAGAGCCCCCATATCACGATGATGAGCCTCCATTTGAGGGTAAACGAGTTTCTTTTTACCCTTGATGGTGGTCACAATCACGATGGATTTGCGGAGCCCGAATGTGCCGTGATTGCCCCACGCAAAGAATACGACACCCGCTATTCCCGACGCGATCTTCAAGAAGTCCCCCTCAGTGAAGCCCCAAATCGTGATCAAAATACCACCAAAGATGAAGATCCAGCCTAAAACTCTTAATCCGACAGATTTAAGTTTGTAGCCCTTGCGCAATTCCACGGACAATACGTCGCTGTAAAATACGGATCTCTTCCCGTCTGTGACGCCTCCTTTGATCAGGGCATTGTACAAGTTTGTTACCGAATCCATTTCTTACGAATATAACCCTACTCTTTCCGGTCACTATAGTGACGTAGCAGAACACGTCTGTCAACGGCTACGGTCTTTGCTTGGACGTAGAGGAGTCAGAAACATTTTCCCGGACTGTGGTCGCCCGCCTCAAAGAGGCTCGGCTGCGCAAGGGTTGGTCTCAAGAGAAGCTTGCCGGGAAAGCTGGCGTGAGCCGGACAGGGATCACCATGGTCGAGAGTGGCGAGCGGCGGCCAACGCTGATGTTCTGCCATGCCATCACAACGGCGCTTGAAGTTTCCTTATCGGAGATCATTGCCGATTTGGAGGCTGATCGCTGAGAGATTTCGTGCAGTCTATCAGGGGCCTCCGCACCGATCTGTTGATTCAATCCATCTCTGCTGTCATTCGGGGCTAAAGCAAGCAGGAGATTCGTGCAAGAGATGTCCTGAACGCCAGGGCATGATGGTCGCTGACCACGCTCGGTTCGCTCCATCATCGCAATATGCTTGGCACAGTCGATCGAAACGCTCCAGTCCTTACTGGGCCTGCCTCCGAGGTTTTCCCCCGTTTGGGGGTAAACCCCTTCTAAGTTTTCCACAGCCCGGAGAGACACCTCTTCGAAGTCCAGCCCCTCGACAAAATCACTAAGCCGAAATCTCGCCCAGGTCGTGAAGTCCTTACTGCTATCCAGCTCCTTATGCAGCTCCCGCAGATCCACTCCTCGTTCCCCGTCTCTGACGACAAGATCGAAGGTTGGCGTGGGCGCCACAGCACGAAGTCGAGAGGTGTCACTCCCGATATCCATTATCTTTGTTTCCGGCACTGGTATCAAGTGGGGCTCTTCGAGGTTCAGCTGCCTCTGGATTACGGAATACTCAACGGTAGCCGCCGCCGGCGTCCCTCATTTACCGAGTTCCACGTAGATCCCGGAGTGATCGCTGAGACGCAGGCCATCGGATCGTTCTCTCTCCCAGGTCCCTACTGATTCGACTTTCTCCGCCAGCGAGACATCCATGCAGAGCTGGTCGACGGTGTGTCGTTTCTGGAGCTTCCCCGTCTTGACAAAGTCCTCCTCGGTGACAAAGCGGAGGCTGGCATCCTCCAGCGCCCGGGGGAGCATGTCCCGGTCCTTGCGGATTCCATACCAGACCGACAGGAATTCGCTTTTTCAAGGGTTGCATATCGGCGCGTCGGTCCTGCTGAGGGGGTGCAGATGCCTCAGTGTGAGGGAGGATACCGCTAACCAATTCACCGGCAATCCCTTTTACTGCGGCTGAATCTAGTTTTCTCGGTGAACCGCTTCCGGCTTATTGGTTCTGCTAAACCAATGATTCCTTATGATGTCTTAAGTTCTGCCGAGAAGCGGTAAACTCAAAGGAACTCAATCAACAAATAATATCCATAACAGACCTACTAGGAAAATAATCCACTTCAGCGGGGGGATTTTCACGCAGATAATACTCAAAATAATTGTATTTATAACCAAAATGAAAAACCAAACCAAGCCCGCCTCCTTATCGCTGTTGCCAACAATAGGCCAAACAGCATTTTGCACCCAACAAACTGCAACGAAGATTACAATAAGGTTCATACCAATAACGATATGAGAAAAACGAAAAGGTTCTCCGGTTTGCTGAGAGGCCAGGGGCGGTGGACTGGTGGCCCCTTGCGAAGGAATGGGCGGTGGACCAGATGGAGCGTCTCGAACCTCCGTTAACTGAACATTAACCAAATCCCCCAAGCCGTATTGGGATTTTATCATACTAGTGGCGTGACCTCGATCTCTTGCTTCAATGCGAACCGTTATTGGATGTCCAAAATCAGGCTCTCCTGGTTTCACGGGAGTGGGGAAGCTCGCCCTATAAGTTTTCCATTTGCTCATTTTAAGAATTAATCAAGGTTTTGTATGGGAGGAATCTACACTACATACTTTCACTCAGCGTAGTGTTGACTTGATCCTTAAAGCGGGACGCATTATAAATGAAGTCCTGCCGGGGTTATGTTACGGTTAGCTGGTTGATCGGTGCTTGCGCTGCGAAATGGAGCAGAGGTCGTAGGCGGATTCGGAATTTCGCAGCTGGCCGCAAACTCTGAGGGTGTCTGATAACCCAACAAGCTGTGCGGTCGTTCTTCGTTGTACCTACGTCTCATTTTAGGGAAGCAGGTCAGTGTGAACAAGTAAAATTTCGCGAAGCGAAAACTTCCTTCATAATTCAGAAATGAGTTTTTGAATTATGTTAAAATCCTCTTCTAAGTAACCGTCTCGATACACTCCCTTAATATTTTTGAAGAATGCATTGCTATCTTCGGAGACCTTACGCGAAAACTGGCCACTTAACTCTTTCGATGAAGGGTCGAAACTCAGAACTTCATATCCCCATTTCTCAGCTTTTTTATTGTATTTAGCAATGAGACTTTGAATTTTTTGCGCAGACATATTTCAAAAAGAATACACCCATAAATTAAATAATTGACAGGAATTCGCTTTTTCAAGGATTGCTTATCGGCGCGTCGGTCCTGCTGGGATTGAGGGGGTTCAGTAGGAATACCCCACGATTCGGAGTAATTTAGAAAGTCGTGTTTTTTTATCTCCGGTCTCGATTTTGACTGGCGGATCATCTAGGATAACTTGGTATGTCAGAATCTGAAGATTACCAAACGCTCGAAGTCCCTCTGAATTCCTTGATTCGAGTTCTCCAACTTGCGTCGTCGCAAATGGAGGACGAGGCAGATCTGGAGCACTGCCGCGAAGTGGCCAAGATGCTCGAAAAGATCGAAAAGAAGTCTCCGGAGGATATGACCTCACCCGAGTTTATTGAGTGGGCATGGAAATATCGGGAACGGCCCGTATCGAATCCCGAGAGCGAAAACTTGGATACGGCAAAGAAACTGATTGAGAAGTTCATGGAAGACAAAAAGCAGGGGAAGCAATCACTTTAAAGTGTTCACGATTTGAGCCATTTGCCTGATAGCTAAAAAAGAAGCCCCACCCCGACCCGAGGGCCGGGGCAGGAACTCCTGTGGTGGTGCCGCTCACAGCTCGACTTGGCGAAGACTCCGCAGGGTCTTCTTCACCGACCGAACTTCTTTCTCGGTCTGGCGTTGATGCTGACGCGATGCCCGAAGGCAGGTGGCCAACTCGGCGAGCCCGGAGGCGGCCACTTTGAGGGCTGATTTGATCTCCGCGATTTTTTCATCGGGAGTCTCAGCCGCATTCTGATCAGGGGGTGGTTTCTTCATCGTCATGGGGGTTGGGGTTCTCTTTTTGAATCTAGGTGATTCGGGTTTGGGTCTCAGTTTTTCACGGTGAGGTCTTGGTTTTGATCGGCGATCTTCACGCTTTCTCTCAGGGATTGTCTCAGTCCGACCGGGACCAAGACGTCGCGATTGTTCGACCTTCACTTCTCCGAGGGATCGAAGTGGCATGATGATCAGAATACCGGAGTCGCCCGTGCATTTCACCGGAGTGCTCTCATCGATCATCTCAATCTTTGTCATCCCACATCTCAGAGCGTGAGACAGGTAATCCCGGTTCACGAATACCGTGTGGTTCTCACCCGTTTTCTGAGCCGATGACAAAATGAGTTCCTCACATGGAGCGCTGTCAGTCGGTCTTGCGAGGACGCTCACGGATGACTCCGCAAGACGAAGGGCGACGGGATGATTCGAGAGCTCCCGACCGGGTAGCCCCGGGAGAACTCTGATCAACTCCTTGCCGAGATCCACGGGAATGCTGACTCGTGCCTTGAAGCCCGAGTCAGCCGGGATGACCTGCTGATACGTGGGATAGTTCCCTTCGATCAGCTTGCCGGTGAGGCACCAGTTGGCTCCCTTGATCTGAAAGATCGGGGAAGCGGACTTTCTACCCTGAGAAAGACGGAGTTGCCAGGTATCTGCTGTCTTCAACGCTGGACTGGCGAGAGCCGCCACTGCCGGTAGAATGATCGAGTTTCTCAGGCCCTTGATTGGGAGCGGGTGACTCTGGAACAAATGCCGCCCATCGGTGCCGATGAAGCGGGTTCCTCTTTTTCCTTTCGGATCGAGGTGAACCCCCTGCAGCACGTAGCGGGTCGGGTCCTGACTGGTGGAGCCAAAGGCGTGATGAAACGCCTTTACTGCAGCAGGGCCTAGCTCGATGGGATTGCCCCGGATGATCGGACACTTGGGATAGATAGACGCCGGCTGAGTCTTTACTGGTCGGAGAGCGATAACTTCATCGACTCGCGCGCCCCGGAGGGACGATTGAAGACGATCAAAGCGAACCAGGAAAGGCTCGCTTTTCTCCGGTGAGGTGGTCGGCAGGGTGATGCAAAGAAAGGTCTCGCCGTCGGTCGCGGTGAGCCGGAATAAACTCCGACCCACCGTTTCGACTTGGATATGCAGCAATTCCTTGGGAACTGCCTTGCCTTTCTTTATCACCTTACCAAGGGCGGTCAGGGCTGGACGCAAGTCGCCCGCGCTGACCGCCAGGGATGAGGTGGATTTCATAGATGTATTTTTTGGTTTAGTTAGGGGTTATTGATAACGATCGCTAGCATCCTCCTCATAGTGGGAAGGCGGACGACGGCGTTGGATCCAGTGGCGTTGCATCAGCTTGACTCCGAGCAGCAGGGTCGCTAGACCGAGCACGATGGGAGGAAGCTTGAGGGCAGCCGTGGTGATGTTGGCCACGATTTCGCCGCCGAGAGCGGTCCATTCAGCCGCACCCTCCAAGAGCGCGGTGACAGGTGGGACCACCAGCACCGTGACGATAGCGAGGAGAAAGGCCACCCAGAGATTGAGCCGCAGCCATTCGCGGAGGACGCCGCCCTGGCTGAGCCAATGCTCGATGGAAAGCAGGGTGAAACAGATCACTTCTCCGGTGCGCTCCGGCCAGGTCAGTTCGCTTAGGTCCGGGTCAATCCAGGGTCTCGGCAGAGGAGCCGGGTTCCAGATGTGACGGGGCACTGTAGCGAGAGCCTTGGCCCGCCGCCTCGCAGGAGGCGACGGGTGCTCCGGGGTATCATCCCAGGCTTCTTCGTAGTCGGGCAAGTCAGGCGACGGTTGCATGGCGTTTTCCACGTGAACCGATGCCGGTGCCGGCGAGGAAGCCGACGAGTACGAGTCCGCCCAGGGCGATGGCGGCGAGTTGCCAGCGTTCCCGCAGGATGACTTCGGCGGAGGCCTCGTCTTCTGCTTCGATCCTGAGTTCGCGCTCGGTTTCGACGCGCTTTTCCAGAACCTTGACGGAATCCGGAAGGACCGTCGTGGGCTGGACCGTTGCAGGATCTTTGGCACTGAGTTCGCAGCTGGTGGAGCCGACGGCGACGAGGCCGAGCAGCAGGATGGTGATTACGATTTTCTTCATGGTTGTATAGGTTTTGGTTTTTGGTTTTTGGTTTTTGGGTTGCTTCCCTTCGCAGGGCGGCCCGCCCCGTCGTGACGACGGAAACGGACCGAACTCCTGCTGAGGGAATGAGGGTTCAGTTGAAGCCGACGAGTCCGTCAAAGAGCCCGTGAAGGGCCTGTGTCCGGTTCACGACGACGTTGGGGTTGAGTCCCTTGTGTGCCACGGTGAAGGCATTGAAGAGACTCCAGGCTGTGCGGGGAGAGAACTCGTCATGAGACGGGGTTCTCCACTCCTCAAGCACCTTGGGGATCTGGGTAACGGTGACCGCCCGGCAATCGATCGCTTTGACGATGAGGTCGTGCGCTTTCGGATTGGTCAGGGAGCGATCCCGATAGGCGGCAATGCGCTCATCGAGACCGCGGAACCGGTCGCCGAGTTGTCCCACGGCACGTGCCGTGAGGTGACGAAGATCCCGGACCGCGAAGCGGGTGTGCTTACGGCTGATCTTCACCTCGCCGGTAAAGGCGAGGTTGTCGCAGCAGAGGACATGGGTCCCGGCGACAAGGCCGGCGGGGAAGGATTTGTCATGGCTGTTGCGCAGCCCGACAATCCACTGGTAGTCCTCGATCGGGCGACCGGGAAGACTCACTTCAAATACGCCAAAGTAGCGATCACCCTCATGACTGAGGGCGTGAGATTCGGCGGTGAGTTGAAACCCGGCATCTTCGAGTTGCCCCTCGACCTCATAAATGAGATCGCGATGCGGCAAAGGATACCAGGTTTCGGTGGCCATGGGAGTGGCCGTGTCGAAGACGACTTCGCGATCGACGGTTTCAGCCCCGCAGTGAAGGAGCATGCCCTTCGTGGCTGCCGGTCTTGGGGTAATGATAGGTTCAAGGGTTTGTATCATGATAGTAGGTTGGTTTAGTACGCAGGAAGGGCCGGTCGCATCGTTGGCAACCGGCCCTTTCGTCCTGCTGTTTTGATTTGGTTAGGGTTGAATCAGCGCCAGGACTGGCACTGAGTTTGATAGTCGCAGTAGCCGCACTGCAGACCGGGAGAAGGGATGAAATCCTCCCGCTCGACTCCTTCGACGAGGCTTTCCATGAGATGGAGAAAGCGACGCACCTGATCCGGCTTCGCCGGGGGCAGGCTTGTCACGATCAACTTGGGCTGCTTTGTCTTGATGAGGAATTGCAGCTCGAAGCCGCTTTCCTCCTCACCAGTCGCCTCACGATAGAGCAAGGCGTAGGTGGTGAGCTGGGTCTCGTGGAGATGGCCAGCGAGTTTCTGATCCGGAGTGCGGGCGCTCGTCTTGAAATCAACGATGCACCCTCCGGCTCGAACTAGGTCGATCACTCCCCGCAGAAGAGGCAAACCATGCGCTTCGAGATCTCGATCCACGATGACCTCGACCGCTTGTGGTTTTTCCTCCAGAGGAATAGGAGTGTGCTCGAAGTAGTGTTCGAGCATGGTCCACGACTTCTGCCGGTGCTCCTCCTCCTTGCCGGACCAGTCGATTTTCTCGTCTGCTTGCTCTTTCTCCCAGTAGGAGGAGAAGCCGGGTTTGAGGGTTTCCGCATCGGCTGGCTCCCCCCGCCATCGGGCGAGGTTCCATTGCTGGAGAACATGATGCACGGCCTTGCCGACAAAAAGCGCCGGGTTGGTCGGAGAGGAGATCCTCTCGACATAGCGGAAGTAGAACTTGAGTCTACATTCCTGCCAGCACTTCAGCCGGGAGGCCGATACATAGTCAAGGGGACCGGACTCAGGATCGCTGGGCGGTGCCAAAGCAGGCAACGTGGCCGCGATCATGAGCGACCTCCTTTCCCGTTAGAAGCCCGGTGACCGTTGCGGCCATTCGAGCTTCGTGGTTTCGAGCCATTCCGGGGCGTGGTGTTGGCCAGCTCGATCAGTTCTCCGATGAGGCCACTGGCCTGGAGTTTGTTGAGCGCCTTGACCCCACTCCCGAACCGGTCTAGAGCGATTTCCTCGACGACATCGCGATCGAGGTCATGCTCGGTGACCAGCTTCAGGATAAGTTCCTTCTGCTTGTCGGAGCACGACCAGTGACCATTGCTGCCGTTTCCGTTTCCGTTAGGAGAGGGACCGGAATGGGCTGAGCCATTCGAGAGTCCGTATTCGTCGCCAGGGACGAAGCCGACCGTCTGGATTTCCCGATCCACTGCATCTTGCAGCAAATGGTAGATCCGTGCAGCCTCTCCCTGAATATCGCCAGAGTCAGTTAGTTCGGTCTCGACTGAGACAGAGAACTGATGACTGGAGTATCCGGGCAAGCCGAGACGTTTGGCATAATTGCCGATTAATTTAATTGCCATGGTAGGGTATTTTCCTTTCGTTTGATGTTGGTTTAGGTGATGTCAGGACACAAAAAAGCCCGACTCATTGAGCCGGGCTTCGTCGTGCCTGAGGGTTGGGTGATAGATCACGACGGAGCGTGATCCTGATGGGGTGAATCCCGGATCGAGTATTGGTTTTCAGCCTTTTGCCAGCCCATCGAGCCGCGAAGTGCGCCCTTCAGCAACTCGTCAACGAGCTGCGTCATGGGCATACTGCGTTCACGGGCTTCGTGGTAGAGGGCGCAGACCAAAAACCTGCCGATCGCGGGAGAATAGTGCCGATTTTGGGACATTTTCTCTGTGATTTGAGGTGATAAAACGAGCCGCTGACAGCTATGCCGCCGACTCAATGTATTATGGCTGTTTAGGGGGCGGGTTTTCACCTTTTGGTCTGCGGCCTCCTGGGGCAATGGTTCGCGCCCTACAGCCTTCTGGACGACTCGCTTGTCGATGGCGCACAGAGCTGTGATACTTCCGCCCCTGCCAAAACGCGATGGTCCCCAGCATGGCGGGAAAGAAGTGAATAGTTACTTCAGAGTTCCCCTATACCACCTCACGCTTGGTATGGCGCTTGAATAACGCCCCCAAGTTCGCGCCGGATGAAAGAGAGTCCCAGCCAAATTGTAGCTCCGAAGGTAATTATGA
>Ga0075118_10002787_pt1 | contig 10674 bp, 9 predicted proteins | sample AntAceMetag02UKE_FD_69794 | JGI IMG/M metagenome (GOLD analysis project Ga0075118, IMG submission 69794) | Saline lake microbial communities from Ace Lake, Antarctica - Antarctic Ace Lake Metagenome 02UKE | ecosystem: Environmental > Aquatic > Non-marine Saline and Alkaline > Saline | place... | reverse complement strand
TAAATTGCGGCCGCAAGCTCGATCGATGCAATCCCGTCGCTCAGCGTCACTTCTGCACTTTTCACACCATCCAACGCGTCAGCGACCGCTGCGCAAAAACCTGCGAACCCTTCGTGTGCGCAACAAACCGAGGCAACGACGGCGTCAACTTCGCCCTGCCTTTCCGGAGCACGCGCCAGAAAAGTCCAGTCAGCTTCCCCGGGCGTATAAGGCAACCGAGCGCTTTCAACCGTCATATCGTCAAATATCAGCCGCAACCTGCTCGTGTCATCTGCGGCACCCAACGTGATCGAAGATGTGGCCGTCGCGCCATTTTTCATGGCAAACGCAATTGCCGCGCAATCCTCGGTCTCGATTGGGTTCGCACGAGTGGCAAGCATGGCAGAGACTTCTGCAACGGGACCAAATGCCTGCGTCAACAAATCATGGGCGTGAATTGCGTGGCTTAGAACAGCACCGCCGAATTCATGGGCCCATGTACCGCGCCAAGGGGTGTTGTAATAATCTCTGTTTCGATTCCAATGGGTTTCGAGCGACGCCGTCAATGGCCGTGACAAAAAACCAGCGCGCGCCAATGCCGCCATGGCATCAAAAGCCCGGCCATACCGATATTGGAAAACCGGAAAAATTCTGCCCGATGACTTGGCCTCGGCGTCAGCCAGTCGATCTGCATCTTGAAGTGAACCGGCAATCGGTTTCTCCAAGATCACGTGTTTTCCCTGCGCAATCGCTTTCAACGCAACCGGCACGTGAAGCGGTGGCGGCAAGCAGATATCTACAATATCAACCATAGGGTCGGCTATAACATCGTCTAAGGAATTGCTGGTGGCTGCACCAACTTGGGATGCCAAACCTTGTGCCATTTCAGGGTTTAAGTCGCAGATGTAGGTCACTGAGAACCGGTCAGGAAGCCGGACATAAGCCGCTAGGTGCTTTTCCCCGATACCCGCACCCAATATGGCAACATTTCGGATCACTTCAGCGCACCCAAACGCGTGGCCTTTGCCTGCGCCTGCAAGGCAAGTTCCATGACTTTGAAGCAATGCGCTTGTGTCATCGCCGTCTCGGTCCGGTTGTTCACATCATTGATCAGCTGTTCAAAGTAGGGCAGCGGGGCATCGGAACCGTCAATGTGTTCACAGCGTTCACCATTGACCAGAATGACGTGATTGGTGCCGTCGCGACCTGCAACATCAACATACTTTCGCAGCTCAATATAGCCTTCTGTCCCGAGGATCGTCAGCCGCCCATCGCCCCATGTGGGCAGCCCATCTGGCGTGTACCAATCCACACGGATATAGCCTTGGCCTCGGTCCGAGCGCAGCACGATCTCGCCAAAGTCCTGCAAGCCTTTGTCTGCCTTGTTGGCGAAATTTCCAACGCTTGACGTCACAATCTCGGCGTCGGTCGAACCCGTAAAGAACAAGAATTGATCCACCTGATGCGACGCAATATCGGTTAAAATCCCGCCATAAGACGCTTCATCAAAGAACCAGTCCGGACGGGTTGGTCGGTTCAATCGATGCGGGCCAAGGCCAACGGTTTGAACGACGTTGCCGATCAACCCTTCTGCGATCAACTCTGCCGCCTTCGTCACTGCGGGCACTTCAAAACGTTCCGAAAAATCTATCGACCAAATGCGGCCGGTCTGTGCGACGCACGCTTTGATCGCGTGCAACTGCGCCTGCGTCGTGCAGCCGGGTTTATCGGTCATCACGTCTTTACCCGCCAGCATCGCTTCAATCGCCAGGTCGGCACGGCGCACGGGAATATCGGCCATTAGGATCATGTCGATCTCGGGATCGTCCAGCAGCATATTCCGATCAGCTACGCGAGGCACTTCGGGAAAGCGCTTGAGAAAGCCTTCAACTGGCTCGGGCTCTCCGTCGGTCCACCAGCCCTTGCAGGTACACCCCAAGGCCTGCATTTTTTCCAACTGGCCGAAAATATGTCTGTGATCGATGCCAATCACGCCAAGAGTGAGCGATTTCATAAGTATTATCCTTTGGTAAGAGTGACGCGTCGACCTGTCCGCGACGACGTCTCGATAGCTGAAATAAGGGTGTGAACTGACATGGCTTGGGCGCCAGTGATGCGGGGTGGTTGCCCATCCTGTATGCTTTGGGCAAAATCTTCGATCAGGGATTTGTGCCAATCATAAGGAAAGGCCATCGGATCGGCGCCACCACCGGTACTGGCCTCTTCTCCGAACGTTTCGATCCGGCCGTCACGCCAATGGACCGTCAAAACGCCCGATTTCAATAGGGCCGAGGCTTTGTCGCATTCGAAAGTCAAACTTTCTGTGTCGCCGGGAAAGCTTGCCGTGCTGGCAAAAATCGATCCAACCGCACCATTTTCGAAAGTCAGGGCCCCGGCAGTGAAGTCTTCGGCTTCCATTTGGTGAAACGGTGTTGTCGCACAAATTGCCTGAACCGAAGCCACGGGCCCGGTCAAAGACAACATCAGATCAAGCGTGTGAATAGCCTGACTGATCAGAACGCCGCCACCGTCGCGCGCGTATGTGCCACGCCCCGGTTCATCGTAATAACTTTGGTCGCGCCACCAAGGCACGTCTGCCCGCACCATTCGAATTTGACCAAGGGTGCCCTGTGCGACCAGCTTAGCGAGAGCCTCTGACGCTGCTCGAAAACGGGTCTGGAAAACCACACCCAGCGACACGTTTGCTTTGGCGCAGGTGTCGACAATGGATTGGGCCGCATCGGCGGTCCGTTCCAGCGGCTTTTCAGATAGAATGTGTTTGCCATGGCCTGCGAACAGTGAAACCAGATCAGCCCGCACATTTGGCGGCGTGATCAGCAGCACGGCATCAACGGACGGATCGGATGCGAGGGCCTCAATATCATCGGCGGCTGGAAAATTATGGGTATCACAAAATGAACTTACGGAATGCTTTGTGCGAGCATAGACGCCACGCACATCAATTTGATCGCGCAGATCATTTAGGGCCAATGCATGGGGTTTGGCAGCCATGCCAACACCAATGACGGCCAGCCCTAGACGCCCGTTCATCGGGGCATTCTGTTGACGATGACCTGCCCCTCGGCGTCGAACAAATGCAAGTTCTCACGTTCAAAGCTTAACGAAAGGGACTGGTTTTTTGTGACGAGGATCTGTCCGGGTTGATGAACGGTAACCTGAGGCAGGCCTTCGATGTCGCAATAAAGGTAAGTCTCGCCGCCCAGCTGTTCGGTAAAGGACACGTTCATCGTCGTATCGCCTTGGCCATCGTCACTGATACTCACATGTTCTGGACGGATGCCGACTGTACATTTCCCGCCACTAATAAGGCCTTCTACAGGCGGAATGCTGACGGACAAGTTCTGGGCCTCAAGCACCCAACCCGTCGCAGTTTGATTGGCAGTCGCGTCCAGAAGGTTCATACGGGGCGAACCGATGAAGCCCGCGACAAATACATTCTTTGGGCAGTTATACAGATCAAGTGGCGCGCCGACCTGTTCGATCCGACCATCTTGCAGAACAACAATCTTGTCCGCCAGCGTCATCGCTTCGACCTGATCGTGTGTCACGTATATCATCGTGTCGCCAATGCTGGCGTGTAGCGCGGACAATTCTTTACGCATGGTTACACGCAATTCGGCATCAAGATTGGACAGCGGTTCATCGAACAAAAATGCCTTAGGATTGCGCACGATAGCACGTCCAATGGCGACCCGCTGACGTTGTCCACCAGACAAGGCTTTGGGTTTGCGATGCAGGTAGTCGCCGATCTGAAGCATCTCGGCGGCGGCGCGCACGCGGGCTTCGATCTCGGGCTTTGGAAGATTGGTATTCTCCAACCCAAATGCCATGTTTTTATAAACGCTCATATGCGGGTAAAGCGCGTAGGACTGGAACACCATTGCAAGGCCACGATCCGAGGCGCTGACGTCTTTGACGCTTTCACCGTCAATTTCTATGTCCCCGGTCGTCACGTCTTCAAGCCCTGCAATAATGCGCAGCAACGTGGACTTGCCACAGCCAGACGGGCCTACAAAGACACAGAACTCGCCCGAATCTACCGTCAGGTCGATGCCGTGAATAACCTTGGTGTCGCCATAGGCCTTGTGAATGTTTTTTAGCTTAATCTCAGTCATGGACGTTTCCTTGCATCATCGTGAGCGCATTTTGGCAGCAAGTTTCGGGTCGGCTTTTTGCATCCGCAAAGGTGGAAACCCTTTCAAGATTTGGCCGATGTCATCCAGCATCGTTTCACGGATGCGGGCGTAAGAAGCGTTAAGGCCACCCGCAAGGTGCGAAGAGAACAAGACGTTGGGTACAGTCCGGTACGGGCTGCAGGCTGGCACCGGTTCTTCTGGAAAAATATCGACCGCTGCTCGAAACGCGCCATTACCAGCGAGTTCCAAAAAGGCGTCGAACTCTACAATCTCGGCGCGCGATACCAAAACGACGCTCGCATCGTCACGGATCGTTTCCAATAGGCCGCGGTCAAGAAATCCCTCATTGTCGGAAGTAACTCCAGCAAGGAGAAATATAACATCAGACTGGCCAAGTGCGTAGTCAAGTGACACCGGCACCAGGCCTTCCGTACGAAGATAGCCATCTGAAAGCCACGGATCATGGACCATAAGGTTCACGCCGAATGGTCTAAGAAGCGGCGCAAGCGCACGTCCGAGATTGCCGTACCCAATCATCGCGATGTCGGCGCCGTATAGACTTTTGGCAGTTTGGTTTCCACCGATCCCGTAAGCCTCAGTTCCCATGCGGAAAAGTGCGTCGGATTTGTGCAGCCCCCGCAAAAGCATGATGGCTTGACCCACACAAAACTCAGCGACGGCTGGTGCCATCGCCGGGGCGGCGGACAACACCGAAATGCCGCGCGCGTGGCACTCAGCGTAATCAATGTTGGGCTCCCAATTGGCTTTGACATTCAGGATCGCTTTCAGGTTTGGCGCGCGGTCCAAACGTTCTTTCGGCATCGCAGTTTGTCCAATCAGGATGGTCATTTGGGCCAGATGCTTTTCAACCAAGTTATCAGGCGCGCGCGATCCCCAATGGGCTACAACTGTGCCCATTTCCGCCAGAGCAGCTGCGCATTCGGGCGAGTAGACCATGGCTTCATTTCGCGGAAACGGGTCCATAAAAATAAGTGGTATTGTCATTTCATTCCTGAACTGGCGATGCCGGTAGTGATAAATTTTTGTAAGAAGGTGAAGGCGATGACGACGGGGATCAACGTTACAACTGTCATTGCCAAGATGTAGTGCCATTGCACGTCCAGCTCGCCTTGGAAGGCGTTTAGGCCAACCTGCAAAGTGTAGACTTCTGAGCGGTTCAAAACAATGAGAGGCCACAGGAATTCGTTCCAGCGCCACATAATCGAAAAGATCGCGAGCACTGCGATTGCGGGCATGGCAAGCGGCAACACCACCTTGGAATAAATCGCCCATTCCGAGGCATTGTCCATCCGCGCAGCCTCGATCAAGTCCTTGGGGATCGTCAGCATATATTGGCGCAACAGGAACACCCCGGTGGGCGTCGCCGCCCCCGGCAGGATCACCGCCCAAAGTGAGTTGATCATCCCCATCTGCGTGACAACCAGATAGACTGGCACCAAGATAACTGTGATTGGAATCATGAGTGTGCCGATGACAAAAAGCAGAATCGCATTGCGTCCGCGAAATTCGTAAATGCTCAGACCATAGGCGGCCATTGAGTTAATCAGTAATGTCACCAGTGTTGCCACGACAGTCACCACGACAGAGTTCTTGAGGAACAGCACAAAATTGAAGCGTTCCAACGGGTCGCGATAGTTTTCAAAAGCCATGCGGAACTCACGGACTTTTGTGCGCTGGTCGATTGGTATTTTGAACTTCTCGTCTGGATTTTCGGGGTCGACCATCTGGCTGATGATCCCAATCCGGCGCACTTGAGCAAGTTGCTTGGTTGTTCCATCCTCCATCGTCACGTCGTAAAGCAGCAACGGTTTTTCATAACCCTCGACCGGAACTTCGATCTGGCCAAGGGGCAGAAATGTCGGTGGAAACTCTATCAATCCGGCGGGTGTTTTGAACGAGGACATGACCAACCAAAGGACAGGTCCGAACATCAACAACACGCCAAACAGTAGATAGGTGTAGGAGAAAACATCAGTCCAATGCAGCCGATTGCGTCCGCGCATTGCGGTGACCAATGTGGCGAGAGTGCGGGTCTTTGCGTTTGTGTCAGCCATTGTCGCGCACCCTTGTTGCTGCCAATTGGATCATTGTCAGAACGAACAAGATCACACCCAAGATCACTGACGCCGCAGAAGCGAGGCCAAAGTTCTGGACCTGCTCAGTGAAGCCAGTGTTGTATATGTATTGCACGATGAATTGTGTGGCTGTGCCCGGTCCGCCGCCAGTCAGTACAAAAACCTCATCGAAGATCTGAACCCCTTTGATAAGCGCGAGAACGACCACGACCAAAAGGTTGGGCCAAAGCAGCGGCAAGGTGATGCGCCAGAACACGCGTTCCTTGCTAGTGCCGTCCATTTCGGCGGCCTCATAGAGATCGGGTTGAATAGCCTGAAGTCCGGCCAGTAGGATTAACGTATAGAACCCCATATGGGCCCAGATCGACACGAAGACCGCCCAAAACATTGACCATTCGGGGCTTACGAAGAACAGGACCTTATCGAGCCCGATAGAGACCAAAAACGCGTTCAGCAGTCCGTCGCGCAGAAGGACCCATTTCCAAATCAAAGCGACGACGACGGGCGACAGCAGCACCGGGAAGAAGAAGACAGCGCGAAAGAAGCCTCGGCCTCGGATTTCGCGATTTAGGATCAATGCGGTGATCAGTGAAAACAGCACAAGGAAAGTGACCTGAAAAAAGATGAAGGTGGCGGTGTTATAGAGCCCCTTCCAAAAGCGGTCCTCTCGACAGGTGATCGGATCGCCGAACGTCTCACACTCCAGCAGGAACCCGTATTGTTCGGTGCCGGTATACACTCGATTGCCGAGGAAAAGTTCTGTCCCACCGGTGAACGAGAAAGCGAAATTGATGAAAAGTGGGGTAACAACAAAAATGCCGAAGAAGGCCAGGTTTGGCAGCAGGAATATCCAAGGCATTCGTTTGATGCCAACGCGGCGTTGGATCACAGCCAGTGGATATTCAAGCAGACGGAAAACTTGCGCGACCGGCCAACTCGCGATGGCGGCCAAACGAGCACTAAACCCGGCGGGCTTATCAGTATTTCCAGCCATGTCTTTCCCCCAAAGCCCTAGAAGTGGGTTGGCCAGTATAAGGCCAACCCGTTGTTTTAAAGTCTATTTACGCTCTTTTTCCGCGATCTGCTTGGCAACATCGTCTTCCATGCGCTCATACGCTTGGTCGAGAGTTAGCTCACCAACAATCGCTTCGTTCAGGCGCGAAATCAGCGCATTGAACAAGATACGGTTGTTTTTGTAGCCCTGCAGATCGAACGCCACTGGCGAGATCGTTGGAACAGCGCCTGAGAAAACTTCCAGCGCGTGTTTGGCCCTTGGATCATCGGTCGCAAAGTCAATGCCACCGGTTGCCAGCTTCAGGTGACCCGGAATGAACAGCGTCTTGCCGTAGAATTCTGCCAGATTATCCTCCTGCGCAAGGTAATCCATCAGCTTGGCAACTTCTTCCGGATGCTTAGTGTCCTTCAATGCAACCAAAGCTGCACCGCCGGGCATGCCCGTACAGGCTGCTGCGCCACAAGGAGCAGGAACTGCCCACCAATCAAACGCATCGCCGATTTTGTCTGCAAACTGCGGGATCTGCCAAGAGCCTGACATATACATCACGACCTGAGCATTGGCGAAATCTTCGTTCGCACCCAAGTACGTCGAGCCAGAAACCGAGCCCCAAAGCTCTTTGGACATCGTGCCATCTTGGTGCCAGTCGTAAAGGCGTTGGGCCATCTCCTTCAGGCCATCATCAACCAACGCAGGCTTCCCGTCCGCGTCAAACATCTTGGCACCCATCGCAATCGCGGGGCCAGCTACGCGGTGACCGGAGCGGTCCCATGCCATCGGGATTGGAATATCCAGCTTTTCTGCAACAATCTTAACGGCAGCCGCCCAATCATCCCACGTGGCGCCTTCTCCCGGCATTGCCACTTCGGCCTGCTCAAACAAAGTTTTGTTCACGTAAGGGCCGGTAACGGTCAGCTGTGTCATGAAGCCGGAAATCTGATCTGAGTCCGGTGCAAGCCAATCTAGGAACGGACCAAAGCTGGCTTCCCAATACGCCTTGTCAGCAACATAGGGTGCGAGGTCCAAATAGAATTTGTTCAAGCCACCTAAATCGGTCACACGCGCCAAATCAGGGCCAGTGCCACCCGCCAATTGAATGGGCAGCGACTCGATAATGGCTTTGTAAGGCACAACGTCCAAAACGACCGAGATGTCGGGGTTTGCGGCCTCAAAACGATCAAGGATGGTCTGCATGACCTCACCTTCATTACCGTCGTTGTACCACATCATACGCAATTCAGTTTCTGCCCACGCCGTGCTCGCCATAAGGCTTGCGGCAAGCGATGATGCCACTAATATGCGTTTTGCTTTATTAATCATGGTTTTCCTCCCAAGGGTTTCATTGTCTGCCCAAATTCTGTGGGCAGGTCCGTTTCGTGATCCTGCACGCCCAGTTCCAAAACCGAGTTCACGTGATCGCGCATCGCACTGGCAGCACCCGCAGGGTTACCAGATCGAATTTCTTCAATTATTCCAAAATGCTCTTCAAAGGCCCGCTGTGATCTTTTGGGAATTCCCGCCATCATCGCATAGCGCTGACGGTCAACATGGCCTTTAATCGACATAGCCAACGTCCACGCCCGTGGCATCCCTGCAATGCGGGCAAGCTCGGCGTGGAATGCTTCGTCTTGCCCAAAGAAGGTCGCGTAATCATCCAGTGCTGCCGCACGTTTTTGGATGATCAATATAGGTTCTAACGTCGCAAGATCAGCTTTGCTTTCTGCCAGTTTGCGTACGACTGCGGTCTCAAGGGCGGCCCTGATCCAGATCGCTTCAATCAGTTGGGCATTGTCCAGTTTGGCTACAATTGATCCAACCTGCGGACGTGTAAGAACCAACCCTTCGGAGGCCAGCTTTTGAAGCGCGGCGCGCAGAGGCGTGCGGCTGATATCAAGCTTCCGAGACAGAACCGTTTCGCTGATCTTGGCCCCTGGTGGCAGGCGATTATCTACAATGCGCGCCCTCACGTAATCATAGACCTGCGGCGCAATCGGAAGCGCATGATCAATGGCCGCGACGGGTAATTCCACAACATCACTCATGCTGTGACCCGGCGTTCTAAACCTGCAATGACACCTCTAATTTCAGCCAGCCCCTTTAGGCGGCCGATTGCCGGGTATCCGGGCTGTGCACCCGCCGACAGATCACAAAGTATCTCTTGCCCGTGGTCTGGTCGCATTGGAATTTCCGCATCCTCGCGACCTTCACGGCGACGACGGTCCTCTTCAGCTAAAAGCGCTTCGATGACACCGACCAAATCAACCTGCCCTCCCAAATGTTCATCTTCGAAAAACGAACAGGGGTTGGTTTCGTGATCGCGGCTTATGTTGCGTAAATGGATGAAATGAATCTTTGGTCCAAAGCGGCGGGCGATCTCAACACAGTCATTCTGAACACCCGCCCCCAGTGAACCCGAACAAAAAGTCATACCAGCCGAAGGGCTATCGACGGTATCAAGAATGTGAGCATAGTCATCGGCAGACGACATTGTGCGCGGCAAGCCTAGTAGTGAAAACGGCGGGTCGTCGGGATGACAACACAACCGTAGCCCAAGTTTCTCGGCGGTTGGCACAATTTCTGACAGAAAATCAATGTGGTTCTGGCGCAGCTGATCGGCGCTTATCGCACGGTAGTTGGTAAGCGCCTCGCGCAGTTCATCCAAGCTCCAACTTTCGGCCGCACCGGGCAGCCCTGACGTAACCGCGTGCTGTAAGGCTTTCTTTTCTGGGTCAGACATCGTCGCAAATAAGCGCTTTGCTGCCTCAAACATTGCCGCGTCAAAGTCGTCCGCCGCGCCAACACGTTCCAGCAGGAAGCAATCGAAGGCGACAAAACTGGTCAAATCAAACCGCATCGCCCGCCCACCGTTGGGTAAACTCCAGCGTAGGTGCGTTCTGGTCCAATCCAGAACGGGCATGAAGTTATAGCAGATAGTATTGATCTCAGCCTCGCCAAGCGCCTCAAGTGATTTTAGATAGGCCTCTATGTGCGCTCGATACTCATTGCCCTTGGTTTTGATGACGTCGGAAACCGGCAAGCTCTCAACGACATCCCACGATAAGGTGCCGTTTGAACCTGCTGCGATCTCTGATTGGCGGAGCTGAATTTGATCCAAAGTCCAATCATGACCTGCGGGAAGATGGTGGAGGGCTGTCACTACACCGGCTGCCCCAGCCTGCCGGATATCCGGCAAACGGATTGTATCGTTTACCCCAAACCATCGCCAAGTTTGCCGCACAAGACCGATTCTCCACCTCATTAGGGTCCTAGTATACAAGATGGGATATGCAATTCAACGAATTTGTTGGAAGTGTATAGGTTCAGGCCAAATGAGACTCATGCGGCTTCAGCTTGAGTGATTCTTAGATACTCCATTGGTGTGCGCCCTTTCAAGGCATGATGCGGGCGATATGTGTTGTATTTCGTG
>Ga0075118_10002786_pt1 | contig 10676 bp, 6 predicted proteins | sample AntAceMetag02UKE_FD_69794 | JGI IMG/M metagenome (GOLD analysis project Ga0075118, IMG submission 69794) | Saline lake microbial communities from Ace Lake, Antarctica - Antarctic Ace Lake Metagenome 02UKE | ecosystem: Environmental > Aquatic > Non-marine Saline and Alkaline > Saline | place... | reverse complement strand
CGTGCAGAAAGAGGACTACTACCACGCACTGCGTGAAGTCATCAATCATTGCATCTATGGCGTCGACCGCAACCCGATGGCACTGGAACTCGCTCGCACCGCGCTCTGGCTGGAAGGCTATGAACCGGGCCAACCATTATCCTTTCTTGGGCACCACTTAGTCTGTGGTGATGCACTCCTCGGGCTGACTGATTTCAAGCAGTTAGAGTATGGCATTCCTAAAGACGCTTTCAAAGCACTGTCTGGCGATAGTAAGGAGATCTGCAAAGAACTCGGTGCAACCAACACCGCCGCGCTCAAAGATCTTAAAAAGCGTCTCAAAGACAAAAACGTCCAGCTCTTCGCAGCCGATGAGTTTGAAGACATTTTTGCCAAACTCGACAAGATCGAGAAGATGCCCGACGACACCACGCGGCGAGTGAAAGCCAAGGAACGAGCCTACGCCCAGTTCCTCGAAGAAGCACAGGACAGTTCGCTAGCACATGCGGCAGATTTGGTTACAGCAGCTTATTTGACGACGAAAGACAGTTCAGAGAGCAGTCGTCTTTGCCCAACGACTGATACTTTGTTGGATCTGCTTTTTTCTGAAAAGGATCGTGAACGCCCCACGCAAATTATCGAAGCAGCAAGTCGAGTTTCCCGTGAAGCGCAGGTGCTACATTGGCCGCTTGCGTTTGCACAAATCTTCGCGCGTGGCGGTTTCAGTTGTGTGCTGGGGAATCCTCCATGGGAGATGTTGCAGTTAGATCCTCAAGAATACTTTGCAGCTAGGGCACCTGCTGTGGCAAATGCGAAGAATATGGCCGCACGAGATCGAATGATTACTGAACTTGCCGTGAGTGCTCCAGCTCTCTATCAGCAATATTATTCTGAACTTAGAAAGACTGAATCTATCCAAGCGTTTGTTCACAGCTCTGAACGCTTTAAATATTCCGGGCATGGAAGGATTAATACGGCATCATTATTTACAGAAACGTTTACCTTGCTTACCTCTGTGGAAGGTCGAGCCGGACTCGTTTCTCCATCGGGAATAGCTACAGATTCGTTTACTCAGAAATTATGGAGGTATGTTTCTGAAGGCAATCGCTTGATCAGTCTCTATGATTTTGAAAACCGACTAGGCATTTTCGCAGGAGTGCATCGTAGTTATAAATTCTGCCTTCTGACACTCGGTCAATCCGAGGAGGCTGAGTTTGCTTTTTTCTTACATGGCCCTGAGCAAATTGATGACAGCCGCCGCACCTTTACTTTGAGCTCCGATGATTTTGGATTAATCAATCCAAACACACTCACATGTCCAGTATTTCGATCGAATGTGGATGCAGAACTTACTAAAAAAGTATACCGCCGCGTGCCTGCTTTACTGAGGGAGAGCTCTGATAGCATCGAAGAAGAGAATCCATGGGGCATTCAATTTCAACTGATGTTCATGATGAACACAGACAGCGTTCTCTTCCAAGATGAACCAGTAGCCGGCTTATTGCCACTCTACGAAGCGAAGATGATGCATCAGTTTGATCATCGCTGGGCGACCTATTATTGGAATAAAGATAAAAATGCGAACGACTCCCAAAACGTTGAACTCGCCCAGAAGGCGGACTCGAACTATAATATCCGGCCGCGCTACTGGGTCGATGAGCGACAAGTGATCGCCCGTATTGCTCGCGCACCAAAGTGCGTTATTCAGGCATGGTTAGCTGGAAAGCCTGACTGCTTGCTCAAAGCCGTGGCCAACTGGATCGAGTCTGCCAACGAAGACGACCTACTTTCCGGTTTTTCTGATGAGACGCCACGCCAACGGGTGATAGCCAAAGGCGGTGACCGCTTCGACCATCTGCCTAAAGCTAATAATGACTGGCGGGATGGAAAAGCCGTCCTCGAATGTCAGAACTGGGACGCCTTAACCGAGTCCGAACTCCAGTTAACACAAACGGCTGAAACTCTCGACGCTGCGCTCTCAAGTATACTGGATAGCCGCAGCCCTCGTTGGCTCATGGGATGGCGAGATATTTGTCGCTCAACAGATGAGCGCACGGTCATCGCGAGCGTGATTCCGCGTGTAGGCGTTGGAAATAATATGCCGATTATGCTTTTCGATGAAAGTATTTCAAAATCACTGCATGCGGCATTATTAGGAAATTTAGTTTCTTTGGTCTTCGATTTCGTCGCTCGCCATAAAGTCGGTGGAATACACTTAAACTTTTTCATATATAAACAACTTCCCGTCCTGCCACCCGAATCCTACAACGAAGTCGACCTCGACTACATAGTTCCCCGGGTCTTGGAGCTGACCTACACCTCGCACGACCTCAAACCATGGGCCGAGGACTTGGGCTATCACGGCGAACCCTTCGGTTTCGATCCCGACCACCGCGCCCAACTTCGCGCCGAACTCGACGCTTACTACGCCAAACTCTACGGCCTCACCCGCGACGAGCTGCGCTACATCCTAGATCCCTCCGACACCCACGGCGACGATTACCCCTCCGAAACCTTTCGCGGCCTCAAAAATAAAGACATCAAAGCCTACAACGAATACCGCACCCAACGCCAAGTCCTCGAAGCCTGGGATGCACTTGAGAAATAGTTATGAAGATTGAGACAGAACAAGGCCCACACAGTTACAGTAAAATCGTCCCTGAGATTGGTGAGTTCTACCTGGCTTATCGGAAGGTGAAAACTGAACTCTGGTGGGCCAAGAATGTTATTTGTAAATCAGATTTAGCAGCATACGAATCACATCCAGAAACTCTTCATAAAAACCTGCTACAACTTCGGGAAAAACTGATCACCTTCAATAACGGTGAGGATATTGCAGCTGTCTTTGGAAAAGGTTTTCTAGGAACAGTCTATGATCTGCCTAAAGGGGTAAAAGCAAAATCCAAAGATCCTACATTTGTTGATCTATCCAATGATGCTTCAGGATATGACTATGAAGATGAAAGTTTAGGTATTCGTAGGATGGCGCGACCTAGTATTGATTTTCAGATTCTCGGAATGCTTTGGGCAATGAATAATGGTGCCGTCAGTGATGCCTCCCGCTCGACAGCCAGCCGTGCGAATGTCCTGCGCCGTGTAGACAAAAAGGGCATCGGTAATGTTGGTTCAGAAAGCGAAGACGAGCGTAAGCAGCGAAGGAATTCGGGGCATGGTAAAATCAACAAACTATACCCAGGGCTATATCGCTCTTATTTCTCGGCATACCGTAACTGGCGAACTGATGGATTGAAAGTCGCTGAGCAGGTGTTGGAAAACAATAAGGGTGCTTATCTCATAACCTTGGACATCAAAAACTTTTATCCAAGTATAGATACGGCAGCGCTGAGAAAGCTCACACCTTTAGGATCTACACATTTGGAGAATGTCCTTTTCACTGCCCTTGAGGCATGGGAGGAAGCTTATGGAACTCCAAGTTCTAGAGATAGCATAGAAGGAAAGAAACTTGGAATTCCTGTCGGCCTAATCGTCTCCGGATTAGTCGCGAACTTGGTTCTAGATAATCTGGATAAGTCCATTGAACGCAAATTGAACCCGCTATACTACGGCAGATATGTGGATGACATTTTCTTGGTCGTCGAGAGTCAGTCGAACATCAAAAACACGGACGATGTTCTGGCGCATATTTCAAGACGACTCGCCGAAGTGGATTCCTCTGAAGATGAATACGACCTGATCAAACGTGTTGAATTAGAATTGGTTAAAGGCGACGCCTATTTTTCGTCACAATTATGGGAGGCTTCGGCTTTTCAAATACACCCTGATAAAACGAAATGCTTCTTCCTCCAGGGCGGTAAGGGGAAAGACTTCCTTCGTGTTATTAATGAAAGCCTAATTGAGAATGGCAGTGAATGGAGGATGGTTCCAGACTTAAGTGACGCGGGTGACATCTTCCTCAAGGAAACACTATGCGCTACGGATCGCCCCAGTAAGGATCCAGTAACGCTTCGAGATGCAGATAGTTTATCCACTCGTAGACTAGGGGTGTCTCTGAATTTGCGTAGACTGGAGTCTCTGGAGCAATACCACCTAAATAAGCGCGAGTGGAAATCGCTCCGAGAAACTTTCTATGGATTTTCAATTCAGCACGTATTCACTCCGCACGGTGTGGTCGATTATGTTGGCGAGTTGCCTCGCATATTCGGCCTAGCATTTACACATGGAGACTGGTCTTCAGCCTTAGATATGTTGAAGCGTTTAGATGAGGCGCTTGCTGAACTGGCACATCTCTATTATAATCAGTCGCTTCCCATGGAACTAGACCAGTTCCTTTGTGAGAGCCTCATCGAACAATACAAGAGTGCATGTGCGAAGACATCCGAGAGTAAAGTCGCAGAGCGCGTGCTTCGAGAGATCACTCAGCTATTTGGGCCTATATATTTCCCTGAAGCGGACAATAAGCAACTTTTACAAGAGGAGCTTAACCGATATCAACAACTGGACCTGCATCGAAAAAGACATGCCACTACAGGCAAGATTGAAGATGTTAAATCCGCGTGTGAATTCTTGGATCAGTGCCAAGAGGACAATGACTTTTTTCCTGCTGGAATTATTACAAAAGCACCGAACAAAGATGTCTCGGCCTTTCTATTCCCCACGAGGCCTCTTGGTTTACTTGAAATATCTCTAGCTATAGCCAAGCCATCAAATACATCGAATACTTTCGATCGCGAAAAGATAAAGCTCTACATGAAAGCCTGCAGAGGAATCTGTTACCCAAATCAAAAGGCGATCGATGAAGATTCAAAGCATGTCGTCAGCATCACGGCTTGTTGCGAACCTAGAGATGATATCCGTGTCGCGGTAACAAATTTCCAGACTGAAGATAAGTCGTTTAAGGATTCGATTCACGGCACACCAGATCGCTCATTCGCTCGATTAGAACGCTTATTGGGGCTTGTAGATCAATTCCTAAGGCATTCACTCAAAGAGAAATGGAACGAACGAGCCCTTTATTTTGTTCTTCCAGAACTCAGCGTTCCAACTGACTGGCTTCTACCGCTTGCCAAAGTGTTTCGAGCGGCAGGCGTGTCATTAATTGCCGGAGGAGAATATGAGTATGGCAAGGGGAAGGAGTTGATCAATCCAGCGTATCTTTTCTTAACGAGTAAGGATCTCGGGTATCCTGACATGATCGCGTTGTGTCACAGCAAGAGCGAAGCTGCACATGGTGAGGCCGAAGAATTATGGCGCGCCAACCACTCATACATAAAAGTCCGTCCGAAAACTAGAATAGCTCCAGAGGCAAAGTATTATAAACATGGTAACTTTTATTTTGGCGTCGCGTTATGCAGCGAACTATCGAATGCAGAACTACACCATCATTACCGTGGCCATGTAGACGCTGTTTTCATTCCACAATGGAACCGGGACTTAGGAACATTCTCATCATTAATTGAGGCATCTTCTTATAGTATTCACGCCTATATGATCCAAGTGAACAATCGAAAGTATGGTGATAGTCGTATCAGAGTTCCAGCAAAGGAACGTCATGAGCAAGACGTAGTTAGACTTCTAGGTGGAGAGCATGATTACTACGTCACAGGCACGTTGAATATTAAGGCACTTCGAGATTTTCAAAAAGATAAGCATACGAATCCAATTAAGTTCAAGCCGACACCATCCGGCTTCAATCAGTCTGAATACAAGAAACGCTTAGGGCTAAAATAAGAATCATCATGAATTCACTCGAACGCACACTCATCGAAAAGGCTGGCTACGACAATGGCTGGGAAGTGGTTGTCAAAAGTGTGCCCGAGTATGTCTTACTGGCTTCCGCACTCCACAAGGCTCAGGCGCGAATCACCAAGTCAGAGCAACGCCTTTGGCGACTCGACCTGCCGATTGGGCTACTCACTTCGGAGCTGAACCGAGAGATAGCCAAAGACGAGCCGCAGGGGCCGTTTCACGCCTCCAACGACACCGAACTAGGCGCACTTCTCAATCGAGCTGCCAAACTCGCAAGATCGCTCCCCAACCTCCCTGAAGTCCGATTCGCCGAGGCCGTCAAAAGGGAACTCAGTCAAACCAAGATCAGCAGCACGGAAGTTGAGCGTATGGTCCGTCAACGCGTCGGTCAGGACATCTATCGTCAAAGCTTGATGGACTACTGGGGCGGGGCCTGTGCCGTGACCGGCATCAAGGTCCCAGAACTCCTAAGAGCCAGCCACACCAAAGGCTGGGCCGAATGCGACAGCGACGCCGACCGGCTCAACGTCTTCAACGGCTTCCTTCTCTGCGCCCACCTAGACGCCCTCTTCGACCGCCACCTTATGACCTTCGACGAATCCGGGCAGGCCATCTTCTCCACGCGTCTCAGCGCCGAGAATTTAGCGACTCTTGGCATGATTACTACAGTAAAACTCCGCTGGGTCAGCCCCGATCACGAAGTTTATCTGAAAATCCACCGTAAGCAGTTTAGCTAGATTCCTTTCCTCTCTTGGATCTTTAAGCACCTGCTCTAGGGAATACCTTCAGGAAATATCGTGAATAATAGTAGCAAACGTCGACGGTCAAAAACCTCACATCGTGAACTGAAGGAGGGTGTTTTGGTAGTCACCCGCAAGACCGGTAAATTACGAAAGCAGATCGAGTCTAGTGGAACGATCTTCCAGGTGTCGTCTGTTTGGCCGGTGCAGCACTCTAGCAATGTAGAGGAGCATCCGGAAATTTATGACGGAGCTAGAGTAGAATTTTTACTCAAAGAGAATGGACAGCCGTGCGAGTTGAGATTTCCGGAGATTGGTGTTCCGGATTCTCGATCGGTGGCGATTGTTGAGTATTACTATATTGATCAAGGGAAGGCTCAGCGAATAGACGAGGGCACGAATGCTCCGAGTGTTCGTTTTTACGAGTCGGATTTAGCCATTCAGGATTGGGTGCCTGTTCGGGAAGAGGCTATTTTATACAATCCGAAACAAGGAAATCGGGAGATTATTCCCCTAGAGAATTGCAATGATCCCAGAAAAATCAGAGACTGTGCTGGTCACGATTGGCCATCGGTATACATGCCGGTGGCGGCGAAGTATCTGAAGACTCTGCCTGACCAAGACCAATTGAATTGGTTAAAGAAACGTTCCGAGTTCCTGCAAAAGCCGACTAAGTATCAATGGTGGCGTGGTGTTACTTTAAGTGTGCGGGGCTCCGTAGAAGTTCTGGATTTCACACCTGAAAGTGAACTGCCAGAGGTTCTGACCACGTTACTCGCCGAACTAAAAAACGAGCCGCACGATATTCAGTCGGAATGGTTAGGCGGTCGCACTAAGTTTCTACATCGAGTGTCAGCCAATGCATGGGGTCTTTTGTCTCCTGAGGTCGCTTGGGATTATGGGTATTGGCCAAATTTCACACCGAAAGTTAAGGTTGATTTAGTGGCGAAAATGATATCCCAGAAACCTGTTCTGGATTTACTGGAACGGATGACTGAGAAGTCCGTCGACCTTCTCGTTGAATCATCGTTGCATGCGCTCTTCGAGCGGATCGTCGAGAGTCCCGAGATGGACGTCATACGCCATCCAGTTGCCTGGCGGGTTTTGAAAAGGGATTCAATGCACCTAGGAGCTATTGATCGCGACGTAGTGTTTCGTTCGTCTGTTTTGGTGACTGCGGTATGCCGTTATCCCGAGATCGTTCGGGAACTCAGGCAGTTTGATATTCCGCAAGGAAATCTCCTCGCGGAGGTCGCGATTCGAGCAGAGTTCCTTCTAAATCAAAACACTCCTCTCTCAGGTCGGTTTGAATTCAAGAGGCTCGAACCTGAGGATATGATTCTGGCGGCAATCTATATGCCCAACAAGGCGAACGGAGCAAAGCTGTTTGAGCGCGCAGTTTGCAGATCGGATTGGAGTTGGGGGGCGCTCAAATCTAAGCATACCGGTGACTCCAAATGGTGGCGCAATTTTTTAGTGAGCGGAATACAGCCTCGAATCGCAGAGATCGCATTTGGAGAACTTCACAAGACACTTGAATTGGAAAATAATCTCACAGACCTCAATCTCGATGTGATCAAGGTCCTCAAAAATTGGTCCTTGTCTGAGGTCGAAGAACTCTTTTTTCAGAACCCTGAAAAAGTGAGCGAAGATTGGATGGACGATCACTGCAGGTATGACGTTAAATCCAATTTATTCTATAGATCCAAAGCGATGAAAGTTGGACTTCGAGGATTTTTCATCGAGCTGAAGAAAGAACTTTCGGCAGGACGAAACGTAAGATTCCCCGGTTTTGTATTCTATGACTCGAGTGAATCGGGTTGTTCGTGGTCTTACGTGGGGGAATTAGATCCGGGTTCAGTGCCCGAGCGCCTTCGGAATAATGTGAGAGTGGCGCCTTTCTTCTTCACGATGCCAGAATCTCATCGGCTAGAGTTTCCAACTGACGCGAGATCAGAATCTGCGGGATCTCTTAGCAGATTCCTCTCAGAATTCTTTCCCGCCGACCAGACTAAGGGGCGTCTTGACGATATATGTCATCCAATAATTCCGCTTTTGCGGATTGGCGGACTAGTTAAGATGGATCATCTGTCCAAGCTCCAGAAATTACTTTTACGAGCGTTCGAAAAGGAAAGAAAATTCGACGATACTTCAGATTTCAAGCAACCGTTAGAAAGACTCCTATGGAACTCAATCAATCGACTGGTCATCGAATTGAGAGGAACCGGGTATACGGCGAAAAAAATCGAACTTTTACTCAAAGAAGCGATTCGTTTGTTGAACAATCCGTGGATGCCCGTGGTGCTGGCTAGGGTGGGTAATGTGCCATTGCTGGAGCATTGGATTCGTGACGTATTGATGGTGATAAATGAGCATTGGGACCAGATTAGATGCCCCCAGTGTATAGGAAATGGTAATACAATTTGGTTTGATCTTCCCAGTTGCAGATGTAGTGCGGAGGCGGCGTTGATAGGTGACCTAAATTGCACTTGTGGGTTCTCAGGGAAAGTAACACTCATCACTCACTGCCATAGTTGCGAAGCGTATCCCTTGGTCATTGGGAAAAATGAGTTGTGCTCCGATTGCCGTGGCCTGAAATGCAGTTGCGGTGCATGCAAGAAACACTGTTCGAGAACATGTAGGCGAGCGTGATTCCTCTTTCCTAGGAGGGCCTGCTGGAGTGCGACTAGTTTCAGGTCTGAGTCATTTCTGAATTCCCAGATTAACTCTCTAAATGGTTCAGGTTCCGTGATCCCAACCAGTAATTCGATCCGCTTCAAACTTGCTCGTGGATTTTTGTGTGCACACTCATCCAATCGATTTGAGAAGATCATCCCGTGTGCCGTGTCATTTTGCACTTTGAAGTGCAAAAAGGTGGTGCACATTGAACCGCAAAATGACACTTGCACGCTACGGGTGCGGTGGTTGGGGCGTTGTTTTCGTCTGTTTCCTTTGGTGGAAATGGCAGTCTGACGGGGTGCCTATTGAAGTTGCCGGTAGGATGGGGCCGACGGGGACGGGGGGGACCCAGGTCGCAGAGGCAACGGGATCGCCTGCATCCGCCTTCGCCGAGGCTTCCGGCCGGGCAGCTTTGAATCGATTTCGATTCACGGGGCGGTCTAGTGGCGTTCCACCACTGATATGACATCGACTGCGGTCCCGTAGGAGCAGGCCGGTTCGATTACGCCCGATGGAGAGGATTGATGCGTCCGGAGTCCGGCTGTGAACGCCGGGGAGGAAATCGCACGGGTTAAGCCCTCCAGCATTCCACTTTGCGGAACGACGGCGGGCAACTTTGAATCGAAATCGATTCAAAGTTGGAGGCGCGGGGCGGAATCGAACCTCCCCGCACGCTAGTCCAATCGACTGTATCCAATTCCTCTCCTTCAGCATTCAGCACTTTTAGGGTAGGAAAACTATCGATATCGTATTCACCCCGAACCCGGGCAACCTCCGCCTCGATTGCCCTCGGTTGCGGCGTATTGCGCAACCAATCGCACTTATAGAATACAAATGACCCCGCGAAAATACCGCCAAACTGTTGATCGTGAGCCACCTCAGCTTCGAACTGCTGGCGCGATGGCCCCCCATCACCGCCGGTCAAAAGAGCGAAGATGCGTTGGTTTGATTAAGTCGCCCGCCGCCTTCGCTTGCCTAATATCAGTCAACCCATGCGCCCGACGAGTGCGGCCCCGTCAGGGCCCGGGATGTAGCCACGTTGCGAGGTGCCACGGCGGGTTTCGAAACCTGAGCGGAAGGACCGCCGCTCATTTCACTCAGCGCTCCCGCCGTCAGCACCACTTTACCCGTCATCTAAGCCAAAAACCTTCGTCCCCCCCCCCATCGGGCGGCGAGGAGGGCCCAATTCGACAATGACGTCCAACTTGCTATCACCCACTGCAACGGCTCGAAGCCCTAACGGCATCAACCAAAGGACGGGAGCAAGAGACCTGGATCACGCGGGGGGACATGCAACGCATCCGACGGACCTGACAATCCTTCGACTTACCCCTAAAACTCTATTCCGGTTTGAGCTATAATCCCGTTATTAAACGGATGCTTCACCTCTTGAATTTCTGAAACCAAGTCCGCCGCCTCCCGCAACTCGACTGGCGCATCGCGGCCGGTAAAAATCACATGTAATTCAGGTCGCCGTTTCCGCAGCGCTTCCACGATCGGTCCCACCGCCAGATACCCTATGCTCAGCACGATATTCATTTCATCGAGCATCACCAAACTCACTTCCGGATC
>Ga0075118_10002783_pt1 | contig 10682 bp, 9 predicted proteins | sample AntAceMetag02UKE_FD_69794 | JGI IMG/M metagenome (GOLD analysis project Ga0075118, IMG submission 69794) | Saline lake microbial communities from Ace Lake, Antarctica - Antarctic Ace Lake Metagenome 02UKE | ecosystem: Environmental > Aquatic > Non-marine Saline and Alkaline > Saline | place... | reverse complement strand
ATACGGTCCTCAAAGACCAAGCGCTAAACGATCCAACCACCACCACAGACAAGCATTTCAAAATGCTTGTCTGTGGCTCTTGTTTCGCACAAAAGCTGGGACCTTCATAAGACAAGCGGAGAGACCAGAAAGGGGCGCCGCAAGTCCACTTCAAAGAATTCTGAATTAACAAGTGCAAAATCCACCCCGCCGACGAAGCAGCCTCGAAGACCCTCAACAACTGGGGCTTCTGTGAATTCGAGGAATCTGTCAGTTACAAAGCAGAGTAATACCGCAGCAAACACGCCATTGCGCGTTCCTTACGGCAACAAGGAAGTCGCACAGCAACTCGGGGCCAGATACGCCGCAGGCGGATGGTATGCGCCGCAAGGTGTTGATCTGACCGAGTTCAAATCGAGAGGGTGGCTGTGAAGGCCGGCAGATTCTTTTCGGGGACGGCGGTTGGTAAAACGGCGGGCGGTGAGTTGGCGCTCAGGGCACGTTGAAAGGATGGTTGCTTTTCGCAGGAAACGGACGACGCAAACTTGCGACGCGTCGTCGTCATCAAGAATGCGACCGACCCTGAGCCGACATTCGATGCGTCTGCAAACAAAATCCGCGTCGAGCCGCGTTTTTGGGCGTCAGAAGCCACGCCCATTCTGTTTTTTGAGTTTTTTAACGCGGTGCTTTTGATAGCCGTCTATCTGGCGGTATAGAGGGCAACGCTTGTCGAAGTTGAGATGGGTTATGGAGACGATAATCGGATCATGGGTGTCCTGACCATCGAGGTCGAGGCGGCATGAGATGCCACCTTCGTCGCCCATATATAAGACCTCTACCACTTTGCACTGTTCTGGCGGAATAATCGGGGCCACTTGTCGCCGTATCATACCCTTTAGGCTTTGTGATAGCCTCGCGGGGAACGGCAAACATGCATCCATTTCTGCGATGAGCTTTTGGGTCTTATCGGGGTTGTCGATCATTTTCGTCAACTGCTTTGATTGTTAGCTAGTGGTCTCTGTAGGCGCGATGTTCCAAATTTGCAAAGCTCCATCACATTACTGATGGAATTGCGGCGAAGTGCCTCTCTCCGCCCAAACCCGCGACTCACGAGCAGGCTGCCAAATGGCCGGTCCCATCTATGCAGCCCCACTAGGAAAATCGGCAGTACTTGTCAGAATTTCCGAAATTTCTGTGACTCTTACCAGCGACATGTATGTTGCGATGCCAAGGTTGGTTTTCTTTTGGCGTTCTATCACTTTCGATTTCTCAAAGCGCTCAATAACGTTGAGTATAGCGTCGAGCATTTCGCGCTTGTCGTTTGCATGCTTCTCAACAAGATTAACCGCTTCCCGACAATCCCACAGGAAAATGGAGAAGTCCGGCAGGCTGAGCTCTCCATACATTTTACTAGCCAGCGAAATCGTGTCCAGTGGCGGTAGGCCAACCATAAACTGTGCAACTTCAGCGCTATCTGATCGAAGAGCCCATTTGACCTCGCGGCGATTGAAGTTACGCCTGTATGATCCGATTGCATCCATTTTTTTCAAATATCAGCGAAGAAATGTTTCTGCAATCATTCAGTTATTTTCGAAGCTATAGTCTGCGCACTACTGCCGTTCATGAACGGCGCAGCGAAAGTCCGCAATCCGCCCTTGGTGGATATGGACCGATCCATTCTGCGCTTGGCGCAACCGTCCGCACCGGGGCTGGGAGCTGCTTTTGAATGTGCTTTGCATAGGCGGCATGTCTGGTCGTTTTTGGTGGGTTCGAAGGGCTCGACGGCACAAAATTCCAGAGATGGTATGCTGCGAATGTAAAAAACCGGTTTGGGCATCGCGATGGTCCGGTATTCGCGATGTCTGTCGGTCGACCAAAAAGGCGGTGATTGCCCTGCTATCGATACATCACACTTTGCCCGTGTGGAAGCATAGTGGAAGCAAGAGGGAGAGGTTCGCAGCGGCTTCTTGCGATATTCAACGTAAAGACGACCCGGGGCAGGGGGCCGCATGCCACGGTATCAGATCGCCTCGCGGGTGCACTGATGGCCGACTTCGGCGACATTGAGGAACTCGTCGCGCTTCTGTTTCCACCGGCCCCGTCGCCCGAAGTGGAGTGGGGCGACTTCACGGGATGACCGAGGCTGACACGGTGATCCTTTACGATCCGTGGTGGAACCCCGCGGTTGAACGTCAGGCGATGGACCGCACCCATTGGATAGGCCAGCCGAAACCAGTTTTTGTCCACCGACGGTGTCGCTCGCCAGACACTATGCCGCTCAGTGATCCCAGCACGATCAACCCACACGTGGCCGCGTTGAGCCGTAGATCATGCTGCGTCGCGGGAGTAGGATGTGATGATGCCGCCAAGCTGGCGTTTGCGGGTGATTGGTCCATCACGGGCCGGCCGGAAATTGACCTGAAGTACGTTGTTCCCAATGTCCCGTCCGCGATGCGGGCGCTCGAAATTGTAATGGCGCACCCAGGTTCGCAGGATATAATCGAGCTGGGACCGGCTGAAGCAGACGACGAAATCCAGACATTCGCGCTTGATGGTGCCGATGAAAGATTCTGCGAAGGCATTGGCGTCTGGTGCCCTGTGCGGGATCTGGATGACCCGTGCGGCCTCCGACGCCCAGACGGTATCAAAGCTAGCGCTGAACTTGGTGTCGGCGTCGCGGATTAGGAAATCTGGTGTGATGCCCTGTTCAGCGCACCACATCAAAGTGTTGCGGGCCTGCTGGGTAGTCCATGTTGAGTCAGGGGTATAGGTCGGAGCGCTGCAAAATACGCGGCGGCTGCCGAGATGTATGAACATCAGAACATAGGCCGTCCTTGGCCCACGGAGCGTAAACACGGTCTTGGTGAAGAAGTCGCAGGCGATCATGCTTTCCATATGCGCCCGGATGAATGTGGTCCACGGCAGGGCCGGCTTCTTTTTTCGCCTCTCTGGGCTCGGGTGGATGCCCGCCTCGTTCATGATGCGTTTGACGGAATTTGCACCGGCATAGAGCCCTAGTTTTTTCAGTTCCCCCGCGATCCGCTTGTACCCCCACAGGAGGTTTTCTGATCCGATGCGAGTGACGACCTCGCGAAGCTCTTGCGTCAGGCGCGGCCGTCCCACCGCTTTGAAGGGGCGTCCATCGCGCATTTGGGCAAGCCAGCGCTTGTAGGTCGCTGGCTTGGCGACTTCCATGAGCCCGTCGATATCGTGCCCGCACTCCGTCCCGATCCGTAGCAGCTCGGCCTTTTCGGCGGGCGACAGGATAATCATTTGCGTCGGGATGCGGGCGCGCAGGATGGTGATCTGGGCCTTCAGCAGCCTCAGTTGCGCGCTGTGCTGCGGCATGAAGAACTGGGTCAGGAAGACCAGAAGGAGGGAGAAGGTCGAATTCATCTTGCCGGGCTCCATCACGGCCTTTAAAAAAATACCGCTATGTCAACGTGATGGGGCTCGCTTACATTTTGGCACCCCGCTCAGGCAAGGCCAAAAGCGCCTGGGTCTGCGGATGACCGTCATCAAACCCAGACCGGGGATTTGACAGGAACTTTGATCTCCCGCAGATCCACGCGATCACGATGCGCCAAGCCGCTCAGCCGCGTAACGACATCCTTCCGGGCCAACGCAAAAGCATCGCGCAGCAATTCGCTCAAGCGCGCATTGGCTACCTCTGACACGAGAGAGAGTTAGCGGCCAGGTTGGCTCCCTCCGCCACTTGCCCCCGCGAAAGCGTTCTCCCGATCCGGCTGCGGCCGGATTTTTCCGTTTTATTCGGGGGTTATGCGGGAGGGGCTGAGCACTGGCACTGCCGCCAAAAGCCCCGGTAGCGGTCTCTCAGGGCCGATATTCTCCGGACCTGTTGCCTGCGGTGATTTGGTGAACTCCGCCCAATTCGTTGAAAGATAATGATTTTCTTCCGCGCATAGACTGTTGTGTTTCGAGAACCCAACCGGGCAGCGCCCGGAACCCACATCCAAATTCCGTCAGCCGTTGAACCGGTTCTCATCGCCCTTCAGTTGTTGAATCTGCTCATCGAGGTCTTCCAGAGAAGGGAGCGGCTTAGGTAGCGTTTCAAGGTATGTCGCGAGCTGACCATATGGCTTGCCGAAAACGCCATCTCGCTGGATGTCGAGAGCGCGTTCTGCGACACTGATCCAATATGCTGCACGAATTTTCTTCGTCTCAGCTGGGTCGGACGTTACCTCATTTTCCTCTACGTCAACATAAAGACCGCCCTGACGCTCCACCTCTGCTTTGCCGGTGGCTGATGCGACAAAGACCTTTCGGACCCAGCGCAGCTCAATGCCCAGCACCAGTCGCTCTTCCTCCGAAAGGTGGTCGTAGCCGGGAATCCTATGTCCCAGGAACCAGAGCAGGATGGCTTCTGGAATGGGTTCTTGTAGGAGCTCGTCGAAACTCTTATCCCCCGCACACCTCTCTTCGAAATGGCGCTCAATGTCGGCATCCAACTTGGGGAGAGAAAGCCCATATTTTTGAAATAGAGACGCAAACAATGAGAAAGCCGCTACTTGCTGCCTGAAAACGTGCCAACTGGGCGAACCTCTTCCCCTTGGCTTGGTCCACCCGAGTGATAGACGCTCACCTTTCCCGGCTTCTTCAAATGCCAATATTGCAGTAGCGAGGGCGGTCCCCGCGCTTCCTCGTTCCAGCAGCAGGTGAGCATCCGACACAAGACGTTCGACATTTGCGACGATCGCGAAATAGCGGCGATCCTTGGAGAAGTCGATTGTTTCCGTCATTCTTCCGCCTTCGTGGCTGTATCAGTGGCGGGGTCCAGCGCTTCGTGGATGAGGGCTTCGAGGAGGCGGGCACGAGCGGCCTCACGCTCGGTGCAGGCCGCCTCCAACCGGTCCAATAGCGTCATCAACTCGTCGACCTTCGCCTGTATCGCCGGGGCGATTAGCGGGACAGGGACTTCCGCGATCCGTCCGACCGAGAGCGTCACGTTCGCTGTCCCGGTCATGCGGGTAACCAGCAGTTCCTCTTTGAAGGCAGACAGATACTCATAAATGAAGCGAGCGGAGACCAGTTTCGGATCATACGGGAACACTGCGGCAAGAATTGTGCCCACCGCGAACTTCCCTTCCTGATAGTGCAAACGATTGAGGCTCGCGTGGCCATGGCCTGTTGAAGACACGAGGGGGATGATGGCCGCCGCGCCCTCGAAGTCGAAATGATCGCAGCTTGTACGCTCAGCGCCAGTGACGACCAGTGGGAAGGGTCCGGGTTTCGCCTGCTTAATGCCGGTCAACCCCTTTTCAATCCGCGCCAAGCTTCCGAGACGCGTGAAGCGATTTGCGTTCGGAAATTCTTCTGGGAGTTCGTCTTGCTTCACTGGCTGAAGCTGCTTCGGCTTCGTAATTGCTCGGCGTTCGAAAAGGTCCGCCTTCACTAGTTCCACCGCACGCATCATCTCCCGAGGGGAAAGATCAGCGTCCTCTGAGCCGAGTTTTCCTGCGACGGCTAAGGCAACCGCTACTTGGCGCAGCTGCTGTATGCGCGCGGGGTCCTCACCGATCATCGAAAAGGCATGCAGCAAGCGATCCGTGTTCATCTTGCAAGCGCCTCGGAAAGGATTGCCTTCAACTGGTTTCGGATCGCGGCAACCTCAGCCTCGGCGTTGGTCAGATCCTCCAGCAGCGTCTCGGGGTCGCCGTGATCCTCGGCTGCGGTGTGGGGGTTCTTGATGTCGAGGTTGTAGCCGCGCGCCTTGACCTCCTGCGCGCTGACCTTCCAGGCGCGCTTCGTCTCCTCCCGCCCCTCACGGCGCGGCCCGCCCCACCAAGCTGCGCAGTCGGCCAGATGCTCCAGCCGGATGGGCCGGGTCATAGAATAGGCTTTCTGCCCCTCCGGCACCCGATGCTCCCAAAACCAGATGTCCCGCGTGGGCGCGCCCTTCTCGAAGAACAGCAGGTTGGTGCCGATCGAGGCGTAGGGGCGGAAGACCGAGTTCGGCAGGCGCACAACGGTGTGGAGGTTGCACTCCTCCATCAGCGCTTCCTTTAGCCTGGTCTTGACGCCCTCGCCGAAGAGCGAGCCATCAGGCAGGACCACTGCCGCGCGGCCGCCCGTTTTCAGGAGGCGGATGATCAGGGCGAGGAAGAGGTCAGCGGTCTCGCGGGTGCGGAAGTGCTGGGGGAAGTTGGACTCGATCCCGTCCTCCTCGCGCCCGCCGAAGGGCGGGTTGGTGAGTACTATGTCCACCCGTTCGGAGGCCGTGTAACTGATGTAGGGTCGGGCCAACGTGTTGTCGTGGCGCACGAAGGATGGGTCCTCGATGCCGTGCAGCAGCATATTGGTGACGCAGAGCATGTGGGGAAGTTGCTTTTTCTCAACAGCATGCAACCCTGCCTGCATCGTCTCGCGCTGCGCGGGCGTGCGGACGTATTTCTCTTCCATGTGCCGGATGGAACATGTGAGGAAGCCGCCGGTGCCGCAGGCTGGGTCGAACAGCGTCTCGCCCGGGTGCGGGTCGATCATCTGGACCATGAAGGCGGTGACGGCGCGCGGCGTGTAGTATTCGCCCGCGTTGCCCGCCGATTGCAGGTCGTTGAGCAACTGCTCGTAGAACTCGCCGAAGTGGCGGCGTTCGTCGAGGTTGTTGAAATCAACCTGATTGATCTTGTTGACGACCTGCCGAAGCAGCTGGCCGGATTTCATGTAGTTGTAGGCATCCTCAAACACGTCGCGCACGACGCGGCGGCGGTCGCCGGGCTTGCCGGCAATCTGGAGGCCCTTGAGCGTCGGAAACAGCTCGTCGTTGACGAAATCGAGCATGGCTTGCCCGGTAATCCCTTCGGGATCTGCCGCCCAGTTCCGCCACTGGAAACGCTCGGGGATGGGCGAGCGGTAGTCGTCGCGCGTGATTTCGAGTTCCTGGTCCTGGTCGTCAATGATCTTGAGGAAGAACAGCCAGGTCAGCTGGCTGATGCGCTGGGCATCGCCATCGACGCCGACGTCCTGGCGCATGATGTCCTGAATGGATTTTACGGTGGTGCGGACGATCATGGTTCAGGCTGTCTCCTGGTAGAGCGCGTCCTGCAATTCATGGACGGCCTTCTCGAAGCCCGCCTTGCCGCCGAACGCGTTGATGAGTTGCACGACGCTGCCCATGTCGGTGAAGGGAGTAACCTTCAGCACGTTAGCGTCGTCGAGATTGAGGACGCCCTCGTCGCGGTACTTCTCCAGCAGCGCATCAAGGACGGCACGAGCTTGCGGCCCGTATTTGGTGAACACGTCGCGCTTCTTCACGTTCTCGGCCCGTTCGCGGCGCGTGAGGGGCTTGGCGTCGAAGGCGACATGGCAGATCAGGTCGAACTGATCGAGATTTTTGCCAAGCTCGTCAGCGATGGCATCGAGGGCTAAACCTTCGGCCTCCAGTTCCTCGACGATGGCCTGCTTGCGCTCGGCGGCGTTCCAGCGTTTCAGAAACTCGTCGAGGCTGGCGAAGCGTTTCCTCAGGGCGTTCTTGGTGAAATCGCGCAGGGATTCGGTAACAAGCTTACCGTTCTCGTCGAGGTATTCCACCCGCTCGGCGATGATGCGGGCGCCGACGCCATCGACGTAGATCTTGCGCACAGGATCGCCCGTCGTCAGCGGCAGGCCGGGCTGATCGACGATGGTCTCGTCCTCATCCGGCGTCGGCGGAATCGCATCCTCGCCCTCGGGCGTTGCTGGTTCCTCGTCGGGCGGCGCCATCGGGTCGTCCGCGCCTGGCGCGTAAATCTGCACGGGATCGCCGTCGAAGTCCGGGTCCGCGAAGTGCGCGGTCGCGCCACGGAAATCGATCAGCGTGAAATAGAACTTCCTGGTGTCCTCGTGCACACGGGTGCCGCGCCCGACGATCTGCTTGAACTCGGTCATCGAGCCGATTTCACGGTCGAGCACGATCAGGCGGCAGGTCTGCGCATCAACGCCGGTGGACAGCAGGCGTGAGGTCGTGACCAAGACGGGCCACTTCGATTCCGGGTCGATGAAGTTGCCAAGCTGGTCCTGACCCTCCTTGTCGCTGCCTGTGATGCGCATGACGTAGCGCGCGTTCGCGGTCACCAGATCGGAGTTCTCGTTGATCAGCGCCTGACGCATGCGGGCTGCGTGTTCCTGATCGACGCAGAACACGATGGTCTTCTGGTAGCGGTCGCCGCTTTCCTTGAGGAAGGCCGTGATCTTCTTCGCCGTTAGAAGGGTGCGGTCGTCCAGAACCAGCGTGCGGTCGAAATCCTTGGCGTTGTAGATGCGGTCCTCGACCTCGTTGCCGTCGCGGTCCAGCTGGCCTTTCTCGGGCCGGTAGCCTTCTACGTCACGGTCGATGTGAACTTTGATGACTTTGTAGGGAGCCAGAAATCCGTCGCTGATCCCCTGCTTCAGCGAATAGGTGAATACAGGCTCGCCGAAATATTCCGTGTTGGAGACATATTCCGTCTCCTTCGGCGTGGCGGTCAGGCCGATCTGCGTCGCACCGGAAAAATGGGTCAGTATTTCACGCCAGGCGGAATCCTCGGCGGCGCTGCCGCGATGGCATTCGTCGATCACGATCAGATCGAAGAAGTCCTTCGAGAACTCCTTGAACAGCTTCTGGCGCTCTTCCGGCCCGGTGATCGCCTGATAGAGGCCGAGATAGACCTCGAAGGCAGTGTCGATGCGCCGTTTCCTGTCAAGCGCCAGCGTCAGGTCGACCGAGGTGCCGTCCTGCCGTTCGATTGTCTTGGCATTGGTTGAAAGCTTTGCCATTGCCGGGCCAAAGGGGCGGAAGTCGTTCACCATTGTCTGGTCGATCAGCACATTTCGGTCGGCGAGGAACAGGACGCGCTTGTTGCCTTCGGGGTTCCAGCGCCGTGATTTCCATAGGCGCCAGATGATCTGGAACGCGGTGTAGGTCTTGCCCGTGCCGGTCGCCATGACCAGCAGCACCCGATCCTGGCCCTTGGCGATGGCCTCGATCGCCGCGTTGACTGCGTTGACCTGGTAGTAACGCGGCTCCTTGCCGCTGCCGTCGTCGTGGTAGTCCTGAAGAACAATCTCCTCAGATTCGCTGTCGAGTCCTTTACAAGCGCGATAGCGCGCCCATAGGTCAGCTGGCGACGGGAAGGCATCGAGACCAAGGTTCAGCTCGCGCGGCGAACTGGCGCCGGTGCGGTCATGGAATACGAAGCCGTCGCCGTTCGAACTGAAGACGAAGGGGATCTTCAGCGTTTCGGCATAGTCGAGCGCCTGCTGCATGCCGTCGCCGACGCTGTGGGAGTTGTCCTTCGCCTCGATCAGGGCGATCGGAATGTTCGGCTTGTAGTAGAGAACAAAGTCGGCCTTCTTCGCCTTGCCGCGCGTCACCAGCTTGCCACGCACGATGATTCGGCCCTTGGTGAAATAGACCTCCTCCCGAACCTGCACCATCTCGTCCCAGCCTGCGCGCTTGACGGCAGGCAGGATGAACTTGGTGCAGATATCGCGCTCGGTGAGACTTCGCTTGTCCATACCGGTCAGCCGCCCCCTTGTACTTCGTTATTTGTAGCTGATTCACCGGCGAGATTTTTTTCCTGCACGTCCAACATCTTCAGACGCTCATACTCTTCGATTGCAAGTACGACCACGACGGGCCGACCATGCTTGGCGACCGCAACAGGTTCGGCGCGAGCGAGGTCGATCAATCGCCCAAAGCCATACTTCGCGTCTTTCGCGCTCAGGGTCTGCATGCGACTCCCCGCTTATGCTCTCGCCACTTTTGGCCAATTTGGCCCAATGAAGCAATAGTAGCGTTTGCGCAGGATGTCAGAAGCGCGGTGTTCAGGGACTGGAGAAGGTGTCTTTTTGATCGCTCCAGCTCAGTGGGAACGGCTCCATCAGTCGGGTGAGCGTGACGTCACAGCCCTGCCGTCCTTCGAGAACGGCCTCGATCATGGCAGGCTCAAGCTGCGTCAGGCGCAGTACGCGGGTCATGTAAGATGGCGCGATTCCCTCGCGCTCGGCTAGTTCGGCGATGGTCGTGAACTCGCCAGATTCCAACATCCGTTTCCAGCGAAACGCACGTGCCAGCGCCTTGACCAACGTGTTGTCCATCTTTCTGTGCCCAAATGCCCCGTCCGGCAGCTGTATCTCCTTGCGGCCACCGCGCTTCACGAGGTTGAACGGGATGTGCACTGTCACCGTTTTCGGCACTGGCTTCGCGCGGGTCATGCCGCAGCTCCTAGATCAGCCATCATTTCCCGCGCCAGCCCGGTCAGACCGTCCACGCGGAAGCGGACATTCAGGCCATCGGTGCCGATGTCGATCCGCTCGACCAGCAGCGACACGATGCGAGTCTGCTCGGCAGGAAAAAGCTCGTCCCATAGTGGGTCAAGACGGGTAAGCGCGTCACGGGCGTCGGCCTCGGTGATATCGCCATCCTGCGAGCGGGCCGCCTTCCATGTGCCCGCCACAATCTCAGGCTGGCGGAAAACGGCCCGGAGTTGGTCTATGACGGCGGCCTCGATCTCACCAGCGGGGACCCGTCCGACTGGGCATGATCCTGCACCGTGCTTCAAAACCGTCTGGCTGACATAGTATCGGTAGAGCTTGCCGCCCTTGCGCGTGTGGGTCGGTGAAAACGCCGCCCCGTCTGGTCCGTAAAGCAAGCCCTTGAGAAGCGCGGGTGTTTCGGAGCGGGTGCGCGCGGCGCGCTTGCGCGGGCTTTCGGTCAGGATAGCGTG
>Ga0075118_10002781_pt1 | contig 10686 bp, 6 predicted proteins | sample AntAceMetag02UKE_FD_69794 | JGI IMG/M metagenome (GOLD analysis project Ga0075118, IMG submission 69794) | Saline lake microbial communities from Ace Lake, Antarctica - Antarctic Ace Lake Metagenome 02UKE | ecosystem: Environmental > Aquatic > Non-marine Saline and Alkaline > Saline | place... | reverse complement strand
GGCCAATAATCTTAACTATTCTGACTCAGACATCTCGCCACGTTTTGGATTGGTTTATAAACCCAGTCTGAATATGTCTGTCTTTGCTTCAAAAAGCAGTGGCTTTAACCCGCAATCACTTTCTTCAGTATTAGATGGTGACTTCGATGAAGATGCACCCGGTAGGCTAGACCCTGAAGAAAGTGAACAATGGGAGCTGGGTGTCAAAAACAAGTGGTTTGACGATGCTATATTAACCACTCTGACGTTTTATGAGATCGTTAAAGAAAATGTAACTGTTGGCAACCCTGACGATACCGGGTTGAACGATGGCCAACCTAGTGTGCTTCAAATAGGAGAAGTTACCAGTAAAGGCATGGAATTCGATGTTGTAGGTGATATCACCGAGAACTGGACAGGTACATTTAATTACGCATACAACGATGCAAAAATTACTGGTGGGCTGCCTAATTCAATTCGCAACTCTGTTGGTGATGAGTTCGTTAATGCACCGGATCATACACTCGGACTCTGGACACGTTACGACATTCCTTCTATTGATTCTGCAATTGCGATGGGTATGGATTATGTAAGTGAACGTGTCAGCTTTGGCGGTCAAACTGTTAAATCATATGTTGTCTGGGATGCTAGCTGGAGGACAACATATAACTCACTTGATATTCAGCTAAATATTCGTAACCTGTTTGATAAAGAATATGCCTCTAGTGGGTTTAATCAACGCAATGGCCATTTTCCCGGTGAGCCACGAACCCTGCTGCTACAGGTCAGTAATAACTTTTAGGTCGCTAAGTCAGCATCATCTTGGATTCTTTGTTGATGCTGACTTTATTTGAAAAATGAAGATTCCAGATCAAAAGTACAATAATCGGTGTGACTAAAAATAGGCCTTACTTTTCAACGGATGAAATTCTTGAAAGATTATTTTTGAATAGTTTTGCATAGGCTTGATATATTGACTGGTGACCACGGTCACCAGTGCCGGTACAAAACTAAATTTTTTGCATGTTAGACGGTCTAGTTAAGGTGCCAATCGTGCTATCCCAGATAGCTAAGGCTGAGTCTAAATTACGGTCGAAATACTCAGGTCTATCGCTATAATTCACGCGATATTATCCAGAACTATGACCCATTTTTATCCCCCCTATGACCACGATACGAGAGAGTGGCATAAAACCAGTGAGGTCATCCAGCAAAAACAGTACCAAAGAACATATACTGATGATACCACTTGGTAATAGGCGCGATTGCGTCGAACAGTGTTCCAAGTTCGCCTGAAAACCCGATTGCGATTGGTACCATAGTCAAGGGCTCAGTGCCCAAGGCAATATTTCTAGCCTGCGGTTAACGATAAATAAGGTGCAATCAAATCGTTCAAAAACATGAAACTATATTTTTATTAAATGCGCCAAAACCCTGAACAATGTTTATCGGCAATCGAATGAAGAAGAATATATTCAAGTCGGTGAAGCCGGTGCTTGGGTGCACAGTGATCGAGCAACTGATCACCCAACCCCGCCTTCTCTGTATGCAACATCCCGGAATTCTTTTCAATGCATTGTTAACTTAAGCTAGCTGGATAAAATTGATATTGGCAATTTTTCGAGCAATTTGCAGTCGAAGCTGCAGCACACTCTGCTTTTTTTATCTTGCCGGTCCAGTCTAAACTAAAGATATACGGCTCAATCTTTGTGCTCGCCAAGCACATAAATTTTCTCATCCACTGCAGATTCGATGTGGTTTAGGAATTAAATTGAATAGCAAAGCAATCATATTATTTTAACTTCGCTTAAATTAACGCAAGCTTGCCGAAATAAGGTTAAAGGAAATCGGAACCCTAGATAGTCTACTATTTTTTTCATGCGGCGGTATTTTTCAACTCTGCATGTATTGATGTCGGTGCTGGTCGGGCTTGAGTGCTATGGAAAATTGTTTTCGTCAATGCGTTTAGCAGGGCCCGACGGCGCAGCATGATGTTGGGCGCTAATATCTCCTCTGGCGTGTTTAGCAGCCCTTGCTTTGCCAGTATACGCCCGGCCATGCGACTGCCGCTTAGTGCTGACAGAGGCACAGAGAATATCAAGCTAATAGTCATTGGTAATAACCAGTAAAGCAGGGGCGAAGAGAGCCAAACCAAGTAGGCCGTTGCTAGAAATCCGGCTGCGGTTTGTCCGCGATGCCTCGTTACTAACTTAGCCCAAGGAATAGACCTGCCGCGGCGGTGCTGGGCGGCCCAGCCAGAGTCTTTGCCACGGAATATTTCCCACAAGTGGCTGCTGTGAAACCACATGACGATAGGTGCGTGGAATATCGCAAATAACTGTTCCAAAACAGCGCTCGCCAATAGGCTTGTCCGCCTTTGATTAGGGTAAATTTCTCGCTTAGCTATAGCAAGTCCTAGACCAACAATTTTGGGAACTAGTAGCAGTCCCATGGTAAACCCGAATAACATAATCATACTCTGAGAGTCGAAGACCTGGCTGCCAAACTGCCAGTTTTCGCTGGCCACAAAACCGGCCGGTTGCCATGCAAGCCAAGTACTCAACATTAGCCCCATAAACACCGTCGCCAGCCAAAGTGGCGAAGTAACATAATTCATAATGCCCATCAGCATGTGCGCCCGACTAGGCCAGCGCAACCCCTTCGCAAAAATCACCCCTAGGTGCTGAACATTGCCTTGCGCCCATCGTCTGTCGCGGATTGACGCATCGAGCAGAGTTGGCGGGCATTCTTCCCATGAACCGGGCAGGTCTGTCAGCATTCGCACCGTCCAACCTGATCGCCGAATTAACGCCGCTTCGACGAAGTCGTGGGACCGAATTTCGCCACCGATCGGCTTTGGTCCAGCCATTCTAGGTAAGCCGGCTGATGCAGCAAAAGCGCTCACTCTTATAATCGCGTTGTGGCCCCAGTAGTTGCCATCTTGGCCCTGCCAAGCACTGAGCCCACGGGCAAATACTGGCCCGTAAACAACACCGGAAAACTGTTGCAGTCGGGCGAATAAAGTTTCACCGCCGAATAGTCTTGGCAAAGTCTGCAGTATGCCAAGGTCGGAGTCAGCATCCATTTCTCTCACCAAGCTTGCCAATGTATTTCCTGCGATCAAACTGTCCGCATCCAGCACAATCATGTAATCATAGCGGCGACCCCAGCGAGTGATGAAGTCCCTGACATTGCCAGCTTTGCGCGCTGTATTATGATCGCGCCGTCGATACCATATGGGCATTGAACCCGCTAAATGTTGGCGCAGGTAGCGCACAGCCGCTAGTTCCGCAGGCCAAATTTCCGAGCGGTCAGAATCTGAGATTATGAATATCTCAAAGTGTTTAGCTAAACCCAGTTGACCCAGTTCCTCCGCCATAGCCGCTAAAGCCGCGCAGGCGCTCGCTGGATCTTCATTATAAACTGGCATCAGCAGAGCAGTCTTACCACCTAACGGAGCCTTTGGGCTGGCCAATTGCTGACCCGGTTTTGCGACTACGCCTGCAAATGCTGCCATAGCAGTGAGCGCGACCCAGCCAAAGGTTGCCGTGAAAAGCGCAAGCAACAACCAAAGTAGCAACCCCATGGTTTGAGAATTCGTTGCCCCCAGCGCGCTGTCGACGCTTGATAGTGGCAAAGCTTGGTGCATGTAGTAACCTGCCACCGCCGTTAGAGAGATGCTGCCGCCAAAAGTAATCAGTCGAGCCAACCAAGGGGATGGACTAGGCGCTCCAGCGCGCTTGAGCGGCCGCCGTGAAAAAACTTGAGTTGGCATTAAGAGCTCGGCGCGTGGCGGTGTTAAAGGCATCGACTGACTCATCGAGACCACCGATACAGCCAAGTTTCACCCCAAGGATTGCCGTTGACTTCCAAAGCAACGCGCAATTCTGCCAGATCCACATCAACTGGATCGAATTTCATATAAACGCGATAGTTACCAGTGACGTCAACCAGCGTGCTGCTAACATCAGTTATCTCACCAGCGCTGCTAAACATATTGATACTGACTGCGTTAGGGTCGGACATCACATCTTTAATGCTGTCACCGTTACTAAAGTCAATTACAAATAACCGCTCATCGCTGCCGTTCACGGCGCCGACTGCAGTTTCTAACACGCGTCCGGCAAGGGTCGCACCTGGTTCGTTGCCCCAGCTCATTGTATAAGCATAGCGATGGCTTTCGCCCGCCTTTAATCCACCTGTTGGTTGCCAGAACGCAACGATGTTGTCATTGATCTCTTCTTGGCTGGGAATTTCTACTAGCACCACTTCGCCCTCTCCCCAGTCTTCTTGTGGTTCTATCCAAAGAGAGGCTCGCTTGTCATAACGTGCTTCGGCATCTTGGTATTGAGAGAATTCCCGGTGACGCTGCAGCAAGCCGAACCCAGTCGGCTTGGCTTTTCCAAAACTAGACACTTGCAATTGACTCGGATTGGCCAAGGGCCGCCAAATGGTTTCGCCATTAGCCTGTTGAATTTTTAAGCCATCAGAATCGTGCACTGCACTGCGAAAGTCATCAAAGGTAATTTGATTAGTGGCATCGAAAATAAACATCGAAGTAAGCGGGGCTATTCCTACTCGCTCAAGATCCCTGCGCGGAAAAAGTGTTGCCTCCACATCCACTCTTGTCGCGTCTCCCGGTTGCACCCGAAAATGATACGCACCGGTTAGCGACGCACTGTCTAGCAGAGCATGAATGATTATGTGGGTAGCGTTATGCGCTGGAGTTTCTATCCAGAATTCAGTGAAATGAGGAAACTCCTCTCCACCTGCTCCCACCGTATTAACCGCAAGGCCCCGAGCGGAGAGGCCATAAAACTGATCTTTACCTACTCCTCTGAAGTAGCTAGCGCCTAAAAATACTAAAAATTCTTCATGGCGGGTTGGCGTGTTAATGGGGTAGTGAATTCTAAATCCTGCGTAGCCCCCAGCGTCGACCGGATCAATGACTGGCAAGTCCTCGTGGTAATCGAAAACTTGAGGGGAAAATGGCAGAGCCTTCGCTTGGCCTTCGCCAACTAAGTTTAATCTGACCGGGTTGGTGTGCAAAAAGCCAGGGTGAAATAGCTGCAGTTGGAAGGGGCTATTTTGATCTCGCCAAATAGCAGCTTCTGGGTTGAATACGATGCGTCGGTAATCATCATAATCTAACTTTCTCAACGGGCTGTTCGGCGCTAACTCGGCAGGCTCAAAGGGCCGTTGGGCTAGATCTTTCGCTAGGGTTTCAATCAGACTGGAGTCGAACATAGAACCGTCCCCCTCAGAGATAGCTGATGCCTGAGCGATGCTTTGTTGGCTTAACATCAGCTGGCACAACAGCAAACACGCCGTCAAAGACAGTCTGTGCCAGCATCGATTTTTCATTTTATTAGTTCCTGCTAGACCCATTATTGCCCGGCGTGTCGGTTTGAACCGATTGATATTGAGGATTTAGTGGTCAGCTGGCGTTTCGCAGTTGCAGCAGATGGTTCATGCGCTGAGCTTTTGTACTGAGGTAGCTTGCGTTGTCAGAATTGGCGTCGATTTCAATCGCTACTCGCTCGCGTACGTCAATCCCGGCAGACTTAAGCGCAGTAATTTTGGCGGGGTTGTTTGTCATCAGGCGAACAGATCGAACGCCAAGCTCTTCCAGCATGAGAGCACCGATTGAATAGTCTCGGCTATCCGCTTCATGCCCAAGCATCAGGTTAGCATCAACGGTGTCGTATCCTTGATCCTGTAAATTATAAGCTCGTAGTTTTTCCAATAAGCCTATACCTCGGCCCTCTTGACGGAGATAAACTACAACTCCAACTCCCGCTCGCGCCACCATAGCTAGCGCAGCATCTAACTGCTCGCCGCAGTCGCAACGTCTCGAGCCTAACACATCACCTGTGAAACATTCAGAATGCACGCGCACTAGCACTGTGTCGGCTCCCGCTGGGTCACCCATGTACAATGCCAAGTGTTCTTTACTGTCAACTGAGTTGGTAAAGAAGCAGAGTTCAAACATCCCGTGCGCAGTGGGAATTTTGGCGCTGGCCTTGCGAGTTACAGAAAGCTGGGACATAAAGACTCTACTAAATTAAAGTTATAATTGATGGCCGGTTACAGAGTCAATATCTATAGCTAGACAATAAAACGGCAGATTGTATCTTGGGTTTAGTAAAATACGCCTGATTTGCGTCAACGGATCAGCAGAAATATTTTTGAATAGACTCAGCTTGCCGGGTTCAATGCCTAGCACTGCTGGATCGCTATCGAATGTAACTCAAGGCCAGTTCGTCTGAATCACTAGTCAGCAAACATCTTGGGGTTGATCTTGTCGCCTGCTTCAGAAAAAGCTTCTACAAATTTGTCCCTGAGACTGTCCATCCGCCACACAGGCGCATCAGTTCCGGGTAGCAACCCTGGATGCCATTGCCAATGCGCAATGGCATCCATCACTTGCGGATCCTTAGCGATAAGATGCACCGGCACTTGTCGAGTGTTAGGGTCCCCTGAAACCATCGGAGCTGGAGGGTGATCGCCTAGTAGGAGAATAACTAAGTTTTCATCGCCATACTCCTGCACATAGGAAACGAGCGTATTAAGCATGTATTCGATAGCCTGTCGGTAATGTGAGCGAATCGAGTCTACGTCGCTCCATACGCTTTCCGGTGAAGGGCCGGCTTGAGCCTGCACATCGAAAATTTGTCCGTCGCCTACCTCGTTCCATGGCACCAGTTCGGCGATAGGAGTCCAAGGCGCATGGGAAGAGATGAGGGCTATTTCGGCCATTACAGGGCTGCGATTATTCCCACCCAGCTCTCGCTTGTGCAATGCCGAAAGCACGTATTGGTCGGGCATGGTGACCCAATTAAACGGCAGGCCTGCGTACCCAAAATTGTGCGCATCATAGATTTGGTCATAACCAAAGTACTGACCCTCTGGCCACGCTAGACTGATAGCCGGCATAGCTGCCACTGTGCGCCAACCTGCATCTTGGAACAGTCGGTTCAGTGTCACCCGCTTACTCATGACCAGTGATTCATAGCGAGTCTCGCTATCAATCCAGGCGCCAGACAAAGTTGAGGCATGGGCGAGCCAACTTAAACCGCCTACTGTTGGGGAGGTTAAAAAGGCGCTGCGCATATGAAAGCCGTCTGCAGCGAGAGTGTCCTGCGCCTTGATAAGTTGAGCGGTTACGGATTCGGCAAACGGTTCGCGCTGTAGCAATACCCTGCCATAGGATTCGGCAAACACTACAAACACATCCTTACCTTGCAGACGCTCGAATAACGGCTTGTTGGCAGGAGCTGCCCAAATATCATCGTCTACTGTGTCAGCAAACAGCTTGATATCGCGCACACTATTAAGAGTATCACCGCCGTGCCAAACTAATTGGTCGAAGGCGAAGCTGCCAGTGCGCGAGCTGCCAGAGCGCTCAAGCACACCCCAAGTGGTTAGCAGCAGCACTAGAACAAAAGCGTGGTTTCGCGTATCCGATTGCAACGCTCGTTGAACGCGACCTAACATGGCGAAAGCGAGCCAGCATAACACACCGCTCAGCGTAACCAGCAACAGCCCAACTCCAGCTGACGCCAGTTCGCCAAGTGCCCCACTGAGTACTTGGCCTCCATCGGCGAGCAAATGAGAGTCAAAAATCAAGTCGAAAGGACGGCCAAGAACCTCATGGCTAGCTAAGTCGGCGCCGCGCAGCAAGATTGATATGCCCAGCAATATGGCTAACGCCACCTTCATCACACTGCCCCAGCGACCCGGTAATAAAAGTAACAATCCTATTAAAACCAGTTCCAGCGGGAAATAAATAAAGGCAGCAGGTGTAACCCAAATTAGTTGATTGGGGAGGCTAAGGGCAATAAAAAGCCCGCTGAACGCGAGCAGCGTTAGCATGTGTTGAAACAGAAAATGGTAGCGCAACATATTTCCCAATTTATCCTGTGTAGCACGTCTTACATGGTGAATTGCTGTTTCGGGTTAACTGCTTGGCAATTTATCAGTTGAGCCGGCCTCAAGGGAGGTGACAAGCTGCTGGGTTCAATCAGAAAAAGCTAAAAGGTTTTTAAGCTGATCTCGATGAAGGAGGGCTGTGAGTCGATCGAGGATTCTGTAAATCTTAACTTCTAATCGATTATCACTCATTGGCTATTATGTAGATGATAAACTGAAAAACTCTTGCTGTCATCGTGTTCCTATGAGTACCCGCCTTGATGTTTGATTAAGTATTAGAGGGCACAAACAGGCCAAAGCCTAGTTAGATTATAGACTCGTGCATCCATGCACTTGGCCTGCGATCAGCCTTGGTCCGTCCAAATTTGTTAACCACCAAGGGCACTCTATGGCATCCTGCCATTGTAGCATTAGTGCATGCGTGCGCGTCATGGCGGGAATACCGGTTTTGCGCGCCTACATAGATGTAGGCGGTAGAGCAATGCACGAGCAGTTGCCGAGACGCAAAAACCGGCACTGACAAACCAGTCCACCCCTGAGCAACATTTGTTTTTTATAGTTCGACGCCCCTTCGATTCAACCTTATTCTGCAGCAGAACCACGCGATCGAACGCGCTCGTTCATCTATACAAGCTCTTACTGTAAACCCCCATTATTAATCGACCTGTTAAATAGAGAGTCAAGCTGTCAGCAGTAGTTGCTTTGGTGGCACCCCGCCAATAGCAATGTGCGGTCTTTCGTTATTGTATTCACACATCCACTGCGTGGCTAATATTTGTGCATGATCGAGACTTTCAAAGAGATGTAAATCAAGCCATTCATGCCTGGCTGTTCGGTTAATTCGTTATCCCAACAAGAAGCTGTCCGGAAACAGATTTTAATCCTCGCATATCGCTACTCCCTTCCGCAAACCCTCGTGGAAGCTAGTCGTTTAATAACTTAACGAAAACTCAATAGAAAACCACGCTTGAGCTATGAAAATATGAGTGTCCCGCCGCGCTGCGCAGCACACCTTGATATGTCTATTTCTATTCGTTGATTCAAAAAAACAATTAGGTCAAGCAGTCTACTGAAAACCTTCGTGTTGGTGGTTCGAATATGCACTAGCAATTGTCAACGGGCGGGATAGCGCTTAGCCCAGCTGGAAAAACAGGAAAAAGCCTTTTTGGATTCTGGGCTCGCGCATCCATGCACTTGGTCTTCGACCGACTTTAAGCTGCACTAATTAGCAACAGGCAAATTGGTCAACTCACTCATAAATGGGCCTGGGCGGCGTCCAGCCTGCGGCTGTCCTAATTTGTTCCGGCAGTTTATTCCCGATGAGCCACATTCAGGTATAGTGCTAAATAATTCTCAACACCAATGATTTTGTTAATATTGCTCCCCTAAGCAATAACTACTTTAGTTTTACTCTGACTCTATTATTCTTTTTTACCAATATAGAGATACACCATCGATCAATAAACTATGCCTGCTTCATTATGAAAGAATCTGACCTCTATCTTCCTTTAAAAAAGTTTCTCGAAAAACAAGACTACGACGTTAAAGCCGAAGTAGAAAACTGCGATGTCGTTGCAATTAAGAAAACCGCTGCCAAAGAAAAAGCCTCACCGCCCACCATCATTGAACTAAAATTGTCACTTAATCTGGAGGTCATTCTACAAGCCGTTGACCGATTGAAATTGAGCCCGATAATTTACATCGGTGTGCCCAATTCCTGTAGCGCCCTAAAAAAGAAGAACCGCAACCGAATAATTAAGCTCTTGAAAATGCTCGGCATAGGCTTGATCGCCATTAATCCTAAGCGCAAAACTACGCAGGTTATTGTTGACCCTACTACCTACCAACCTCGACAATCTAAACCCCGACAACAACGGCTAATCGATGAGTTCATAGCACGAGCCGGCGACCCGAACCTCGGCGGAGCCTCTACCAATGCAGGGCGAATGACCGCCTATAAACAACAAGCTATCGAAATTGCCAGCTACCTGAGCAAAAACGGCGCTACTAAGGCCAGCGATATTGCAAGGATCCTAGAGATTCCTAAATCCAGAGCCATAGTCTACGACAATTATTATAGCTGGTTTGAAAACGTGTCTTGGGGTGTCTATGACTTATCCGACCTAGGCAAAACTCTGGCAGATGAATAGTTGCCAGAAGCGGGCAGAAATTAAGGGAATACCATTTTCCAAACATCACAGAACTACTGTATTTTTACACTGACCCCAATTATTTAATAATCTACGACAATTATTATAGCTGGTTTGAAAACGTATCTTGGGGTGTCTGTGACTTATCCGACCTAGGCAAAACTCTGGTAGATGAATAGTTGCCAGAAACGGGCAGAAATTAAGGGAATACCATTTTCCAAACATCACAGAACTACTGTATTTTTACACTGACCCCAATTATTTCTACCCCAATTATTTCTATTTGGTTCGAATAACTGCACAGCAGTTTTCAACGAGCGCTGTGCGCGAAGCCAGACGAGGATAAAAAGGCCATTATTTCGCCCCTAGGACGTCTCAGAATACTTCGTCGGGGCCTCTCCTTAAACCGACAGCAATTGACATGCAAAGAAATCGACCTCACTGATCGAGCCCCCTGTCTTTCGATTCTTCCCGCCATCTGTAAATGCTGCCCTGCAATTCGGCCTTACCTAATAAATGTGAGCGTATTTTGCTTTCCCCATTTAATTAGCACGGAACTGTTCAGCTTATTTTGGAGAGTTAATTTAGCGAGTTAGCTTAGAGAGTCAATTTAGAGCTAATTTCG